>Ga0247844_1002138_pt1 | contig 33235 bp, 26 predicted proteins | sample LaCtaG_FD_192421 | JGI IMG/M metagenome (GOLD analysis project Ga0247844, IMG submission 192421) | Freshwater microbial communities from meromictic Lake La Cruz, Castile-La Mancha, Spain - LaCruzMarch201714.5m_1 | ecosystem: Environmental > Aquatic > Freshwater > Lake | place: Spain: Castile-La...
GGCGCTGGACCCGCTTCATGAGCAACGGTTTGACATTTTTCGTCACGCAACCCCTTTAAAAGATCCGAATAACGGAACCGTCTTAGGCTACGAGGCGCAATTTTTAGGGACCGCTCGGCTCGTGAGAAGCGAAGGAGAAAATCAAGCGGCGGCCACTTTGGAAATTTTGAGCGCACAAGAAGAAATTAGAGTGGGCGACCAGTTGATCGCGTCCACTGCAATGACTCAAAACGATTTAATCCCCCACGCGTTTGTATCTCCCACGCCAGCCCATGTGGTGTCAATTTACGCCAGCGCGGTGACGCATGCCGCACAAAACCAAGTGGTGGTAATCAACCGAGGAAGCGCCGATGGGGTTGAGGCCGGCCATGTGATGGCCATTCAAAAACGCGCCCATGGGGCCGCCCTTCCGCCCGAGCGCAACGGGCTGGCAATGGTGCTGTTGCCGTTTGCGAAAGTGTCATACGCCCTAGTCGTTCACATTGAAGACAGTGTGCGGGTTGGCGACATCCTGACAGCGCCCTGAGTTCCTGAATCTACCTCTATTCATAAGTCGAACTATGGACCACGAAGAACTTCGCTACTGGCTGCGTTTGCAACTCACCGAAGGCGTTGGCAACACCACCGCACGCCACCTTTTAACAGCGTTTGGGTTGCCGCAGTCCCTTTTTTCTCAAACTGAAAGCGCATTGCGCGAGGTCGTTACGGAGCGCCAGGCTAAGGCTTTATCGCGCATACCGGAGGGCTTAGCGTTAACGCTTGAAACCACGTGGGAATGGCTTCAAGCCGACCCGCAGCGGCGGCGCATTTTGACGCTGGGCGATGCGGCCTACCCGCAAGCCCTGCTCAACATTGAAGATCCGCCCGTGTTGCTTTACGCCATTGGCGCACCAAGCGTTTGGGAGTCCGTTGTTTGGAACACAGCGCCATGTATCGCGGTCGTTGGAAGCCGCAACCCCACGCCCCAAGGCGCAACCAACGCCCATCAGTTTGCAAAAACGCTGGCGCAGTCGGGACTTACGGTGGTTTCTGGTTTAGCGCTGGGCGTGGACGGCGCTGCCCACGAAGGCGCTTTGAGCGCCGCTTCCTCTGAGCTTGCCACCATTGCCGTCGTCGGTACCGGGCTTGACCGTGTCTACCCCAAAGCCCACTTAGGTCTGGCCCGCCGCATCGCAGAGCATGGCGTGTTACTCAGCGAGTACCCCTTGGGCACACCACCTACAGCGGCCAATTTCCCCCAGCGCAACCGCATCATTTCGGGCCTGTCTTTGGGCACGCTGGTGGTCGAGGCCGCATTGAAATCGGGCTCCTTGATTACCGCACGCCTTGCGCTCGAACAGGGAAAAGACGTTTTCGCCATTCCGGGTTCTATACACAGCACGCAGTCGCGCGGCTGCCATGCCTTGATTAAACAGGGCGCGAAGTTAGTGGAGTGCGCACAAGATATTTTGGAGGAGTTGCATATGGTGACCTTCACTGATTCTGGCAACTCCGCGACTGAAAAAATGACAGAATTTGGCAGTGAGGGCGGCTTTGATGAAGCCTCTGAACTGCTGCATGCCCTGGGTTTTGATCCCAGCAGCCTAGAGGACTTGCAAGCGCGAACGGGCATTGACACCGCGCAACTGCAAGCCCAACTCATGGCACTCGAGTTGCAGGGGCGTGTAGCACGCATGCCCGGCGCATTGTTTCAGCGCGTTGAGCGCGCTTAATGAATAGAAAGGAAAACGACATGACCACAGCACCCGATACCCCCACCCCCTCCGGATTTAAAAAACCCAAGGGTGTGAAAAAAACGCCAAAAGCGATCCCTGCGCCCAAACCCACCGATATTCTCACCACCCAACAAGCCGCGCGGATATTGGGCTTGTCTACCACCACGGTACAAAAAATGGTTGCCAGTGGGGAGCTTGAAGCCTGGGTCACCTCGGGCGGGCATCGGCGTATTTTTCGCTCCGCCTTGGATTCCAAAATCCAACTTCGCACTGATACGGACACGGGCCCGCGCGAATTGCGCGTGCTATTAGCAGAAGACGATGCGATCCAAGCCACCTACTTTGAAACGCTGCTCAAGCGCTGCCGACATCCGGTGCTTTTGACCGTTGCCACAGACGCCTCACAAGCATTGATTCAGATCGAGCGCCAACGCCCCGACGTGGTCGTGACCGACCTGATGATGCAGCCCTTTGATGGCTACCACCTGATTAAAACTTTATCGGCCGAACCGGCCTACCGCGCAATTGAGTTGGTGGTGGTTACCGCGAAAACACCCGAAGAGGCGGTTGCAGACGGCGAGTTGCCCGATTGGATTACCTTGTACCAAAAGCCGGTTCAAGCGGAGCGGTTGCTCGGTTATATCGATGCCTTGGCCAGCCGCGTTTCACGCAGCCGACAAGACAAAAATCCTTAAACCGTCGCGCCCGCGTTGGGATCGTTGGGGTCTTGCGGGTCGTTGTCTTTTTTGACTGGCGCTTTGATCAGGTCTTCACGCGCAATGCCCAGCCACATCGCAATGGCAGCAGCGACGAAAACTGAGGAGTAAATGCCAAACAAAATGCCAATAGTCAAAGCTAAGGCAAAGTAATGCAAGGTGGCTCCGCCAAACAGCAGCATCGACAACACCATCATTTGCGTCGCGCCGTGCGTAATGATGGTGCGGCTGATTGTCGAAGTAATGGCGTTGTCAATAATCTCCACGGTATTCATCTTGCGGTAACGGCGAAAGTTCTCCCGGATTCGGTCAAAAATAACCACCGACTCGTTTACGGAGTAACCCAAGACCGCCAGCACCGCCGCCAAAACAGGGAGTGAAAACTCCCACTGAAAATAGGCGAAGAAACCCAAAATAATAATCACATCATGCAAGTTGGCAATGATGGCGGCGACTGCAAACTTCCACTCAAAGCGCATCGCCAGATACAGCATGATGCCCACCACGACGCAGGCCAGCGCCTTCAAACCGTCGATGGCTAACTCGTCGCCCACCTGAGGGCCCACAAATTCCGTGCGGCGCAAAGTGGCAGTGGGATCACTGGCTTTAAGCGCCTCCAACACTTTTTCGCTTTGCTGGCCCGGCGTACTGCCCTTTTGGACCGGCATACGGATCAGTACATCTTGGGCATTGCCAAAGTTTTGAACCTGTACATCTCTGAGGCCCAAGCCGTCCACCGTTGAACGGATGGCGTTGAGATCCGCACTTTGCGAATAGCCCACTTCCATCAAGGTTCCGCCGGTAAATTCCACCGACAAATGCAAGCCGCGTGAGAACAAGAAAAACACCGCAGCCAAGAAAGTAATCAGCGAAATCAAATTGAACGCCAGGGCGTTCTTCATGAACGGAATATCGCGTCGGATTTTGAAAAATTCCATACTTATTTCTCCAAAACCGCTGCCGGCGAAGTCGTACCCGACGTTGCGCCATCAGGACGCCAGATGGTGCCAATGGAAACGCCTTTTAATTTCTTTTGACGCCCGTACCAAAGGTTGACCACGCCGCGCGAGAAGAATACGCCCGAAAACATGCTGGTCAAAATGCCCAAGCAATGCACCACGGCAAATCCCCGCACGGGCCCAGAACCAAAGGCCAACAAAGCCAAGCCGGCAATCAACGTGGTGACGTTAGAGTCAATGATGGTGGCCCACGCGCGGTCATAACCAGCATGGATAGCCGCTTGCGGCGAGGCACCGTTGCGCAACTCTTCGCGCACCCGCTCATTAATCAACACATTGGCATCAATCGCCATACCCAACACCAGCGCCATCGCAGCCATGCCAGGCAAGGTTAGCGTTGCCTGAAGCATCGACAACACCGCCACCAAGAGCAGTAAGTTCAGGGCCAAAGACACGCTGGAGATCACGCCAAACAACAGATAGTAAATACACATGAACACGGCGACTGCCGCAAAGCCCCAGATCACGCTGTTAAAGCCTTTGGCAATATTTTCGGCGCCCAAGCTCGGGCCAATCGTGCGCTCTTCAATGATTTCCATGGGCGCGGCTAAGGAGCCGGCACGCAACAAAAGCGCGGTATCCGCAGCCTCCATCGTGCTCATGCGGCCCGATATTTGAACCCGGCCCCCAGAGATTTCAGAACGAATCACAGGCGCAGTGACGACCTCGCCCTTGCCTTTTTCAAACAGCAAAAACGCCATTCGCTTGCCCACACTCTCACGGGTCACGTCGCGAAAAATGCGTGCCCCTTTGGCATCCAAGGTCAGGTGAACAGCGGCTTCTTGGGTTTGGCTGTCAAAGCCTGGCTGCGCATCGGTGAGGTTTTCACCGGTCAAGATCACTTGTTTTTTCACAATCACAGCTTGCCCGTTGCGCTCTAAGTAGCGCTCAGAACCAAAGGGCACCGGTCCAGTTCCGTTTTCGGCAGCGCGGGCATCGGTACCCTCATCGACCATACGAATTTCTAAGGTCGCCGTGCGACCCAAAATGTCTTTGGCTTTGGCCGTGTCTTGAACGCCAGGGAGTTGCACCACGATGCGGTCTAGGCCTTGCTGCTGAATCACCGGCTCTGCTACACCTAACTCATTAATCCGGTTGTGCAGCGTGGTGATGTTTTGCTTGAGGGCTTGCTCTTGTACTTTGCGGGCGGCGACCGGCAAAATCGTCGCCACCATTTTGAATTCGCCTGCCTGCGCCGTCTCTACCGTGCTTAAGTCTGGAAACTGTTCTTGAACCACGGCCTTGGCCGCAGTGACCATCGCCGCATCCCGAAACACGACTTCAATGGTTTGGCCGTTGCGACTCACGCCACCGTGGCGAACATTTTTATCTCGCAGGGTGCTGCGCAAATCGCCTGCCAGCGATTCCGCTTTTTTTCTCAGGGCCGCTTGCATATCGACCTGCAACATGAAGTGCACTCCACCGCGCAGGTCCAGCCCCAAATACATGGGCGAGGCATGCAAAGCCGTCAGCCATGCTGGCGAGCGAGAAAGCAAATTCAGCGCGACAACAAATCCAGGCGCATTGGCGTCGGGGTTCAGCGCTTTTTGAATCGCGTCTTTGGCTTTAAGCTGGACATCCGTATTTTCAAAACGGGCTTTGATCGAGTTACCTTCCAAGCTCATCGCCTGGGCTGTGAGCCCAGCGGCTTTAAGCGCTTTTTCCACCCGAGTCACCGTAGCGAGATCCAATGGCATCGACGCTTTGGCCGTTGAGACCTGCACCGCAGGCGACTCGCCAAACACGTTCGGCAAGGCGTACAAAGCGCCAATCACGATAGCGACCACAAGGATCGCGTATTTCCACAATGGATAACGGTTCATGGTCGCTCTCGCCTGCTGCTTTGGTAAATCGGGGGACGTATCGGATTACTTGATCGTGCCTTTAGGCAAAACCTGAACGACTGCACTGCGCTGGATTTGGACTTCGACACCGCTGGCGACTTCCAGGCCGATATAGCCCTCGCCCACTTTGGTGACGGTTCCCAACACGCCGCCTACGGTCACGACTTCATCGCCTTTGGCAATCGCATCGACCATCGCGCGGTGTTCTTTTTGCTTTTTCATTTGGGGGCGGATCATGACGAAATACAAAACCACAAACATCAATACCAAAGGCAGCATGCCCATCAAAGTGGATTGCAAGTCACCACCGGCAGCGGCAGCGGGAGCGGTTTGGGCAAAAGCAGAGGAAATAAACATAAAAGGCATTCCTGATAAAAAAGGGATTACGCACTGCTTACGCAACGCGGAGACGGTGCCAGCAAGACACTAAGAGCGAGTGATTGTAAGGGGCGGCTATTTGGCCCTAAATGCCCTACGTTGATAGGCCAACCAAAGCAGTAGCGCGCCCGTCATAGCCACTGGAATGGTGGAACCCAAGTTCAGCAAGGCCCAGCCGTGGTTGGTGACCAAAGCACCTGAGGCGAATGACGTGATGGCCATGACGGCGAACACGCCGAAGTTGATGACGGCCTGGGCCCGGTCTTTTTCTTCGGGGGCATAGGCGCTAAAAGACAGCGTGGTGCTTGCGGTAAACAAAAAGTTCCAGCCCACGCCTAACAAAAAGAGCGCAATCACAAATTGGTGCAGTTCGATGCCAGTCAACGCGATAGCGATACACAGGGCATTAAGTACCACGCCTGCGCCCATGACGGAGAGGGTGCCAAACCGCTTTATCAAGGCACCGGTGAAAAATCCAGGCGCAAACATACCGATCACATGCCACTCCAACACCAAAGCCGTGTCATCAAAGCTTAAGCCGCATTGCTGCATAGCCAAAGGCGTCGCTGCCATGAGCAAGTTCATCACACCATAGCCCAAGGAGGCACCCAGGCAGGCGACTAAAAACACCGGCTGGCGCAACATTTGGAGAGCGCTGCGGCCGGTATACACCGTGTTCTTCGTGGACTTTTCCTTTGGAAATGTAACGCCCGCCATTAACACCATTGCAAGAATCGCCACCACTGCTAAAACCCAATAGGCACCAGCAAAAGGCACTTCGGCCAAGCCGCGGCTTCGGGCAGCTAAGTTAGGGCCGGCAATGGCACCAAGCAAACCGCCCGCCAAAACCCACGAGGTGGCTTTTTCGCGTTGGCTGGGCTGCGCCAATTCGGCAGCTGCAAAACGGTAGAGTTGTCCGTTGGCGCTGTAATACCCCGCAATCACCGTCGCCGCGACCAACCACCAAAACTGGTGATGGGCAATCGCCCATGCTGCCAATAAGGCTGAACCGATAGCGACCAGCAAACCCAATTGAAAGGAGACCTTTCTGCCCCAGCGCATCTGCGTATACGCCACCAGCGGGGTGCTCATGGCGCCACCCACGACATAGCCCATGACCGGCAGGGTGGCCATCCAGCCCAGTGGCGCCAGACTCAGGCCCACCAGCCCGTTAATGGCAATAAACGCGACGTTATTGGTAAGAAAGAGGCCCTGGCACAGGGTTAGAAGCCATAAGTTTTTATTCATGCCTTAGTGTAGAGGCACGCACTGCGAGCCTTGGGGGCCACCTATTTTTGCCATGGACTGCATTTTTTCAAGCCACTGCGCTGCGTTGCTGGCTGTTGCGCCAAGCCAAGGCGGCTTGCATGCCTTCAGTCGTACGCAGGCGTTCAAACTCGGCGTTTTCTGGCCGCACGTTGGACTCGATCAAGGTGGCGGCATCAATGGCAGCGAGCAATGCTTGGCGCATGCCACTGATATCAAAGCCCCGATTGATAGCCCGTTTGGTGAGTTGGATCGACAAAGGCGAGCAGTTGGCCATGCCAGTTGCCACAGCCAAAGCGCGCTCGAAATGCGTGCCGTCTTGCGTCACTTCATTGACCAAACCGACCTCATAAGCACGTTGGGCGCTGATACGGTCACTGGCAGTGAGCAGCATTTCCTTGGCGTATTTCGCGCCCACCAACCAAGGCACGATCATCGCGGCAATGCTAGAGCCAAACTTCATCTCTGGCTCACCCATCAAAGTCTCGCTATCGGCAATGGTGAGGTCACAAGAGACTGCCAACTCCAGGCCCCCACCAATACAAAACCCATGGATCGCAGCGATGGTCGGTTTGGGGCAGTCCCAAAACTGAATCACAAAATCAAAGTCGGCTTTGAGCACCGCGCCCCATTGTTCGGCCGTGGTGTTGCCCTGCTCGGCGAGTTCTTTCAGATCAAAACCAGCGCTAAACGAAGGGCCGTTGGCTGCCAACACAATCGCGCCAATATCCGGGTCCGCGCTAAACGCTTGTAAGGCGTGACTCACTGCGGCCATCATCGCGCCGTTGATCGCGTTGCGTTTTTTAGGACGGTTCAACCGAATCACGCCGACGCGGCCAATGGTTTCGGTTTGGATCACCGGATCTTGTAACAAGGCAGGTTGAAGGGCTTGGTTCATAAGGCAATATTTTCTTCAGTTTGAATGGGTAGCAGCAACAGGAATCACCAAACAGTCCACGGCCGCCATGTCTGCGCCACTGACCAACAAGGGGTTGATTTCTGCTTCTTGAATATGGTCTTGCAAGGCCATCCCCATGGCCATGAAGTTTTGAATGACCTGCGTCAAAGCATCGATGTCAGCCACCGCCCGCCCACGCGCACCTTGCAGCAAAGCGGCGCTTCGCAAACCCAAGACTGCGTTGCGAATGGTTTGTTTGGAATCACTGGGCAAAAGCAAGGCCACGTCTTTCATGATTTCGACAAAAATGCCGCCCAATCCCACCGTAAAAATCGGACCAAACGAGGGGTCTTTTTGCATTCCCAAGATCAACTCCGTGCCTTGCAACTGACGCTGCAGCAACACCGCGCCGGGCAACTTGGCCTGCAGTTCGTTCCAAGCCGCTTGCAGCTGCTGTGCATTGGTGATTCCCAAAATCACGCCACCCATATCTGATTTGTGTGCCACCTCAGGCGCGTCAATTTTGGCGACCAAGGGGAAACCCACTTTGTCGGCAAAGGCCAACGCTTGGCTCCAATCGCTGGTGCTGAGGCCTTGGGCGGTTGGTAGTCCAAACTCTTCCAACAGCGCAAAGCTTTGTAGGCTTTGGTCTGCTTTGGCGCAGTCTTGCAATGCCGTTTTCCAATGTGCAAGTCGCTCGGAGCTTGGCATCTTGGGGGTGTGGGTTAGCGTATCCGCAATGCTGTCCTCAGGCGCTTGGGGCTCAAAGTGCGCGCTGTAATGCGCGAGCGCGCGCAAGGCGGTTTCGGTTCCCATCAACACCGGGATTCCCATGGTCCGAAAGCGGTTGCATTCTGCTGGCGACATGGTCGCGCTGACATTGCCCATGAGCACAATGGGTTTGGTACTCGCCGCCCAGGTTTTCTCCAGCGCATGGGAGCAGGTCACCATAAAGTCTTGGCCCTGGGCCATATTGGTGGCCATCACCACCGTTCCTACGGCTGGGTCATCGGCCATCGCGAGCAAGCAGTCGGCAATCACGTCTTGGCCATCACCCCAGTAATCTAACGGGTTGGTGGCTTCCACTCCCGGACTGAGTAAGCCGTTTAAGCGTTCTACCGTTGCCTCGTTCAATGGCGCAAACGAGATCTTCAAAGGCTCGGCCAGGTCGGCAATCAACTGACGCTCACCTCCGGAGTCACTGCCCAAAGCAAAACTGCCGTTGTGGGGTTTGCGCGTGGCGGCAAACAACTCAGCGGTGTCCATCATTTCGTCCAAGGTGTGGACGATGACAACGCCATGGCGCACAAATATTGCGTCCAATACATCCGCGCTTCCTGACAGAGCGCCGCTGTGCGATTTGGCGAAGGCCTGGCCCCGCTCGCTGCGTCCGAGTTTGAGGGCCACCACCACAATGCCCGCTGCGCGGGCGCGGTCTAAGGCGGCTAAAAATTCAGCCGGTTGGCGCACGGTCTCCAACACCAAGCAAATTACCCGGGTGGAGGGTTGCGTGATCAGGTAGTCCATGTACTGCGCAACACCGGTGGCTAATTCTTGGCCAGCAGAGATCGCGGTGTTAAAGCGCATGCCGCGCAAGTTACCGACGATGCCTGACCAGGTGGAACCGCTGTGAGAAATCAGCGCTACGTGGCCGGGGTCGCGCAGGGTTTCAAACGGAAAGCCTGTCATTTGCAACTTGGCATCCAAATTGACAAAGCCCATGCAGTTGGCGCCGCACAACTGCATATTGGCTTCTTGCGCAATCGCAGTGAGCGTCTGCGTGAGTTCGCGGCCCGAACTGTCGACGCCGTACGAGCGACCAAACAGCACGGCGCTGCCAGCATCGGCGCGGGCAGCCGTTTCAAGCGCTGCGGGCAAAGCGGCATCTGAAATCGCCATGGCCACACAATCCGGGGCGGTTGGCAAATCACTCAAACTGGCATAAGCGGGGCGACCATGGATTTCGCTGTACTTGGGGTTGATTAAAAACACCTGGCCCTCAAAACCCAACGAGGCAATTGAGCGCTCAATCATGTTTCCAAAACTGCCTTCGCGTGGGCTGGCACCCACGATGGCAATCGATCGCGGTTTGAGAAGTCGGTCTAAGGCGTGGCTGGGAATAGCCAGTGCGTTATCAGCGGTAACGGAATTGGGCAGACGTGCGCTCATGGGGCCGCTTTCAAATCAACGACCACGCGGCCATGGGCTTTACCAGACATCATCTCTGCGGCCAAGCCAGGCAGCGCGGTCAAACCGACGACGCGCTGCATGTCCGCATACGCATCGGCTGAACACAGCGTTGCCAAGCGCGCCCAGGCTTGGGTACGCTTGTCTTGCGGGCACATGACCGAGTCCACGCCTTGCAAACGAACGCCGCGCAAAATAAATGGCAGCACCGTGGTTTCAAGTGACACGCTGGCAGCCAAGCCCGAGGCGGCGACAGCGCCTGCGTAATGCACTTCCGAGAGCGCTTGCGCCAAAATTGCGCCGCCGGCCACGTCGATGACGCCGGCCCAACGTTGCGCAGCCAAGGGGCTGATTTTGGTTTGCCATTGCGCGGTTCCCAACACCTCGGTGGCTCCGAGCTTGGTCAAATACTCTTGGTTTTCTTCAGGGCGGCTGGTCAAGGCCGTGACCTCAAAGCCCAAGCGAGACAGCAAAGCCACCGCCACACTTCCCACGCCGCCGCTGGCACCCGTGACTAAAATTTTTCCTTTGGGAAGCGCTGCCTCTTCCAACGCCATCACACACAGCATGGCCGTCAGCCCCGCCGTTCCCAAAGTCATTGATTGCAAGGGCGACATGTCTTTTGGCAAGGCCGTCAGCCACTCCGACTTTACGCGCTGAACTTGGCTGTAACCGCCCCAAAACCGCTCGCCCACGCCCCAGCCGGTCAGCACCACGGCGTCGCCGGTTTTCCAGATGCCGCTTGTGCACTCGATTACCGTTCCCACCAAATCAATCCCAGGAACCATCGGAAACTGGCGCACGATCTTGCCTTTGCCGGTCAAGGCCATCGCGTCTTTGTAATTCAAGCTGGAGTGGCTCACAGCAACCAAGGTGTCGCCGGCGGGCAAATCCGCCTGGGTGAGCGGCTGAACCTGGGCGTGGGTTTTGCCGTCCACTTCGGTTAAAACCAGGGCTTGGAATGGGGTTTGCATAGAAATAAAGTTCCTTAAATTGCAGTTTTTACGATGGGTGAGATTCTGATGGAAGCCCTTACCAGAGGCAAACAAAGAAACTTCAGTTGTAAAATTAGTTTAACTAATGAATAACTAATGGCTTTTATGTCCAGACTTCCTCCTTTAAATTGGTTGCGCGCTTTTGAGGCTTCTGCCAGCGCCTTGAGCTTTACCGAAGCCGCGCAAGCCTTGCATATGACCCAGTCGGCGGTGAGCCAACAGATCAAAGCCCTTGAAAGCGCCTTGGGCCGGCCCCTGTTTATGCGCCGCGCTCGCGGCCTAGAACTGACTGCGGCAGGCAGAAGTTATTTACCTACCGTCCAAGCGGCTTTTGCGATGCTCGAAGAAGGCACCAGCGTTCTCACCGGGCGCAAGAACCCGGGCATTTTGGAAGTGCACGCCAACCTTTCTTTTTCTATTTTTTGGTTGGCTCCGCGCTTACACCGTTTCATGGAAGCCTACCCGTGGGTACAAATGAACGTGGTGACGTCGATTTGGTCCGAAGACCGCCAGAGCCCGACCGCTGCGGTTGAAATTGTGCTGGGCTTAGGCAAGTGGGAGCGCCGCGTGGGCCAACGCCTGTGGGAAGACACGACCTACCCAGTGTGCGCACCGGAGGTCGCTCGACGAATTCACAGCGTACAAGACCTGCTTCAAGAGCGCTTGCTCGACCTCTCCAGCAGCGTGCAAAGTTGGGACAGCTGGCTTGAAGCCCACCCCGACTACGACAGTTCAGCCCCGCCGCCGGTCGTCCACCGCGCCAGCACCTGGGCGCTGAGCTTGACGTGGGCCCAGCAAGGTTTGGGCGTGGCCTTGGCGCATGACACCGTGGCCAGCCACTTGATTGAAACGGGGCAGCTGGTGCGCCCGTTTGCGTTATCCCTGCCAATGAAAGAGGCGTATTACCTCATCGCCTCTGAAGGCACCGGGACCAGCGCCGCGGCCCAAGCCTTTACGTCTTGGTTGCTGCAAGAGGTGCGCCGCCCCAGCGCGCTGCCCCTGCTTCCCACTGCGGACGAACTTGCGCTAAGTGCCGCGCCTTGACATGGCCAAAGCCACGAATCCCTTCGGGCAATTTGGCAAAGGCTAAAGCCTCGTCGAGGTTGTTGGGGCTCAGTTGCGTCAACATCGCTTGCAGTGCATCGCGGTACTCGACCACCAAAGCCCGCTCCTCTTTGCGCTCGTGGGTATAGCCAAAAGGGTCTAAGGCCGTGCCGCGCAAAAACTTCAAGGGCGCGAGGATGCGAAAGGCGTACGCCATCCAGGCCCCCATTTTTTGTTTTTGTAATTGGCCTTTGTCGTTTTTCTTTGCGAACAGGGGTGGGGCCAAGTGGTAGTGGACTTGGTAGTTGCCTTCAAACATCGCACCGATGCGTTGTCGAAAATGCGGGTCACTATGCAAGCGGGCCACTTCGTATTCATCTTTGTAGGCCATCAACTTAAACAAATTGCGCGCCACCGCAAAACTAAGCGTTCGCTGCGCAGGTTTCAATGTTTCTTCCGCCCGCTCCACCTGTTGCACCAAGTCAGAGTAGCTTGCCGCATACGCGGCATTTTGGTAAGCGGATAAAAACTCAATACGCTTGGCGACCAATGCATTCAAGGCCTGCGGCGTTTCTTTTTCAGACTTCACCCATTGAACGGCTTGACCGGGTTGCAACGCACGGACCAATGCTGCGGGGTCATGCGCTGCAACGCGACCCCAGTGGAAGGCAGCCACATTTTTTTCAACCGCGACGGCGTTAAGTTCCATGGCTTGCAACAAGGACGCGAGCCTCAAAGGAATCCAACCTTTTTGCCACGCAAAGCCGAGTAACACCGGATTGGTGTAAATGCTGTCGCCCAAAAGTTGGGTGGCAATGGCGTCGGCATCGACCGTTCCCAAAGCGGTGGGGTCTTCCAAGGTATTGGCAATCGCAGCCAGACACGCTTCACCCGGATTGTTCCAATTGGCATTTTTAACAAAGGCCGCAGTCGGTGCGCTGTGGCTGTTCAGCGCCACATGGCTACGCCCGGCACGCAAGCGCATACTGGTTTCTTTGCCTGCAGTCACGATGGGATCACAACCGATCACCAAATCAGCGCAGGCCATGCCGACGCGGGTTGTGCGAATCGCCTCTTGCGTTTTACCAATGAGCACATGGCTCCAGGTGCCGCCGCCTTTTTGTGCCAAGCCACCAGCGTCTTGGGTCACGATGCCCTTGCCTTCCATGTGCGCAGCCACGCCGAGCAACTGGCCAATGGTGATGACACCGGTTCCACCCACCCCCGCGACCACCACACCCCAAACACCATCGTGGGCCTGGCTTAAATCTGGCAAAACCGGTTCGGGCAAGGTGGAGATGTCAAACGCAGAAGATGACGCCATTTTTTTCTTGCGCAAGCTCCCACCTTCCACGGTGACAAAGCTCGGGCAAAACCCTTTAACGCAAGACACATCTTTATTGCAGGTGCTTTGATTGATCTGGCGTTTGCGACCGAATTCAGTTTCCAAGGGTTCGACACTTACGCAGTTGCTTTGCTCGCCGCAGTCGCCACAGCCTTCACACACCAGTTCGTTAATGACCACCCGAACCGCAGGATCAACCAAAGTGCCACGCTTGCGCCGGCGGCGTTTTTCAGTCGCGCAGGTTTGGTCGTAGATGATGACGCTGGTGCCTTTGATCTCGCGAAACACGCGTTGAATCTGGTCTAAGCCATCGCGGTGTTCAATCGAAATTCCCTCTGGAATGCCTTGAACGGCTTCGTATTTTTCAGGCTCATCGGTCACGATGACGATGCGCTGGGCGCCTTCGGCTCGCATGCTTTGCGCAATCTGAACCACGCTGTGGCCTTCTGGACGCTCGCCGATTTGCTGGCCACCGGTCATGGCCACGGCATCGTTGTACAAAATTTTGTAGGTGATATTGACGCCTGCCGCAATCGATTGGCGCACCGCCAACAGGCCACTGTGAAAGTAGGTGCCGTCACCTAAGTTAGCAAACATATGGCTGTCATTGGAAAAGGGTTGCTGCCCCACCCACGGCACGCCTTCGCCACCCATTTGGGTAAAACCCGTGGTCGATCGGTCCATCCATATCGTCATAAAGTGGCAACCGATACCTGCCATCGCACGCGAGCCTTCAGGCACTTTGGTGGATGTGTTGTGCGGACAACCTGAACAAAACCAAGGTTGGCGGTCGCCTTGGGGGCTGCTCAATTGCAACACCTGCATGGAGCGTTCTTTGGCATCCAAAATGGCGAGTTGCGCATCCATACGCGCTTGGGTGTCGCTGTCGACTCCCATCTTTTTCAACCGCTGCGCAATCGCCCGGGCAATCAGTGCGGGTGACAAATCGGCGTTCGCACGCAGCAAAGTGTTGGCGCTGGGATTGGGCATCGACCACTCACCGCCGCTGCCGTAGGTGTTGTCAGTGGCGTCTTCGACTTCGTTGAACTTGCCCAACACATGAGGCCGCACATCAGAGCGCCAGTTGTACAGCTCTTCTTTCAGTTGGTATTCGATCACTTGGCGTTTTTCTTCCACCACCAAAATCTCTTGTAAGCCTGTGGCAAATTGGCGCGTCAGTTGGGCTTCTAAAGGCCAGACCACGCCGACCTTGTGCAGCCTTACGCCAATGCGTTGGCAGGTCGCGTCATCAAGGCCCAAGTCCAACAAGGCTTGGCGGGTGTCGTTAAAAGCTTTGCCGCTGGCCATCAGACCAAAGCGGTCGTTGGGACCTTCAATCACGTTGTAGTTGAGGCGATTAGCGCGAATGTAGGCGAGTGCCGCATACCACTTGGTATCAAACAAACGCGCTTCTTGTTCTAAAGCAGCATCGGGCCAGCGGATATGCACGCCGCCTGCAGGCATGGGAAAGTCGGTCGGCAAAGCAATTTGAACCCGATCAAAGTCCACTTGCACCGCTGCGCTGGACTCGACAATTTCTTGAATCGTTTTCATCCCAGCCCATACGCCGGAGAAACGGCTCATCGCAAACGCATGCACGCCCAAATCCAAAATTTCTTGGACATTAGAAGGGAAAAATACCGGGGTGCCGCAGGCCTTGAAGATGTGGTCGCTTTGATGCGCAGCAGTGGAACTTTTTGAAATATGGTCGTCGCCTGCCACCGCGATCACGCCGCCCCACGGCGTGGTTCCTGCCATGTTGGCGTGTTTAAACACATCCGAACAACGGTCCACACCTGGGCCTTTGCCATACCAAATACCAAACACGCCATCGTACTTATTCGATCCCGGCGGCGCAAACCCGAGTTGCTGCGTTCCCCACAGCGCAGTGGCTGCCAACTCTTCATTGACGCCGGGTTGAAACACCACATGGTGGTCTTTTAAATGGGCTTGCGCTTTCGCCAGCGCTTGGTCGTATCCACCCAAAGGCGAGCCACGGTAACCACTGATAAAACCTGCGGTGTTTTTTCCGGCGGCTTGGTCGCGCAGGCGCTGCAGCATGGGAAGGCGAACCAGCGCATGAACGCCGCTCATGAACGCAGTCCCTGTGCGCTGGGTGTATTTGTCGTCAAGACTGACGGCATCGGGCGCAGCACGAAGTTGCGCAGGGTGAATCGGGGCGTTCATGGTCAGAAGTCTCCTGGTTTTGGGTAGCCGCCTTGTGGGCAACGTTCATTGCATGGTCGCCCGGGTAGGGCGCATGCGAGAACCACCAGTGTAATCAACTCCTCAAGGAGTCGCCACTTACTTTGGCCACAGCACCCACATTTGCAAAGGCTGCTTCAACCGCCCTGCGAGTTCGCCCGCTTGATTGCCCCCGCCAACAAAGTAATCAGCGCGCACTGCGCCGACGATGGCGCTACCGGTGTCTTGCGCGATCACTAGTTTTTGCAAGTTCACCTGGGGGCCGCGCGAGGCTAGCCAGACTGGCGTTCCGTAAGGCATGCCGAGTGGGTCTATCGCGATGGACCGACCGGGCGTAAGAGCAACCCCTTGCGCTCCTTTGGGACCAAAGCCCATATCCAAGTCAGTTAACGTTTCTTCTTTGAAAAAAACCACGCGAGGATTAACCCACAACAACTCTTGCAAGCGCTGGGGATTTTGCGCCAGCCAGGCTTTGATACCTGGCCACGAGGCGTCTTTCACCAAGCCTTGGTCAAGCAACCACCTACCCACGCTTTTATACGGCTGCTCGTTGGTTGCGGCGTAGGCCAGGCGCGACGTGCGGGTGCTGCCATCGGCCTCGATCACCCGAATGCGGCCAGAGCCTTGAATTTGCAAAATCAAAACATCAATCGGGTCAGCGGCGTAGGCGAGAACGCGGTCTTGCAATTGCGCTTGGGCTTGCGCCAGCGTGTCTATTTCTTGCCGACTAAACCACGGAGTCCGCTGGGTTAGGGTGGCGGGCACTTGGTAAAGAGGAAAAGGAAACATCGGACTTTGGGTTCGACTGACATCCATCACCGGCTCGAAATAGCCCGTCAGCAAACCCCGCGCGTCGCCTTGCAAAGACTCGACCCGGTAAGGCGCTAGACGCTGCTGCAGCCAAGCCCGCTGCTCTTCTGGCGAACCAATACTCAAAGCCCGAACTTCCGGACACAAGGCCAATAAAGCCACAGGCAAGCTGGCAGGGCGCTCGCAGCTTTTAATCCACGCGTTCCACGCTTGCGCCAGTGCGTCTTCGTTAAAGCCAGGCAGCTCAGACCAATCGGTACGCACCCACCGGCTTCGGGCATTGGTCACGACATCGCCTGCCGCCGGTTGCGACTGAGCCTCTTGCGGTTTATTGGGTATCGGTTTGGTAGGGGCATGGCGCGGCGCACTGCCGCATGCCGCCAGTATTCCTACAATCAAAGCCAACACACCCCAACGAAAGACCTGCGCGATGACTTTGCTACTGCTCGAAGCCTTGGGCGCCGGATTGATTTTTATCGGCATCATTTGGTGGACGATGTTCGCGGGCCGAAAAAATGGCGAACTCGCCACGCCGCCCAAAGCAGAGGATGACGAAACAACGCGCTGAAAAAACATCACAACAAACGGTGTTGCAACGCGGGCAACTGGCTGCGGCGTTGGGCTAACTGTGCCGGGTCTAAATCTGCGATAACGACGCCTGCCCCTTGCGCCTGCTCGGCCAAGATATGACCCCACGGATCAATCAAAAGCGACTGGCCCCAGGTTTTGCGGCCACTCGGATGGGTTCCCCCTTGCGCAGCGGCAACAACAAAACTTAAGTTTTCAATGGCGCGGGCCCGCAGCAAAATTTCCCAGTGGGCCTGACCCGTCGTAAAAGTAAAGGCGCTGGGAACAAACATTAGATCGACCCCGTTGGCTGCGTAAGCGCGGTACAACTCCGCAAAACGCAAGTCGTAACAGACGCTCAAACCAATCTGCCACACATGGCCATCACGCGCGGGCAATGCAAACTGCGTGGGCAACGTTCCTGCCGATAAAACGCGCGATTCGTCATACGCCTCAACGCCGTTGTCAAAACGGAAAAGGTGGATTTTGTCGTAGCGTGCCACGCACTGCCCTTGCGGGTTGAACACCAAGCTGCTGTTAAAAACCCGATCGATGGGCAAGGCCGGGTCTATGCTCAAAGGAAGGGTGCCCGCTACGATCCACAAATTCAAACTACGGGCTTGCTCGGCGAGAAACGTTTGGATGGGTCCCGTTCCAAACGTCTCTTGGATCGCCAGCTTGTCGCTGTCATGGTGGCCAATCAAGCAAAAGTACTCTGGCAATACAGCCAACTCTGCACCTTGCGCTGCTGCTTGCGAAAGCAGGAGGGATGCTTGCTCCAAGTTCTCAGCTAACGCATCGGTGGAAACCATTTGCAAGGCAGCTACTTTCATGGGCTTGATTCCTATTTGGTTCCTGTTTTTGCAGGTGGAGCAGGTACTGTTGTGGTTGGCTTGGTGGTTTTGGTACTGCGTTCGACTTTGGTGACACGGGGCTCAAGCCACGTACCGTCAATAACCATCTCTTGTGTTCCCGCTTCAATCAAAGGCTTGTTCAAAAGCCACTGGGCAAAGAAGGTGGATAAGCCCACAACCGGGTTGATGGCAGAAGCAATCAAGGACGCGCTACCCGCATTGAGCTCAGGGATCACCACCACTTTAAGACTTTGTGTTTCTTTGGCAATGTCCGAACTGCCTTCCATCAACACCGCAGCGTTGACACCCTTCATTTGCAAGTTATTGGTTCGAGCAATGCCTTGGTCAATAGTTACGTCTCCGCGCAAAAAGTCAAACGCAAAGCCTTCGCTAAACACATCTCTAAAGTCCAACAACAAACGCCGTGGCAAAGACTGCAAACTCAAGATGCCCAAGAGTTTGGCGATACCGGGATCGGCTTTGAGGAATTGCCCGTTTTCAACATTCACATTAAAACTGCCGCCCATGCTGGGGTAGTCCAGGGACAAGGGTGAGCCTTGCCAGCCGACTTGGCCTTCAATTTTCCCGCGGCCTTTGCGCACCACCTCTTTCATCCCAAAGCGACCCAAGGCATCACCCGCATCAGAAATATCCAACTTGAAATTCAGCGAGGTCCGCCTTCTGTCTTTCACGCTGCCTAGCTTCGGCGTTCCTGTGGTCGGCGTCACCAAGCTCCAACTCCCGGTGGCATTAAAAACCGAGTCAGGCGCGCTCAAGACGAAACGCTTTAAACGCCACTCGCGCTGGGAGGCCGCCATCTGGTTAATGGCTTCCACTTCCAAGCGCCCCAACTTTTTCCCTTGCAACTCAAAGTCGTCCACGACAATATCCAAGGCAGGAATACTCGCCGGCTGCTCATTGAGGAGGTTCTCAACTTCTTGGGCGTCGCCGCTGCCAATCGCCATACGCGAGAAACGCGCATATAACCGACCGGCGTTGTCGGTCGAAGGCTCCCCTGGGGCTCGGGCTTCGCGGTATTCCACATAGCCACTGAACTCGGCGGACTCTACGTTGCCGCGCCAAAGCGCACCCGAACGCGTAACGCCTAAAACCACCCGCCGCAGTTTTCGACCGTCCCACTGCATCTCACGCGCCTTGAAAGCCAAGTTGTTGGGTAAATAACTTTGCGCCATATCCAAGGCCTTGATAGCGGAACGCTCGGCCCCTTGGCTGTCCGCCAACACCGCAGTCCACGCATCGACATCAAAAGCGTCCGTGGTGATGTTGCCTGTCACGCCTTGTGCGGGCATGGCCAAAGACTCTCCCGCAGCCATACCGACAGCGATCGTGCCCCGCAACACGCGCGCGGTTTCCGTGCTGACATCACGCACATAGTTCAAGCTCACCCATCGACCTAAATCTGCTCGCAACTGGTCTTGCCCCTTAACAACGACTCCGCCCACTCGAACGGGCAAGATCTCCAAACGCAAGGGCAAGGTCTGTTCTGCGGTCTTGGTTAAAGGCTCGGGCAAACGCGAAGCCAAGCCAGTGAGGTTGCTAGTCACCAAGAGCTCTGGCGCACCGCCGCGTACGCTGACCGTGGCTTGGTAGGGTGTGCTGCCTTGGGCGTATTTGGCAACCCCGGCAACCCAAGCCAATTCATTGGCTTGTCGCAAGCCCTCGGCGGTGGCCATGCCCTGAATGCGCAAAACGCCAGACGATTTATTGAAAGAGGAATTGCTCGCCACCCCCAACCCCGTGAGGCTGCCTTCGAGCCGCACATCTCCGCCTAGCGCACGGCCCGTTATGCCGGTTGCCGTAAACCCGCTCTCAGTAAATCCCAAGGTGCCCTTGAGGCGACTTAAACGCGGCGTTCCTGCGAAAACTTGGACTTCGTTTCCTTGCAAATCGATGTCCCCGCTGAGCTTGATGCGGTTGGTGTCTGCCAACGGAAAATCGAGTTTTACTTTGTAATCGGCCGCACCCGTTGCCAGCGTTCGGTTGAAAGCGCGGCCAGTGATGTCGCCCACGGCAGAGGAATTGATGACAGCCAGCGCGTCGTTCAACGGCCCACGCCCCTGAACCTTCACCGACACGGTTGAGGCCTGGTACAAATTCGAAATCACCGCATCGCCGCGCGAAATGGGAAGGTTGGGCTTGGTTCCCCACAAGGCCTTGACCCCTTTGAGCGACAAGGTCGAGTGATCCATCACAAACTCGCCTTGGAGCTGCGTCAACACCGGCCAAGGCAAGCTTCCTTTGGCGATCTGGCTGGGTGGCACATAGGCATAGCTAGCGTTGCTAATATCGGCAGATACTTTGAATTCGCCTTGTTTAGCCTGCTCGAATGGAAAGTTTTGTAAGTCGCCTTTGACCTTGAACTTCACCCCACTGGCCAGCCCCGACAACAGCGACTCGCGCAAATACTCACGCACCTCTTTTTCCATGAGCATCGGCATGTAACGGGATACATGGGCAATATCAACGCGGCTTAAAGTACCTTGTAAGTCCAACACGCCAAGACCCAGCTCCGCGCTGCGGGGCGACGTTGTCAGTGATTTCCCTTTGCCAACGCCAAGCTTAGAGAGCAGCGAACTTTGCGTTGGTGGAGCGGTCCGACTCCAAGTGAATTGTGCTTCGCCTTGCATGTCTGCATTGGCAAAACGAAGGTTCGAGGCCGAGGCACTGAGCAACACGGGGGAGAAAAACGCGTTGGCCGCCATGGCTTGTTTCCACTGCACATCGGCGCTGAGTTGCTGGACCGCGATGTCTGAATCGACCAATAAACCCGGCTGGTGAATCGCACCGTCTTGCATCGCCACGCTGGCTTTGCCGCCGGCTTCTGAAACGTCAAACTCCACGCTTAGTCCGCGTATCCCTGGGGTTCCCAAGGCCGTGTCAAAGGACACGCCCAATTGTTGTACCGCGCCCTTTGCTGCGTAAGTCTTAGGCGCATTCAACTCACCAGTCCACGATGCGAATAGCGTTTGGATAACACCGACAGGCGCTAAGGCAGTCAGCGAGCGACGAACGGAATCGTCTAGCGGCAGGCGTTGAACCAACTGGCGCAATGCTGCTAAATCCAATCGGTCGGCAACCACTTCCCCTCGCGCCGGTTTCACCGTAGGGCCGATTCCTTCTTGGCCTTGGGCATCCCACAGCGAGACCTGCACATTGCCGCCGGGCCAATGGATGCCGTCAGAGGTATCCAATTGCAAACCTTGCGTGGCATATTGGCGTCCGCCGTCTAAAGTCTTGAGCGCCACGCGGCCCGATGCTTTATTCAACGTCACGGCAGGAAGCGCAGCTGTTGCGGCTAACCTCACATCGGCCAGCGCCAAATCCATGGTCGCATCGGTGAGTGCGCCGCGAGAAATGCCGATCCATGCCCGCAGACTGCCTTGGCCCGCTTGAACGCCCAAACCGAGATCGGCATAAGGCTGCAGTTGTGCCAAGTCCAACTTCGCCACTGTGCTGAACAACTGGCCTTGCCAATCTTGCCAACGCCCTGCGTGGGTGGACAGCAAGGGCTGCTTGAACTCCCCTTGGACACTCAAACGCCCGCCCCACTCGGCTGGCGGACTGACATCCAATCGCAAAGAATGGGTACGGTGGCGCTGGCGCACTACCATGTCCACGTCGGCCAAAGTGAGTAAAGGCGCATTGCGCATTTCATCGCGCCAGCGCAAGGTTCCATGTCGCACCACGATTTCGGTTTGGCTTAAAAGCCAATCGGCGGCGGGACTGTCTTGGTTGGGGGTTTGGGGCAAGGGAAACCCTGCAACCCACAGCTGGCCGTCCAAGGCCCGGCGAACATCCAGCTCGGGGCTGTCAATGTAAATTTGCTCAAAGCCGCCAGCGAGTAAGGAGCGCGGCGACACCGCCGTTACCACCAAAGGCAATTCCACGAGCGTGTTGTTTTGCGCATCTAAGAGCCGAACCGCTTTCAACTCTAAAGAGGGAATCAAACCGTTGGAGGTGGCTTGCATGCTGCCAATGCGCACGCCAACGCCCATCGCTTGCGAGGCCTGCTGTTCGAGCCATGGGCGCAAGTCGTCAATACGCGGCACAATCACAAAATGCAAAATGCACCACACGAGGCCCAGCACCAACCAACCCAAAACCAATAGCCGCAGAGCCCACTTGACACAAGCGCTTGCCACTAAAAAAGTGCGGCTAAATAAGGCAGGGGATTCAGTCATCGGTTTCATTTGGTACAACAACAAGAATTATGACCCGCAACAGCCCCGTTTCTTGGTCCGATCGATCACGATTTGCGCAACGTATTCGCAGACGCTATGCAGCTGAGCTGGCGCTGCTGCCTGTGGGCGTTCCGAACAAAGAACTTTTAGAGCCGCTCTTTTTGGCCTTGCGCGCCCAAGGCGCGGATGTAGGCAGCGTATTGCGTATGACTCGGCAATTAGTGCTTGAGCGACTGCTTTGCTTAGATTGCGAGCAATCCCTGGAGCTCAAAGTCGTTACCGGCTGCATGACCGATTTGGCTGAATTTGCTTTGTGCCAAGCTTTTGATGCGGCGAGTCGCGCCTTAGATGAAGTGCACGGCGAGCCCCTCAATCCGCAAGGCAAGCGTGCCAGCCTGTGCATTGTGGGCATGGGCAAACTCGGTGCACGCGAGCTCAACGTCTCTAGCGACATTGACCTGATTTACGTGTATGACCACGATGGCGACACCGCAGGCACCAATAACGGGCGCGGGCGTATTTCGAACCAAGAGTATTTCGGCAAGCTCGTGCGCGCCATGTTTGCTTTGCTAGGCGAAACCACCGAACATGGTTTTGTCTTTCGGGTGGATTTGGCGCTGCGGCCCAACGGCAACTCAGGTCCTCCCGCCGTTTCTTTGAGCGCGCTAGAGGAGTACTTTCACGTCCAAGGCCGCGAGTGGGAACGATTTGCGTGGCTAAAAAGCAGGGTGCTTGCGCCTGCCGGCGTGGTGGGTTCTGCGTTTGCCTTGCAACTCAGAGCCGCGGTCGCACCCTTTGTCTTTCGGCGGTATTTGGATTACAGCGTGTTTGATGCCTTGCGCATACTGCACCGCCAAATTCGCGACCACGCCTCCAAACGCAGCGCGGGGCACCCCGAACGCAATAACGATGTCAAGCTTTCGCGCGGCGGCATCCGTGAAATTGAGTTCACGGTTCAACTCTTGCAAGTGGTTCGTGGCGGGCAGTTTCCTGAACTGCGAACCCGTCCCACCTTAAGCGCATTGGAGCGGCTGGTAAAAGCCGAACTGATGGACGCCCCCACAGCGCAAGGCCTTGCGAGGGCCTATGTTTTTTTACGACAAGTCGAACACCGCATTCAATATTTAGACGACCAACAGACCCACCTTTTGCCCACGGACGATGCCGACTTGGGCTGGATTGCGCATACGCTTGGGTTCGCTCAGTCCAGCGATTTTTTGGCGCAATTGGATACCCACCGGGAGTTGGTGGCGCAAGAATTTGACGCGCTATTGGGCGGGCCGCCCAAAACATGCAACGGCTGCAGTGGGCATAGCAAAGAGACCGCAGCACCGGCATCAGACTTAGACATCGACACCTTGCTCGCTCTCCTACACGGCGCAGTCAAAGACCGTGTCGCACTTTGGCGTACCCACCCCCGGGTGGTGGCTTTGCGCGATGAATCGCGGGTGCGCTTATTCAAATTGGTCCAACGTACTGCGCAGTGGGTTGCCGACGGCAGCGCGACTGAAGAATCGGCCGTGCGCTTGGTCGACTGGATTGAGCCCTTGTTACGGCGAGAAAGTTACCTCGCCTTGCTGGTAGAACGCCCGGGCGTTCATGAACGCTTGCTGCGTATCTTGGGGGCGGCGCGCTGGCCCGCGCGTTACTTGCTCAAGCACCCCGGCGTGATTGACGAACTCGCTGGCAGCGCCATGGTCGCCGAGCGATTTGACGCGGCGGTGTTTGAATCAGACATGGAGCGACGCTTGACCGCGCTCACACTCAGCGGCGAAGACGACGAAGAAAACTTGCTCAACCTGCTTCGCCGCGCCCACCACGCCGAAGTTTTTCGAACCTTGGCGCGCGATGTCGAAGGCCGGATTACGGTAGAGCAAGTGGCCGATGATTTAAGTGCGCTGGCCGAAGTGCTGTTACGTATCACCACCCGCTGGTGTTGGGCCCGGCTTAAATCGCGCCACGGAGAAACGCCTCGCTTTGCCATCATCGCTTACGGCAAACTCGGCGGCAAAGAGCTCGGTTACGGCAGCGATCTCGATATTGTGTTCGTGTATGACGACGAAGACGAACGCGCCGGGGAGGTGTATGCCGCCTTGGTCCGCAAACTCATCAACTGGTTAACCGTTAAAACCAGCGAAGGAGATGTCTATGAAATCGACACCGCCTTGCGACCCAACGGTAACTCGGGTCTCTTGGTAAGTACCTTCACTGCCTACGCTAACTACCAACAGCAACGCGGCTCCAATACAGCATGGACTTGGGAGCACCAGGCTATGACGCGGGCGCGTTGTGTGTTTGGGAGCCCCGAACTCCACGCGCGCTTTGAAGCCGTGCGCCAAGCGGTGATTTCATCTCAGCGCGACCGCACCGCATTACACGATGAAATTGCGGCCATGCGTGAAAAAGTCCGCAGCGGCCATCCCATTAAAGGCAACCATTTTGATGTCAAGCACAGCCCTGGCGGCATGGTGGATATCGAATTTGCAGTTCAATTTTTGGTGCTGAGCGAAGGTCATCGGCATCCTGAATTACTGGATAACGTGGGCAACATCGCTTTGCTCCAACGCGCCCAAGACTGCGGCCTGATCCCAGCGCCCATCGGCGCCCACGCCGCCAGCGCCTACCGCACGCTAAGACAAATCCAGCACCGGGCGCGCCTGAACGAAGAACCCACCCAAGTCGGCCCGGACGTTGCAGCCCAAGAACAGGCTGCCGGTTTGACGCTTTGGGCCGCGGTATTTGGAGCGACAATTCAGCCATGAAATTTGCAAGCTACCAAGACGCCAGCCGCGACGGACAACTCGTTGTCGTATCGCGCGACCTGACCCAAGCCGTTTACCCTACCCATATTGCCAACCGCCTGCAGCAAGTGCTCGATGACTGGAACTACTTGAGCCCGCAGTTGCAAGACCTGTCCGATCTGCTTAATGCTGGGCGATTGCGCAATGCCTTTGCCTTCAATCCCGCGCAATGTTTAGCCCCGCTACCCCGCGCTTACCAGTGGGCCCGCGGCGGCGGGTTCACCAGCGATGCACCACTTTCCACGCAAACCAGCAGCGACAGCTTTTTTGGAGCGCAAAACACATTCGTTTGCGCAGATGCAAACGCCGGCTTAGATTTCAGTGCTGAATTAGCTGTCGCGACCAGTGACATTCCCCAAGGCTACTCTCCCGAAAAAGCGATTGAAGGCGTTCGCCTGGTTTTACTTGCCAACCATTGGTCGTTTCCGGACTCCGTTCAGGGCACCTCCCCAAGAGATGCCGGAACCGCTTTTGGACCCGTGGCGGTCACCCCCGACGAACTCGGAGAAGCCTGGTCGCAAGGCCGGGTGCATTTGACATTGCAATCCACCCTGAACGGCCGCAAGGTCGGCCTGAGCGACACAGGTGACGATATGGCACACCACTTTGGGGAGCTGATCGCTGCGCTGGCAAACAGTCGCAAACTCAGCGCGGGTACTTTGGTTGGTAGCGGGACGGTTCGCAGCCCCGGTGTTGAGAAAAACGGCCAGACCGATTGGCCCAAGGGCTACCACAGCATCGCTGAGAAGCGCGCGATGGAAATCCAACTAGACGGCAACGCTGAGACTGCCTTTTTACAGGCCGGCGATGCTGTGCGCATCGATATGAAGGGGCGAGACGGCTTGAGTGTATTTGGCGCGATTGCGCAAGACGTGTCTACGCCGCTAAAAGACTGACTTAAGCCGCACCGCCGTGCATCAATTGCATAGCAAAGGTCTTGGCGCCCCGTAGCATCATCTCAATGGCTACGGACACCAACACCAAACCCATCAAGCGCTCGACTGCAGTGACTAAACGCGGACCGACAATACGCTGAATTCGCTCTGCTGAAACCAGTACCACGGCGCTGATGACCATAGTGACGCACAGCGCCGCGATCCACTCCAAGCGACGTTCGGGTTGTTGTGAGACCAAGAGCAAGACTGTTGCCAACGCAGAGGGGCCCGCAATCGCCGGAATCGCCAAAGGAACGATCAAAGGCTCAGTGAAGATTTCAGCTTCTTCGGCCGCAGGTGGTGGGAAGACCATACGCAGCGCGATTAAAAACAGAATCACACCACCGCCAATTTGCAAAGACAACTCACTCAGGTTCATCACCCGCAAGAAGCCTTCGCCCACAAACATAAACGTTAAGAGCAAGAAAAAAGCGATCATTATTTCTCGCAAAATCACCCGCGCCCGTCGCTCCGGGGCCACATGCTTGAGCGCGTTGGCAAACACGGAAATATTGCCAACGGGGTCAGTAATCAGCAACAACAAAATCGTCGCTGATACGAAGGTGTAATTCATCATGTAGCGTAAACAGTTGTAAGTGAGGCAAAGCCCTTGACCTCGATGGGGTTGCCGCACGGGTCGGTAAAAAACATCGTCCACTGTTCGCCGGCCTGTCCGGCAAACCGGCATTGGGGCTCCAACACAAACGCCAATTTGGCACGCTTTAAGCGCTCGGCCAATACTTGCCAATCGGGCAAGGCCAGCACCAAACCGAAATGTGGCATGGGAACAAGTTGATCACCCACGCGGCCGGTGAGGGTGGTTACAAAAGGCGCTCCGAGATGCAGAGAAATTTGATGGCCAAAAAAATCAAAGTCTACCCACGTGTTGGTACTACGCCCCTCCGTACAACCCAGTACGCTTCCATAAAAACCACGGGCTGCGTCTAAGTCAGTGACATGAATGGCGAGGTGAAAGAGGCTTTGCATAGCGCCCAAGGATAGCAGCCTTGCTGCCATAATCTCCGCCATGACGTTTCTGCAATCCTTACGCCAAGCACGAACGCTCTTGCGCTGGGTAGTAGCTGTTTGGTGTCTTGCACTGGGTGCCGCGGTGGCCTCGCCGCTGATGAACTCGCACAGTACGGCTTTGGTATGTAGCGCCTCAGGCATGGTGCAGTTGGTTGATGTCAATGCCGATCCTACAGATCCACAAACATCTCAGCCAAGCCACGGCTTAGATTGCGTTCTTTGTTTGCCAGTCGCAGCCCCGGCGCCTGGTAGTGTTTTTGTGGCTGCGGTTGTGGGGCCCTTGTCGCTCACATCGCGTCTCGCGACACTGGCTGTGCCAGTCTCTCACAGCGCCGCACCACCACCCGGTCGCGGGCCGCCTCTTTTTCTTTAAAAATCGCCACCCTTTAAACCGCATCAAAACTTTGATGTGGCTCTAATGGGTTTGCAAAACGCTTCCGTTTGCGCCACTGGCGCATTCGTATCGATTTATTTTTTAAAGACTCTCGACATGAAAAAACTTTTCTTCTCTGGCCTTGTTGCCACACTCGCCCTCGTTGCCAGCCAAAAACCTGCACTCGCCCACGTGGTACTGCAAGATGGCGCAGCCGCTGCCAACGCCAGCTACCGCGCCACCTTTCGGGTCGGCCACGGTTGCGACGCTGAGCCCACCACCGCCCTGCGCATCACCATTCCCGCTGGCTTTAACGCGGCCCAACCCATGCCCAAAGCCGGCTGGACGGTGAGCACCAAAGTCGGCCCCTTGGCCACACCGTACGAAAGCCATGGGAAGAAATACACCGAGGGTGTTCTTGAAATCACTTGGACAGCCAAAGGCGCAGAATACGCATTGCCCGCAGCGTATTACGACGAGTTTGTCGTGCGCGGAACCACCCCCGCCAAAGCGGGGCCCCTCTGGTTCAAAGTGGTTCAATCGTGTCCCAAAGGCTCGAATGAATGGACCGACGTTCCCACTTCTGGAAACTCCACCAAAGGCCTGAAATCGCCGGCTGCGCTACTGGAAGTCCTTGACGTTCAAGCCGCTGGCGGCCACGCCCATTGATTTTTTCGATATCTATTTACTTATCTCAGGAATTTGTATGAAACTCAACACCGCACTCAGCGCCACCTTGGTCGCGCTTTCACTCACAAGCCTAGCGTCTGCCCAAAACGTTGAAGTCAAAGGCGCTTGGGCCCGCGCAACCGTTCAAGGCCAAAAGGCCACCGGCGCCTTCATGACGCTCACCGCGAAAAACAATGCCAAATTGGTGGGTGTTTCCTCCAGCGTAGCTGGCGTCACCGAAGTCCACGAAATGAAAATGGACAACGGCGTCATGAAAATGCGCGCGGTTGAGGGTGGCTTGGAATTGCCCGCAGGCAAAGCTACCAGTCTCCAACCCGGTGGCTTTCACGTCATGCTCATGGACCTGAAACTGCCTTTACAAAAAGACAACACGATTCCCCTGACCTTGGTGTTTAAAGACGCCAAAGGCATTGAAAGCAAAATGGAATTGAAGGTTCCAGTGACGCAAGCGGCACCAGGCGGAGGGGCCGACATGGGTGGACACCAACACGGCGATATGGGTAAAAAGCCTAAGCAATAATCTTAAGCTTATTTTTTTCCACCTATGGTCCAACGCACCCCTACCGCCCAACGCAACACGCTCGTCGTGGTGGGGGTGCTGTTGATTCACGGTGCGGGTTTGTGGCTATTTCAAAGTGGTCTGTTAGAAAAAATAACTGAAGTGGTGGTGCCCGTGCAATTGATCAGTTCGTCAATTGAGGTTAACCGAGCACCTTTGAAGCCACTTGCAACCCCCATTGCAACTCCTATTGCAACACCCCCTGCGCCACCCGTTAAAGCCACAAATCCTTCAACGTCCCCCCCGCCTACGCCACAACCCCAGCCGCTAGCCTTACAGCCCAGTCCAAATCAGACAGCTACCAACCCCAACGCGCAGCTGACGACGACGCCCGCAACAGCTTCGGCAACAATCACAGCAACGAGCCCAGCCGCTACCAGCCCCGCCCCTGCTAAAGTCGAACTTCCGACCCATGCCGCCGCTTATCTACAAAACCCCAAACCTGATTACCCTGCGCTTAGCGTGCAACGCGGCGAGCAGGGGCAGGTGGTGCTCAATGTGTTGATTGGTATCGACGGCAAAGCGCAAAAAGCGGAGATCGCCAAATCCAGCGGCTTTGAGCGGCTTGACGCGGTGGCTTTGGCAACCGTTCAACGCTGGCGTTATGTGCCGGGTAAGCGCGGTGGTGTTCCTGAGGAAATGTGGTTTAAGGTGCCACTGGCTTTTGTTTTGGACTGAATTTTGGGCTCTATGACCTATGAATCTTAGCAACGGACTTTTCAATGTATGGGCCCAAGGCGATGCGGTCACGCGCGGCGTTTTGGTTCTGCTGTTAGCGATGTCGCTTGCGTCGTGGATGGTGATCGTGCTCAAAACACTCGATTTGCGCCGCCTATCACAACAAGCACGCCAGCTTAAAAGTTTTTGGCACGCCAGCGACTTTGACGCGGGGCTAAAAACTTTAAACGGCGAGGCCAATCCTTTTCATGCCCTCGCTTTAGAAGGCCGCCAAGCGGCTGCCCATTTGAGCGACGACCACAGTGCAAGCGCTGAACTGCACGAAGGCTTTAATTTAAGCGACTGGCTCACGCGCAGCTTGACGCACAGTATTGATGACGCGACCGCCGAGCTCCAAAGCGGTTTGGCCATCTTAGCCTCGGTGGGTTCAACCGCGCCCTTTGTGGGATTGTTTGGAACGGTATGGGGGATTTACCATGCCCTCATGGCCATCGGTTTATCGGGCCAAGCCACGATTGACAAAGTCGCAGGGCCGATTGGCGAAACGCTCATCATGACGGCACTGGGATTGGCCGTAGCGATCCCTGCGGTTCTCGGCTACAACGCGTTGGTACGCGGAAACAAAGGCGTTTTTCTTAAGCTCAACCGCTTTGCCCACGACCTGCACGCTTTCTTTGTCACTGGCGCTCGCGTAGGGGCTCGCTAACACCATGGCATTCGGGACCCAAGACAACAGCGACGAGGTAATGAACGAGATCAACATGACGCCCTTGGTCGATATCATGTTGGTGTTGCTGGTTATTTTTATCATTACGATTCCTGTGATGCAGCACGCTGTCAACATCGACCTGCCCCGCGCCAGTAACCAAGTCAATACCGCCAAACCCGAGACCATTCGGTTGGATGTGGATGCCAGCGGCGCTTACTTTTGGAACGATGCCCCGATTCAGGAAAGTGATCTGGCCGCCAAGTTAGCTGCGGCTGCAGCCGCCGAGCCGCAGGCCGAGCTCCATATTCGCGGCGACCGCGCGGTGCGCTATGAACGCGTGGCGCGGGTGATGGCTGCCGCCCAAAGCGCAGGCGTTAAAAAAATCGGATTCATCACTGAACCTGATTAAGCGGGTAAGCTTGGGTGGATTTCACCTCGCTTTCACACCAAGGAGTTCCCCATGAGCAGCACCGACACTTCAGGCTTCGGAAAATTTGTTCCCGGCTTTGACTTCTTGCAAAACTTAGCCAAGGCATCGGGTGGCGGCATGGGCGCTGCGCCTGCCAGTTCTGCTGCGATGCCTAACTTATCACAATGGTTAGCACCCAGCTTGAATGTAGAAGACATCGAAAAGCGCATTGAAGAACTCAAAAATGTTCAGTTTTGGTTGGAGCAAAACTCCCGCGCACTCGCGGCCACCATCCAAGCCTTAGAGGTGCAAAAGCTCACGATGGCGACCTTGAAGGGAATGAACTTCACGATGGCAGAGGCCTTCAAGCCTGCGCCGGCAAAAACCAAATCCGCATCCGCGCCCAAGCCAGCAACCGAAGCGCCTTCGGAAAAACCTGCGGCCGGTGTGGTGGATCCGATGCAGCTGTGGACATCGCTCACCCAACAATTTCAAACCATTGCTGCGGATACCTTCAAAGAAGTCAGCGCAAAAAATGCTTTCAAACCAGCTGCCGTTAAAAAAACCGCTGCTAAAAAAGCCCCTGCAAAAAAGGCCGCCGCCAAGCCGCGAAGCCGCTAACACCACTTTTCGAGCATGAAGCTTTTTTCTTACGCCCACGCCACGCATCCGCAGTGGCAGGTGGCCTGCGGCTTAGTGGTTGCGCAGTTGCGGGCCCAAATGGCGATGCCTGAACACGCCGATACGCCTACGCTGGCTTTGCTCTACATCACCGACCACTACGCCGCCTCGGCCAAAGATATTTTGGAAACACTGGGCGGCGAGTTGCCCACTGTTACCGATTGGTCGGGCACGGTGGGGATTGGCATCGCGTCTAACAACGTGGAGTATTTTGACGATCCGGCGCTCGCGGTGATGCTGCTGGATGTGCCCAGCGACCAGTACCGCGTTTTCTCGGGTGTTGCGCCCTTAGGTCTAGGCTTTGAAGCCCACACCGCCTTGGTCCACGCCGATGGAAATACCACGGAGCTGCCAGAGTTGTTGGATGAGATGGCACGGCGCACCGAGACGGGCTACTTGTTTGGCGGGATCGCCAGCAGCCGTACCCAAAGCCTGCAGTTTGCACTTGCAGGCGATGGCAATATGCGCGGCCAAGGCCACGCATCAGGGGTTTTTAGCGGCGGCTTAAGTGGCGTAGCGTTTGGCCCCGAGGTCAACCTCATTTCTCGCGTAACGCAGGGCTGCAAGCCGATTTCCAAAGTGCGTGTGGTGACCGAGGCCCATGAAAACGTGGTCATTGGCTTAGACGGCGAACCCGCGCTGGATGTGATGTTGGCCGACTTGGCCGTATCGCTAGAAAAGCCCCAAGAAGCGCTCAGTGCGGTTCGCTCGACCTTGGTGGGAATAGCTCAGGCGCCGACCGGAAGCGATAGTGCTGCAGTCCGAAAAACGGGGAACTTTGGAAGCGAAGTATTGGTTCGCCACATCATGGGCCTCGACCCAGGACGGCGCGGAATTGCGGTAGGCGACTATGTGTCGGTGGGCGCTCAATTGGCTTTTTGCCAACGCAACGCGCAAGCCGCCCGTGCCGATTTGATGCGGGTGTGTGCCGAAATTCGCGAAGAACTCGAACCGCAAGAAGAAGCGCTGTTTGAGATGTCAGCCGCTGAAGACATGCGCGTGCCGCCCGAACCTGCTCGGCGCATTGTTGGCGCGGTCTATGTCAGTTGTACTGGCCGAGGTGGGCCCCACTTTGGTAGTGCGAGCGCCGAGATGCAATGGGTTCGCCACGCTTTGGGCGACGTTCCCTTGGTCGGTTTTTTCGCCAGCGGCGAAGTCGCCTATAACCACCTTTACGCTTACACCGGCGTGCTGACGGTGTTTACGACGGAAGCCGCAAGCTAAGAGCTCGCCCGCTGCAAACGATCGGCCACGCCAGCCCACAGCGGCTCGTTCGGCACGCTTTCTACCCAAATTTCCGCAACGTTGTGCGCATCCAACTCGCGCAAAACGGAAAACAATTCATGAGCCGTGCGTTCTGCATCCATCGGCATCTGCCGCACCGCAAGCGCGGACTCGTCTTTCGGCGTGAAGCTACGCACATACAAGCCGATGGGCGCTTGGGCAGTTTTAGTTTTAGAGTCACTCCGGTTTTGCAAAGCGGTCTTTAGTGCGTCCTTAGACAGCAAAAGAACCTTGGCCCGGGGCGCGTAATGCGACTCTAGAGTTCCCGAGGCCCGGGGCGCGGCGGTGTGGGTTGGCATGTCTTTGGCAGCGCGCAGCGCTTGGCCACACGCTGCTTCAATTTGCGCCGCAGTCATCGATCCCGGACGCAACAAAACGGGAACGCCGCGGCTGCAATCGACGATGGTCGATTCAATTCCCAAGCTGCAGGGGCCGCCATCCAAAATCCGTAAGTCCTTACCCATCTCGCTTTCAACATGGGCCGCTGTGGTTGGGCTGACGCGGCCGAACTGGTTGGCGCTAGGCGCAGCCACGCCCCACACCACGGGGCCAGGCGCTTGGCGCAAACCATGCAGAACCGCTTGGGCGTCGACGTGGTCAGGGCAGCGCAGGCCAATGGTCTGTTGCCCACCCGCGCTCGCGCGGCCCACGCCTTCGCGCCGAGGCAAGATCAGCGTCAGCGGACCCGGCCAAAAAGCCAACATGAGTAATCGCGCAAATTCTGGAATCTTGGTAGCGAAATGTTCTGCGCCAGAAATGCCGCCGTCTTGGTCTGAAATGTGAACGATCAACGGATGGTTTTGCGGGCGGCCTTTGGTTTGGAAAATTTTGGCGACCGCCACATCGTTAGATGCATCCGCCCCTAAGCCATACACCGTCTCAGTCGGCAAGCCGATCAGCCCGCCTGCGCGAATTTCTTGTACGCAGGTGGCAACCGATGCCGGATCAGTGCGAGAAAGAATCACTCATCGCTCCTAAAACGCAGCGATACCTAACAACGCGGCACATCGCAGGGCCGTCTCACGCGCCTGCTCTGGGGTTG
>Ga0247844_1002139_pt1 | contig 33231 bp, 39 predicted proteins | sample LaCtaG_FD_192421 | JGI IMG/M metagenome (GOLD analysis project Ga0247844, IMG submission 192421) | Freshwater microbial communities from meromictic Lake La Cruz, Castile-La Mancha, Spain - LaCruzMarch201714.5m_1 | ecosystem: Environmental > Aquatic > Freshwater > Lake | place: Spain: Castile-La...
CCACTCGATCACGCTGTTGCCCGCCGCGATCCGGAACTCCGCCGGCAGCCCCGTGCACGACGCCTTGAAATCTGCCAGCCCTTGGAACTGAAGCCGGACCTGGCGGGCAAGCTCCTGCCCGGCCTCCGTCAGTTCGAGCCCCTTGCCCTTGCGCCGCGTGAGCTCCGTGCCGAAAAATGCTTCGAGCTCCCCGATCTGACGGCTGATGAGCGACTGCCGGGATGGATCCCCGTCGGCCACCCGCGCAATCGCGCCCTTCTCGGCCACCTCCACAAAACTTTTCAGCCGGTCGATGGAAAGCCCGCCAAGAGAAAAGAGATCCTCAAACATGATGATAAGGTAACATGTCCTGTAAATATGTGAATCCCGCAAAAAGATGACTGGAGGCGCTACAGCCGATTATTTCGTCTATGACACAATCGAAGCTCGCCATCCGGGCCGATTTGTAGTATAACAGTAAGGACATCAGGAATCCTTGTAGCCGCACGGGCGGGGCGAGGTGCCAACCGGGGGAGGAGACAACCCTACGGTGGATGTTCCGGAAAGCCGGGACGATGTGCGGGCTCCGGCCCGAACCAAAAGTCTCCGCGGATTCTATGGACCACCGCCCTGATGAAGGACGGTGGTTTTTTTGCGCCCGCGATTCCTGGTGGAAACAACAAGAGAGAACCACCAATGAACACCAAGCTCGCCATCAGGGTCCGGGAGGACAACCCCGACCATCACCTCTGGAACAACAACGGCACCTGGTGGTGCCACTACACCGAGCACCTGCCGGACTACACGAAGCGGCGGGTGCGCCGGAGCCTGCGCACGGCCGACCGCGCGATTGCCCGGTTCCTGCGCGACAGCGTGCTCTTCGAGAGCGGAAGGGGGCAACATGCCTGAGACGATTTCTGATCCTCAAGAACTCAGCGCCCTCTTTAACGAGCACGTCCACCGGGCGGGAAAGTTCTTCCAGATGTTCTGCGGCACGGCATCCCGCCTTACCCTGTATGAAAAGGGGATACTCCATCTGGAAATTCGGGCGCCTGGGGAAGGGGTAAGAATTTCTGTCGAGCAACTTGCCCGAAATATCGCGAAGAGTTGGTCATACGGAGAGAGGCTCGGCGGGGCGACCGGATACAAGGTGTATATTTATCGGTCCAACCATCCAGCCGGGTTCGTTGTGGACGCCGAAGGCTCCGACCACGAAGTGCTGGCAGGGAAACTTGTTGCCACCATGAAAGCGGCAGCCAAGCCGGGACCGGACATCCTGCTGAAAATCGTGGAAGGAGATTTTGAAAATGAATGAGAATCATCAGCCTGATTGTGACGCGGCCAGAAAGCCAATCGGTCTGCCGGAACTCCTCGCCATTCTTCCAAAGCCATGAACACATCCGCTTCACTCTCCGCTTCCTATATTGAAAGGGTGATCCGCCAAGCCGGAGGGATCACCAGCGAATGGCGCACCGGTCGCCAACCAGCCGCCGGGTTCGCCGTGGCCCCGTCGAAAACGACGGAGCGCCAGATCCCTCTGGCGGATTTTTCGGCGGAGCATGTTTCCCAATACACCAGAGCGTTCCATCGCCTGCTCGGACTTCCCGGCATGTGCCTGGGCGCGAGGGTCAAGGAGGGGATCGTTTATCTCGACGTCTCCCTGGTCGTCGAGGATGCCGTCACCGCCGCAGCTCTTGCGACGGATGCGGATCAATTTGCCATCCGGTGCGTGCACGAGTCCCGCAGCATTCCAACCGAGGAGGCGGCCACCGGAAGCCAGATCCAGCAGGAAAAGCGCAGCGAGCGGTATTTGACCCTGCGTAAAACCATCAAGGAGGCGCTCCCATGAATGAACAGCCCGCAAACCGTCCCGCCATTTCGCCCGAGCGCTGCCGGTTTCTGCTCTCGCTGACAGACGTTCAGAAAGTCCGCATCCTGATCGGACGATCGGTGCCGGAGGCCGGAGAGATAACCGGCCTTGAGAGGCAGTTCGTCCGCGCTCACCTGACACTCGAAGAAAACCAACTCCTCTGGAGCTGCATGTAATGAAAAAATCAAAACCGCCCGCCTTCTTCGCCATCATCAGCGATATCCACGCAAATATCGACGCCCTCGATGCCGTCCTTGCTGACATCGAGCAGTGGCCATGCCGGGGGATCCTCTGCCTGGGGGATATCGTTGGCTATGGACCCGAGCCGGCGGCCTGCGTGCAGCGGGTGATAGACACCTGCGCTGTTTCGGTCTTCGGGAACCACGAGGCGATGCTTTTTCTGGCCGACCAGTTTCCGATGGATGAACTACGATCCACGGTCGGCGATCCGATCACGCTCGCCTTCGAGCAGGTCAGCGAGGATCAGATGAAGTGGCTGCGTAACCTCCCGATCTCGGCCGACCTCGACCCGATGACGCTTTCCCACGCCGCGCTCAATGCGCCCGGGAATTTTCACTACATTGACGATGTGGACTCGGCGAAGGCCCACTTTGCGGTCCAGACCACGTTTGTCAGCTTTCAGGGCCACACGCATGTCCCGGTGATCTGGGAGGAGGGCCCTGCCGGGGAGGTGGTCTGCTTCACGACATCGGACAAGCCGCTGCTTCTCAACGCCAGGAACCGCTATGCGGTCAACGTGGGCAGCGTCGGGCAACCCCGCGACGGGGATCCGCGCGCCTGCTATGCGCTCTACGACTACCAGAGCCGACTCCTCCTCCACCGCCGGGTGGAATACGACATCTCCCGCGCCCGGACGCGCTTCAAAAAGGCGAACCTCCCGGCCTTCAACGCCGGCAGGCTCAAGAAAGGACAATGATGATCGCCCTCTTCAGCGACATCCACGCCAATATCGAGGCCTTCAGGGCGGTGCTGGGCGATGCGACCGACCTCGGCGTTATGCAATGGTATTGCCTGGGAGACATCGTCGGATACGGGGCGGACCCGCGCGAATGCGTGGGGATCGTTCAGGAGAAGTTCCTGGGATGCGTTCTTGGAAACCACGAGTCCATGCTCAACAGCGCAAAATCAAACAGGGACTGCGACGAATATGGTGCCGCCATCGGACGGCCGCTGAAGATCGCCCGCAATCAGCTCGGCCGTTCAAAGGCAATGGCGCTGCTGCGGGATCTTCCCCTTGTGATCGAAAAGGAGGAAATCCTCCTCGTCCATGCCTCCCCTGATCGCCCCGAGGCCTTCGCCTATATCGATAATGATGAGGATGCCGGGGCTTCATTTGCGTGCCAGGACGCCTTTGTCGCCTTCTACGGGCATACGCATGTGCCGGCCATCTGGGAGACGGACGGGCGAAGCATCCGGCGCACAACTCCCGGGAAGGATCCCATCAACCTCTACAGGGGCTCCCGCTACCTGGTGAATGTCGGCAGCGTCGGGCAACCGCGCGACGATGATCCCCGCGCCTGCTATGCCATCTATGATCCCAGCCGCCGGGTCCTCTGGTATCGGAGAGTTGCCTATGACATCGAGGCCGCTCAAAGGCGCTATCAGGAGGCAGGCCTGATCAGCCGCAACGCCGACCGGCTGGTAAGGGGCGAATGACGCTTATCCTAAAAGCAGAAATAGAGGCCCGCGAATCACGCGAAACGACGCGAATGACAGCAACTTAAGAAAAATGCATGAATCACCTTGGGGGTGAGTGCCTGTTAGTTTCTAACTTCCTGATTTTATTCGCGTTAATTGGTGATTCGCGGGCAGTTCCCGGTTTTAGGCTTATGGGCTCTACGGGCGGGAAGGGATCAAACTTGTCGGAAACGCCCTCCGGCATATCAAGGCCAACCCCGTGAAGGGCATGTGGGCCGCGTCGTTCAACACGCGGCCGGTCGCTCTCTTCACCCGCTTCTGCGGGTTCAAGCCCGTGGCCCGAGTCGCCTATGACCCGGCCGAGCATTCGGTCAGGGCCGCATCAAACCCGGACTGCCACGGCTTCGAGGGAGGGTAACCTTCCACGGTTATTGTCCTTCCGCTCCGATCGGCAAGGAACTCCTCGTCCGCTCCGGGATAAAATCCACCCATCCGGGGCGTCGGCACCTCCGGGTTGGCATTGATGCCATCCCATAGAAAACCATTCGTGCGGGATCGAATCCGGCCCAGAATGAGCTCGCGGAGGCTGGGAACAAGGAAGCCGGAAGACAGGTGCCCGACGACTTTTTCGCATTCATCCCACCGGCCCGCCCTGGCGAGCCCGGAGGCGATATTCATCACCGGAGACTCATCCCATGGCCAGCGCTTCCGGCACCCGCTCCACGCGCGGATCGCCTCCTCAATGTTCCCCTCGTGGAAGTGGCAGTTTCCGAGGGCGAGGAACGCCAGGCCTGAGGATTTGTTGGCAGGAGTCAGGCGGTCGTAGCCCTCCTCGATGAATCCGGCGATGTCATCATTGCAGCCCCAGTTGTTCAGGTGGCGGAAATCCTCCGGGCTCTCTGCATGCTGGGCCCGGAACTCCTCGGTGAGGGGAGCGAGAAGCGGGATGGCAGGGACATCGGCCGGCGTTGCGCCAAATGGTGCGCGGAGGAAATACATGAGGTGATACCGGGCGGCACCAAAGCGGCCGCGCCTGGCTGCGAACTCCGCCATGGCTGGCTGGTGCTCCCAGATGATCCGGCTCGCTTTCCTGCCGATCTCCACAAAGACAGGCAGCCGCGACATGGCTGCCTCCTGCTGCCAGCGGACATAATCCCGAAATGCGCCCGGCTGGAGTTGCTCCTGCCTAGGGGAAACCACAAACGTCCCCGAACTAAAGTTTTCGAACAGTCCGCGAAACCTCTCCGGCATCGTCCTGAAATCGACGTGATCAACGATGCGCGGCGGCAGGGGATCCGCATTGTTCGCGGCGATCCCGGCGAACGGGACAGGGATGAACCGGATAGCATCCTCCAGCGAAATCGGAAGAGCGGCCGCATTTTCCCACAGCGGTGCCAGTTCGCTGTCGAGGAACGCCTTTCTCCAAGGCTGCCAACCCGTCAAATTCCCGGCAGCGAAGCTCCGAAACAAATGGCCGCGGGCATCCGAATACCGCCCGAGAACAGAGGCCCGGCAGGCCAGCCCGTATTGCATGGAGATTTCGGCGGACACCGACGCCGGCTTGATGGATTTTTCAAGGTGATACGCATCCAGCGTCCTGCCCGCAAAATTGAAGGCGATGCAGGCGTCCTGTGTCTCCTCCTCGGTGAGGTCCGGGAATTCGAGCAGCTGCTCGGCCAGCGCCGCCGCCCGGGCAAAGCATCCGCGTTGCAAGTAAATATGCAACCCCTCATAGACCGAGCGCCTGTCCGGTGCGGCGGCAAGAGCCCTTTCGATCGTGGATGATGCCTCGTCGAGAAGTCCGAGTTCAGCGAGCGACGTCGCCTCGATGGTGAGTTTGTGTGTGTTCATAATGATGTGGAGGCATCGGGAACACGGTCGGCCGCGGAGATTTGATGTTCGGCCCCGCCTGTCGGCGGACACCGCGCATCGGGCTGATTCCAGCCCTCCACCGTGAGGATCTCCATCACCTTCGGTTGGTGGCTTGCCAAGTTTCCCTGACAGGCGTTCCTGATGCTGTATTACCAATACCAGAATGGGCTCTCGCGCTCAATTCGGCAGTGTGTCATAATAGCCAGCCCGCATTCCCCGGATCTCCGGCGAGTCTCGCGGTGACGAGCATCCTCCTTCTCTGTTAAACTGGCAGATGGGCGGCCATCCATGAGGTTTTAACCCCGCAGCCGCCGGATCGCTTTCCTTCGCTTGCCGCTCGTGCCGGAAGCTGCGAATCTTTTGGCATGAAAGCTCTCCTTGCATTCCTTCGAACCCTGTTCCTGAGGCCCCAGCCGCCGGCCCGGATCTGGACCCGGTGGGTGCCCTAACCGACATTTTCCCCAATGCGACGATCCTCTATGCCACAACCTGAAAAAATCCAGCAACTCCTGGCGGCTGGGCGTGCGGTCGCCGAGGGGTTCCTCCGGGACAACGGGCAGGTGCCGCCCGTGATGCTGGCCTTTTCTGATGACGGGATCGGATCCGTGGATATGCAGGGGCGGTTCGCAGGAATCCTCCCAGCAACCCCGCCGACGGACATCGAGGCCGGGGTGGCGAAGAAAGTCCTCCGGAGCTTCGGGATCAATCCGGACGGCACGCGGATCAATCCGCTCTGGAACTGAGCAGCCCATGAACAAACAGGAAATCGTGGCGAGCATTCTTGACCGGCTCCGGGAAGAGTTTGAGTCCCGCAACCGCGTCTCGAAACTCACGCGGGAGGGCGGCAACGATGCCGAGAGCAAGGCCGAGGGCAAATACGACACCCTCGCCATTGAGGAAAACTACCTTGCCGATGGGCTAGCCAAACAAGCTGTCGCCGCTGCAGAGGCCATTGCAGAGATCGAGAAAATGCCCCTGCGCTCGTTTTCCAAGGGCGATCCCATAGATCCCCGGTGCGCTTGTCGAAATCGAGTTCCCCGGCACAAAGGAATGGTTTTTCCTTGCTCCCTCCGGTGGTGGAACCGAGATCCAGCATGACGGGACAACAGTGACGGTGATCACGCCTGAGTCCCCGCTGGGTTCACAACTGATCGGATCCCGCATCGGCGACAAAACAGCCGCCCCAGCCGCCAAAATCATCCGGCTGGAATAACCTCGGCCCGCAGCGCATGCCAATGCCTCTTTCCAAACTGTGGTTCGTTTACATGCTCCGGTGCTCGAATGGTTGCCTCTACGCCGGCATCACGACTGACGTTCAACGGCGCCTCAAGGTTCACAACGCCGGCAAGGGATCGGCGTATGTCCGCGCCCACAGGCCCGCCAAACTGGTCGCTTTTACGGCATCAGAAAGCCGGTCAGCCGCATCCCGTCTGGAGTATTCTGTGAAATCCCTTAGCCGTGCGAAGAAGATCGCCTTGGCTCGGAAGTGGAAGGCTGGAAGTTGAACGCGGCGACAAACGCGAATGGCGATGGGCCTTTTGGGATGAAGACCCTTGGGGGATTAGCGCCATGCGCATCTATTTATGACGTCGTTTGGCCGGAGCTTTTGTGCCGGGGATGCGAGGAGGATCTTGTCGTTGACCGCCATGTCGAACAGCGCTTTGACCAGCAGCACATAGAGAGTATGGGAGGCATACCCAAACTTGTAGCGGGCAAGCCACGCCTCCAGGTCGGAAGGGCGGATTTTGCTCACCTGGCAGTCCGGACCGCCTGGAAAGTGCGCGAGCAGGCGCTCCACGATGTGCTCTTTGCGGTCGATGGTGGCCGCGGCCTGATTTTGGACGGTGGTCAGGTATGTTGCGCAGAGCTCCCGCAGCGTCACCCGCCCCTTCGAGGAATCCACCTTGCCGAAATCGCGCAGGAAATCGGCGAGCTTGCGCTTCGCCTCCGCCTTGTCCGTGGTTTTCAGCGACGCTCGTTTTTGTTTGCCCTCGTGCTTTGCGAGTGCATAATACACGCCGTTCGATGAGTATCGATAGAGGCATGACACATCAGTTTTTTGGAACACCGGCTTTTCAGCCTGTGGGCTTGTTGTCTTCACACACACAACCTACAGGTTACAAAAATCGGGTTACAATGGCCTTTGGAAAGCCCTCTTCTTTAGGCGTAAGTTACTCATTGTAAGTAGTTTCGGGGTCTTAGCTCAGTTGGTAGAGCGCCTCAATGGCATTGAGGAGGTCAGGGGTTCGAATCCCCTAGGCTCCACTTTTTAAGTGGTTCACTTTGAGCAGCTCATGCGCGATGCTCGCGGCGGCGAACTATCGGGATGGCCCGCCAATTCCTGCGGCAATCCAGGTGGCATGGGGGGATGGGCGCGTTTTCATCTGCCGCGAATCAAGCGTCAATTGTGGAAGAGGGTGGTCAGGTTCCAAATACGCCCTGTGGGTCCGTGCGAGGTCGCGGCCGAAGGTGCTTGCGGATTCGGCGGTGACCGATACGCCGGAGGCATTGGTAATCCGTGTTTATCCGAGAAATCCGTGGTTCCAACTCGGTTTTTAGGTTTACAGGCACATCGTCGGCCAGCAGCCACGCAGCGACGGGGGGTGGATGCGCAGGGCGGGGTTGGTGCGGATCCAGCCCGGACCGCCATCGTTGTCCACAAAAGCGACGCCGATCGGCATGTCGGGCTGCTCGTCGGCCAGCAGCGTCATCTCCTCGCGGGCGCGGTCGGAGGCCGCGATCCATTCTTCTTTCAGCGCGAAGGGATCCAGCTTGCGGGCCTGGATTTTATCAAGCTCCAGAGGATCAATCCGTGCGAAGCGGATCATCATCTTGAGCAGGGAAAGGGGGTTGAAGCCCGGGTCTTTTCCGCAGGCGGCCCAGACGATTGCCTCGAGCGGAAACCGGCGGCACAGCTCGACCATATCCACATAATCGCGGGTCTCCATGCGGGCGGAGAGCGCGAGTGCCTTGTTCGTCGCCATGTCAAAAAGATGAAGCCTCCAGCCCAGCAAATCGTCCGGCACGATCGGGAAAAACCGGAATGCCGAGTCGTGTGACCAGTCGAGTTCGACGGTGGATCCGCCGCGTCCGACCCTCGCCTTGCGGAAGGATGAGGGCTTCGCCCATTCCTCGTTGCGCTCGATCTTTTCGACATGGAACCCGGCGGCTTGCAGCGCGGCCACGTCGTTCTCACTGGCAGCGACCAAGTCCCCGACGGCTTCATGGAAGACATCGAAATCGTGCGAGTAGCGGGCGGAATCCTCCGGCGCATTCAGCACAAGCCCTCCCGCAAAATGGCTGGCCTCCGAGCGGTTGGCCACCAACACGCCCAGCACGTCTTTCTGAAACGGGGTTAAAGGCATTTTTGCAGCTCCTTCGCCGCCGCCCAGGCGCGCTTGTCGCCGTATTCCCTCAAATGCTCGACGACCAGCCGGGCGTCGTCCAGATACCGGACCGCCGCCTCCGGATGCCAGAACCAGAAGCACCCGGGAAATTTCCGCACCAAGTCCGTGGCCAGCGCAACCACCTCGGGCGAAGCGGGCACGCGACAGGCGTAGGCGGCGGCTGGTTCCTCGACATTCATACGGGAAATACCCTATCCCCAAACGGGCGGCCCTGCAATCCGGTTCCATCCGGTTCCTACCGGCCCGCATCTGCGCGTAAGGCGCGGATTTGGGAGTGGCGCGCCTGCGCGGTTATTGCCACTTGTGCGTTCTGCCTGCCTCTGGGCGTTGCTATTACGCGCGGATTTGGGTGCTGGCCTTTCGGATGTGATCAAATTGTCCCCCTCGATTTTCTCCACAATCGCATTCCCGCCGGGGAAGGATGTGTTGATTTTGACCTCCCCCGCCTGGGTGGTCATCCCGAAGGCTACCACTCGGGGGAGGGGTCCGCATCTACCCTCCGGGCTGGGCGCCCGGGGTCGGCAGCCGGGACCTTGATGGTGTTTGCGTCGAAGGCGGCCGTTCCGGTCGCCGAGCCGAACGAGTGGATCCAGATCGCCACCGAGGCCGCGATCGCGCGTTGCTTTCCGATCCTCCGGCATCGAAAACTGGCGGGCGGTTTTAGCGAAGGAATTTCGGCCGGGTGTGGGATGCGGATTCCCTACTTCGCGGGCGGCACCAGCCACTCGGGACCGTGGATCAGGAACTGCCACCGATCTTTGTATGTGCCAAGCTCCCCGTAAAACGAAAGCTTCCCCCCGTGAGAAACCCTCTTGCGGATCTCCGAACGCAGCCTCTTGTCATGAGTGAAAACGTTGTAGCTTTGTCCGAGAAGCTCGATATCCACGTGCCCCCGGTCATTCATCGCCGCCGGGGCGTCCCGCACGCACAGCACCCGGCCGGAGCAGGCTCCGTCCCGAAGGTCGGTTCCCGCCGGCAGGCCGGACGCCTCGACGGCGGATTGAAAAAGATCCACGAGACTGGTCTCAACGGGAACCGGATGCCCGGAGCCCGACTCCGTGCGGCTCGGCTGGCTAAGCGGCATCCAGGCCGCCTTGTCCCCTTCACCCGCAATCCGGAACTCTGCGGAGATCGGGAAATGGTCGGAAAATCCCGCAGGCGTCCGCCCTCGCGACCAGCGGACCGGGCGCCCAAAAACATCGGCGTTGAGACCCGGGATTTTGAGGACCAGAAAACTGTTGTCGACATACTGCACCCCACTCTTGTCGTAGAGCCCCCTGGAGACGATGAGGTGCATGAGCGTGCCCCACTCGTTTTGGTAGATGTCGCTGCCCCGGTTGTTGGAAGGCAACTCGAACCAGAGGTTGTAGAGGTCCTTGCCGCTGCGGAGGGCCAGCTCGTTTCCTTGCGAGCCCAGAACGTCGTTGATCCCCGTCTCCTTCATCTCCCGATACCTCCGGTTCTGGTTGTAGTGCGAGTTGAGATCCCCCGCGATGATCACGTCCGCCGCCGGATCCGCCGCAAAGATCTCGTCCAGCCTCGCCCGCAGCGTCCGGGCATTCTCCCTCCGGGTCCCCTCCGCCTCCGGGTCTCCCGCACCCGACTTCCAGTGGTTGGCAAAAACGGTCAGCGGATGACCCTCCACATCCAGCACCACCTCCAGAATCCCTCGCGCGTTCGGCGTCTCCAGCGTGCGCGTCTTCCGGATCGGAAACCGGGAAAAAATCACGTTGCGAACCGCGCGCGGACGTCCGCTTTCATAATCCCCCGGCTTCTCGTCCGACGAGGCCACGTGATAGCCTTTGAGGCCCGCCTCCTCGCACGCCTTCAGCAGCCAGGCCTCCGCAGGCAACCCCGCCACGTCCGGGTCCAGGCTTCCCTCCGGCTTGAGCAGATCCTCCAGTTTCCGCCCGGCAAACGCCTTTCCCCACCCCTCCGGCCCCACGCCCTCATCGGACCTCTGGTCCAGCTCGATCTCGTTAAAGATCGCGATGTCCGGCCCCGCGCCCTCTCCCGCCCGAGCCAGCACCCCTGCAATGTTTCGCACCTTCGTCACCAGGTGCGCGGGCGTATACCGGTCGGGCTGGTAGTCCTCATACATCGCTACCCCGTCCCCATCAAAAAGATTCTCCACGTTGTAGGCCACCACAGTCAACGCTCCCAGCCGCGGCAGGCTGCCCACCAAAAGCGTCCAGAGGATCAGATGCAGGCGCATGCCGGAAGATTCCCGCGAATCGCCCGCTTGCAAAGATCTTTTGTTGCCCCCCGATTTTATTTAGAATAATTCTTGATCAAGCCGGATGCTGCAGTAGAGTCCCCCACCATGTTGAAGAGACCAACCACCTCGGCCGGCTATGAGGAGACGATCAGCCACAGCGGGCATCGCCTGACCCCGCAGCGGCGCGGGGTCTACGATGTGCTCCTGGCCGAGCGGGACCACCCGACCGCGACGGAGGTCTTCCTGCGCGCCAAGAAGCAGATGCCCGCGATTTCGCTGGCGACGGTTTACAACTGCCTGGAGACGCTTGTGGATTGCGGGCTGGCCCGGCAGGTGAACGTCGAGCGCGAGGCGACCCGCTACTGCGCGAACCTTGAAGAGCACGGCCACTTTGTCTGCGAGCGCTGCGGGGTCGTCGCCGACGTGCCTCTCGCCCGCAGCGCAAGATCCCAGAAATCCTGGGTTCTTCCCCCCGAGTTTGTTGTCTCCCACGCAGAGATCACCCTCCGCGGACTCTGCCCGCACTGCAATACCTAGACCATTATGTCCCTGAAAATCGAAAACCTGCACGCAAGCATCGGCGATCGCGAGATCCTGCGCGGCCTCAACCTCGAAATCCCGAAGGGGGAAGTCCATGCGATCATGGGCAAAAACGGCTCGGGCAAAAGCACGCTGGCCAAAGTGATGGCCGGCCACCCCGACTACGCGGTCACCGGCGGGTCCGTCCTCCTCGACGGCGCGCCGCTTTTTGAGATGGAGGAGCCGGACGAGCGGGCCCGCGCCGGCCTCTTCGTCGCCTTCCAATACCCGATGGAGGTCCCCGGCGTCACGATTGCCAACTTCATCCGCGCCGCCCGCCAGGCCCGCCTGCCCAAGGGGGGGGAGCTGGACGCGGTCGCCTACTACGAGGAGCTCTACGCGAAGATGGACGCCCTTCAGATCTCCCGGACCTTCACCTCGCGCGCCGTGAACGAGGGGTTCTCGGGGGGAGAAAAAAAGCGCTGCGAGATCCTGCAGATGGCCATGCTCGAGCCCACCTACGCGGTCCTCGACGAGACGGACAGCGGACTGGACATCGACGCGCTGAAGATCGTCTCCGACGGAGTGAACGCCCTCCGCTCCCCGGAGCGCGGGTTCCTCGTCATCACCCACTACCAGCGCCTCCTGAACTACATCGTCCCGGATGTCGTCCATGTGATGGTCGAGGGGCGGATCGTCACCAGCGGGGACAAGGATCTCGCCCTGAAGCTCGAGGCCGAGGGCTACGACTGGGTGGAAAAGGAACTGCTCGCCACCGCCTGAGGAAACCACCATGGACACCGACACCAAACCTGATCTCAACATCGACCGCTCGGTCGGCGACTTCCGATACGACGTCAACTACGAGTTCGACGCCGGCCTCGGCCTCACCGAACGCACGATCGACTACATCTCCGACGTGAAGAACGATCCGGACTGGATCCGGCAGTTCCGCAAGGAGGCCCTCCGCAAGTTCGAGGGCATGCCGATGCCGACCCACTGGGCCAGCCCGGACCTCGAGAACATCGTCTTTGAAAACATCCGGTATTACCTGTCCCAGGGGACCGTGCCGAAGCGTTCTTGGGACGACGTTCCGGAGGAGATGAAGCAGACGTTCGAGCGCCTCGGCATCCCCGAGCAGGAGCGGAAGTTTCTCGCCGGCGTCGAGGCCCAGTTCGACAGCGAGGCCGCCTACTCGAACATCAAGGCCGCCGTTGGCGACCAGGGTGTCATTTTTGTCGGCTCCACCGAGGGCCTCCAAAAGCACCCGGAGATCTTTCGCAAGTGGTTCGGGAAGGTGATCCCGACGGGCGACAACAAGTTCAGCGCCCTCAACAGCGCCGTGTTTTCCGGGGGCTCGTTCATCTACGTTCCGCCGGGCGTCAAAGTGAAGCACCCGCTCCAGGCCTACTTCCGGATCAATGCGGAAAATTTCGGGCAGTTCGAGCGCACGCTGATCATCGCCGACGAGGGCAGCGAGGTCATGTATATGGAGGGCTGCACGGCACCCAAGTTTGAGACGGCCACCCTGCACAGCGCGGTCGTCGAGCTCGTCGCGCTGAAGGGCGCGAAGATCCAATACATCACCGTCCAGAACTGGTCCGCGAACGTGTTCAACCTCGTCACCAAGCGGGGCCTCGCCCACGAGGAGGCCGAGATCAAGTGGATCGACTGCAACATCGGCTCCCGCCTCACCATGAAATACCCGGGCGTCATCATGAAGGGCCGCAAGGCCCGTGGCGAGGTGATCTCGATCGCGCTTGCGGGCGACGGCCAGCACCAGGATACCGGAGCCAAAATGGTCCATGCGGCCGATGACACCACGAGCAACATCGTCTCGAAAAGCATCAGCCTCGGCAAGGGGCGGTCAACCTATCGCGGCCTCGTCCAGATCGGGCGCCACCGCAAGGGCTGCAAGAACAACACCGAGTGCGACGCCCTCCTCATCAACACCGAAAGCCGCACGGACACCTATCCCGCCATCACCGTGCACGGCAAGGAAAACGCCTGCCAGCATGAGGCCTCCGTCAGCAAGATCAGCGCCGAGCAGATCTTCTACATGCAGCAGCGCGGGATCAGCGAGGCCGCCGCGATGAGCCTCGCGGTCAACGGCTTCGTCAACGACCTCGTCCAGCAGTTCCCCATGGAATACTCGGTCGAGCTCAAGCGCCTGATCGACCTCGAAATGGAGGGATCGGTCGGCTGATCCCCTCCAAACAAACTTCCCGCACCGATGAGCACATCACTTATGGAAAAAGATATCGAGTCCGCCACCTGGCCGGATTGGTTTGATCAGGCGTCCGCCCTGCGCGATTACGAGGCCACGCCCGCTCCCGCGCGCAAGGACGAGGCCTGGCGTTTTGCCAACGTGGCCGCCCTCGAGCTTTCGGAATTTGTGGATGCGCCTCCGGTCAGCAGCGAGGGCCGCATTATCCTCGCGTCGCGCGGGCTGGAGCGGACCTCCGCGAGGCTGGTGTTCGGAAACAACGTGCTTCTCCACGAGGAGCGCCACGCCCTTCCACAGGGAGTGATCCTCACCACCCTGGATGCGGCGGCGCGCGACCACGGGGACCTCTTCAAAAAGTTTTTCATGGCGCAGCCGGTCGAGCTCGGGTCGCACAAGTATGCCGCCCTGCACCGGGCCCGCGTTGCGACGGGAGCCTTCCTCTACGTCCCCGCGAACACCGGGGTGGACCTGCCGATCGAGGTCTTCCATTGGGTTGAGGGAGCGGCCTCCTCGGTCTTCCCCCACACGCTCATCGTCTGCGGAGAAAACAGCCGCGTCACCGTCGTCGACCGGTTTTTAAGCCTCGATGGAAAGCGGGCCTTCGCCTGCGGGGTCAACGACCTCCACCTCGAGGCCGGGGCGCGCCTCACCTACGTCGCCGTGCAGGACTGGTCCCGCGAATCCCTCGCCTTCCACCTCAACTCCACGATCGTCGCCGAGGGCGCCTCCTGCACCGCGCTCACCGCCAACTTCGGCGGGCAGTTTGTGCGCGGGGAAAGCCTCAGCCGCCTCGTCGGCCCGAGGGCGCGCAGCGAGATGTATTCGATCAACCCCGTCGAGGGATCCCGCGAAATCGACCAGCGCACGCTCCAGGACCATGCGGCCCCGGACGCCACCAGCGACCTCCTCTACCTCAACGCCCTGGACGATGCCTCCCGCACGATCTTTGCCGGCCTCATCAAGGTTCAGCCGGGAGCCCGCGGCACGGATGCCTACCAAAAGGTCCGCAACCTCATCCTCAGCGACGAGGCCGACCCCAACTCCATGCCCGGCCTCGAAATCCTCAACGACGAAGTCCGCTGCTCACACGGGGCAACCAACGGCCCCGTCAGCGAGGACGAGCTCTTCTACATGCAGGCCCGCGGGATCTCCCGCCCCGCCGCACGGCGCCTCGTCGTCAACGGGTTCTTCGCCTCCCTCCTCGAAAAAATTGAGGACAGCGCCCTTCGGGAATACCTCCTCGGACTCCTCGCCCGCCGCCTGGATGTTGCCTGAGCAGGTTTTTTACGACCGGACTTTCCCGTAGCTGACGCGCACAAGGCACAGCCCGCCGGCCGGCGCCACATGGTTCAGGCGCGGGCCCCCCGCCGCAAGACGCTGCCGCAGATCGGCCAGCTCCATCTTGCCGCAGGCGCAGCGCACGGCCGCCGCCGCCAGGATCCGGACCATCTTGTAAAGAAATCCCGGACCCCGGAAAACCAGGCGGATCAGTGGTCCGGCGGAGCTGACGCGGAGGGATGTCAGCGTCCGCACGGTGGAGACCGGATCCTTGGAGCGCCTGGCGGAGAAGGCGGCAAAATCATGGGTGCCGGTCAGCTCTGCGCAGGCGTCCCTCAGCCGCCCGCCGTCGATATTCCAAGGGACATGCCAGGCCCGGCCAAGCAGCAGCGGGGGCAGGACGGGCCCGTTCCAGACTGTGTAGCGGTATTCCTTGCCGGTCGCATCGAAGCGCGCATGAAAGGCTGGCGGAACCCGGCGCAGGGCCATCACCCGAACCCCCTCGGGCAGATGCGCGTTGACCGCCGGAAGCCACGAGCCCAAGGGCAGCCGCCCATCCGGCACTTCGACATGCGCCGACTGCCCCTCCGCATGGACGCCTGCGTCCGTGCGGCCGGCGCCGTGGATCACCACGCGGCCGGGACAAAGGGCAGCAAACGCGCGCTCCAGGGCATCCTGGACCGCGTCCCCCCCGGGCTGGCTTTGCCATCCGCTGAATCGCCCTCCGTCGTAGGCAACCGTCAGCCGCAGCTTCATGCCTGCGAATCCAGCCAGCTCTGAAGGAGGATCTGGGCGGCCACCTGGTCGATTACGGCCCGGTGGTCGCGCGCCTTGCGGCCCGCCTCGTGCAGCGAGCGCTCCGCCGCAACCGTGGTCAGGCGCTCGTCCCAGGCCACCACCCGCACCCCTCCTCCCGCCTGAAGCTCGGCGATGAAGGCGCGCGACTTTTCTGCCGCAGGTCCGTAGCTGCCGTCCATGTTGCGCGGCATGCCGACCACGATCGTGCCCGCACCCTTTTCCCCCGCCAGCCCGAGCACCCGCTTGACCACTCCGCCGGCCTTCACCTGGATGGTCTCGAGCGGGTGGGCCAGAAGCCCAAGCTCGTCGCTCACGGCAACCCCCACGCGCGCGTCTCCCAAATCGATTCCCAAGGCCCGGCTCATTTGCGGTTGAAAATCTCACACCCCGGCCCTAGGATCAATCCCCATGTCACAGCTGTCATTGGACAAATTTGGAGAAAACCTTCCCGTCTCTGGCGTCGTCGCCTTCTCGCAGGTCGCCATCGGCTTCGGCGTGGGCCTCATCGTCGCCGACAAGATCGGACACAACGCCCGCCGCGGGGTCGCCATCGGCCTCATCAGCGCCGGCGTCGCCACCCTTGTCCCCATCGTCTGGGGCGTCGCCTCCAATATCAGCCACCGCCCCGGCTCCCGCCGAACGATGCGCAAGCGCCTCGAAAGCATCCGGTACGATTCCGGAATCTCCGGCAGCGACAACGCCTTCTGATCCCTCCGCTTGAGGATCCTGCTCGCCTCCGCATCGCCGCGCCGCAAATGGCTTCTGGAGGAGGCCGGGTGCGAGGTCATCTGCCGGCCCTCGGGCGCTGAGGAGCTCGAGGACGATTCGCGCTCCCCGGCGCACCTTGCCCTCGAGAATGCCTGGCGCAAGGCCCGGTGCGTTGCCGCCGGGTCCCCGGGCGAGCTGGTGCTGGCCGCAGATACCGTCGTCGCGATGGATGGCCGTTTTTTTGGCAAGCCCCTCGACCTCGAGCACGCCTTTCAGATGCTCTCCGCCCTCGCGGGCAAAACCCACGAGGTCGTCACCGGCGTGGCCCTCGTCCGGCCCGACGGCACCGAGTCCTCGTTTGCGGAATCCTCGCGCGTGACATTCCACCGCCTCACCGCGCAGGGGATCCGCGACTACCTCGCCTCGATCCAGCCGCTCGACAAAGCCGGTGCCTACGCCGCGCAAGACGACGGGGGGCGGATCATTGCCCGCATTGAAGGATCCGTAACCAATGTCATCGGCCTCCCGCTCGAGCGCCTCCGCCTGCTCCTCGGGGACAGCTTTCCCGGGCCGCACGGGCTGCGAAGCCCTACCACCCGCGCCCCTCAACCGCGTCCACGTATTGGGTCACCGGATCGGTCCGCCGCTCCGCCTGGGGGGGATTCGTAATCGAAAAAAACTCCCCGCTCAGCGTGTCAAGCTGGGTTGCCTCAAACCAATTCATGTAGTCGTCAACCTGCCCGGAGCGCTGCATCAGGAGATCGTAAATTTTTCCGTTTTCGGTGAGGCGCTTCTCCACGTTGCGGCGCGGCTTCTGCGCCAGGTCGGTGGTGAGCTGGCGATACTCCGCGATCACCGGCCGCAGGAGCGGATGGGCGCGAAACTCCAGCGCGAACAGCTCGGCGGACTTCTGCCGCATCAGGTAGGCCCCCCCTTCGCCCCGCGCCACCAGCGGAAGGGCCTCCGCACCCGTCACCAGCCCAAGCTCCGGCTTCTTGGGATCGGCCGGCGCGGAAAAATCCAGGAGCCCCTTCAAAGCCCTCCCCGTCTCCGCGATCCCCATCGGCTGCACTCCGCTCGCGGCAGAATCCCTCGCGATGGCCAGTGTCCAGACTTTTCCCAGCCTCGAGGCATCGCCCTGCAGCGAGGGAAAGGCCGCCAGCAGCGCCTTCAAATCGCTGTCCTCTTCCGCAAGCGACGCCACAAACGCCGCCATTCCGCGCCCGCCCTCCGGCAGGCCACGAAGGGCCCTGATCAATGCGACAGCCTGCGTGCGGTAGAGCGCGAGGCTCGTTGCCTCCATCAGCTCCGGCTTGGCGCGCAGAAAATCCTCTATCTTCGGCGGCTGCTCGCTGCGAAGCAAAGCGGCAAACACCCCCGGCGGCGTCCCCGAGCTCCGGATCCTTCCCTCCTCCGCCAAGCCCTCCACCATCCAGTCCGGAGGCGAACGAAACGACTTCCCCGCCTTCAGGGGCGTGGTCCGGTAGATCGCCTCCAGCCCGAGCGCACGAAAGATCTCCCGGTCCAGGGCCTCGCCTCCCGGCACCGAAGCGTCGTAGATGCTGGTCTGCACTTTCAGGGCTCCGCCGTCCCCCTCGTAGATCCGTGTCACCGCATTCGGGTTCCCGCGCGGCCGCGCGGACCCGATCAGATCCTGAATGATAATCGGGTGGCTCCAGTTGCCGTCCGACCCGAGCTTCTCGTTCCAAATCGCCCGGCTTGCCTCCGCCCGCTGGGCCAGAAGGGAACGCCGCGCCGCGTCCTTCGAGTAGATCACGAACTGCCCGGAGGTGCTTGTCGTCTTTCCGGAGAGCACCGACACCGGGGCCGCATCCACGGCCCCGCCCACAAGCCAGAGCCCGGCGCCTGCTAGCGCGACGGAGCGTTGGAGCCTTCCCATTGCAGCGTCACGTCCTCCGGTTGGATCGCGACCGACGAGGCCTTGCTCACCAGAGCGAGCGTCGGCGACAGGGCCGCAAGGGTCGGTTCAAACAGGCGCATAAAGACCGGAAGCAACCGCGGGTGGACCGGCAGCCGCCCGATCGCCCCGCCCATCACGTTGGCCCTGATGCCACCCCCTGCCGGCTCCGGCGCCACCTCCAAAAGAAAATAGACGTTCCTCGCCAAAAACTTCTGCTCCAGCCCAAGCGCCACGGTTCCGGTGCCCAGCCGCACAAAGGCGCGCTGGAACTCTGCCGCCAAGCCGTAGCTGCCCGCAGCCGTGGGCTCCATGCGAATCGCCGTTTCCAAATACTCGTTTAATGCCTGCTGGTTCACCATCCAGCTGATGGGCTTCGCAGAGGCTGCCATCTCCCCGAGCGTGGACTGGGTCTGCCCCGCCGAAGCCTGGCTCCTGCCCGCCACCGCCGGAATGCCCGCGGGCTCCCGCGCCATCTGGATGACGGCCGCCAGAACCGCCGCAAAGACCGCCGTCGAAAAGACCATCTTGAATACCAAAGTCCAAGCCCCCGGCCCCTGCGCGGGCTTCACCTTGCCCGGCGCCCTCCGCCGGGGGGGAGGCACCCGCAGCGGCGGGGCCGAACTCCCGACGGACGGTTGGGCCGCAACCGCGGCCGCAGGCGCTTCCGCCACAACCTCCTCGGGCAGCCGCGCGCCACACTCCGCGCAATAGACTCTCGTCGCATCGTTCCCCGCCCCGCAGTGGCTGCACGTGCGCAGGCTCATTCCCCGCCCTTCGACGGTTTGGCCGGCTTGGCCTCCTTCTTCGGAGTCTCCGCCTTCGACTCGGACTTCGCCTCCGATTTCGCCTCGGACTTGGCCGGCGCCCCCGCCCCCGAATCGCTCTTCGCCGCCGCCTTATACCCCTCGCTCCGGTAATCCGTGATGTAAAACCCGCTCCCCTTGAAAATCAGACCCGCTCCCGTCCCCAGCAGGCGCTTCACTTTTCCCTTCCCCCATTTCTTCATGCGGCACTGGCCCTCCGGACAGGTCTTGAACGGATCGTCCTTCATCGATTGAAACACATCAAACGTCTTCCGGCACTTCTCACACTCGTATTCGTAAGTCGGCATAGCTTTTTTTAGGCGACCACACCTACCAGAACTTCCACCCTCCCGCAAGCCGCTCGCCCCACCAATTGCCCCGCAACCCAAACAACATGCTCAAATCCCGACAACCCGATGGCGGAAAATGTTCAAAAAAACCGTAAAAAAAAAGTTTTGACGCCGCATTTCCCTGAATTTAACCACTTGGCACACCACATGCTTGTGGGGCACTCGACATGCCTCAACCGGCGTGAAACCAACCGGAGAGGTCCGACCGACAGCGGGACGGCCACTTCACCAAAAACAAAAATAAAGGAGAAAACATCAAAATGAAAATTGCTACCAAAATCGTGTCGATGGTGAGCTTGGCGGCTGTCCTTGCGGGCACCCCTCTGATTGCCGGAGACGGAAAAACCTTCAAGGAGAAGGTCGTCATCGAAGAGCCGACCCAATGGTATAATGCGGCCCTCAGCACGGGCTGGGACAGCCTCTACATGTTCCGCGGCGTCAACGTCATTCGCAACGCCTACGGCAACGACAACAACTACGGCTCGGGGATCTACTGGACCGATCTCAGCTTCACCTGGAACATCACGGAAAATGATTTCCTGACCGTGGGCAGCTGGGTGGCGTTCGGAACCTCGAACACCTCGTATAAAGAAGTGGACGTCTACACGACCTATACCCACACGATCGGCGACCTCGCGCTGAGCGCCGGGTATATCTTCTACTACGTGTTTCCGACCGGATCGAACCTCTACTCGAACGAGCTCAACGTCAAAGCGGCTTACACCTTTGACCTTGGCTTCATGACGGTCACCCCGTCCGCGGCCTACTACTTCAACCTCGGCCCCGACGTCGCCACCGGCGAAGGCATCGCCCAGACCGCCTCGAGCTACCTCCTCCTCCGCGTGGACGGCAGCATCCCGGTCTACAAGGACGTTGTGGCCCTGGCCCCTTGGGTCGCCTACGGCACCAACTTCGAGTATAACGCCCGCCTGACCAGCAGCGGCACGACGGACTTCTTCACCGGAGCCAACAACATCGAGGTCGGCCTTGGGATGCCCGTCAAAATCAACGACGTGATCAGCCTCTACGGCTACGTCGCCTACAGCTACGCCTTCGCCGATCTCTTCGGAACCACCCAGCCCAGCTCGGTGTGGGGTGGCGCGAAAGTGACCTTCTCGTTCTAAGGCGGGTCGGAAAACGGAACCAAATTAAAAACCCCTTCCGGTTGAAAAGCCGGAGGGGGTTTTTTCTGCCCTTGCAAAATCCCGCCGTCAACCCGACAACGAACGCACCCGTGAACCTGATCACAAACTCTCTTCAGGCGGAAAATGCACCCCGTTTCGCCCAAGCCTCCCGCCGGAGCGCCATGGTCCTCCGCGCCCAGAAGGTGCACCGCGCCCATGGCTGAGGAGCGCTGGTCATCGCGCCTGGGCGTCATCATGGCCGTCGCCGGGAGCGCCGTCGGGCTCGGGAACTTTTTGAGGTTCCCGGGGCAGGCGGCCCAATACGGCGGCGGGGCGTTCATGATCGCCTACTTCATCTCGCTCCTGGTCATCGGGTTGCCGATCTGCTGGGCCGAGTGGACGATGGGCCGCCTAGCAGGCCGCCATGGGTTCCACTCGTCCCCGGGCGTTTTCCACTTTTTCCTTCGCAACCGCTGGGGGAAGTATGTCGGGGTCATCGGGGTCATCGTCCCGGTTGTCATCTACATGTATTACGTGGTCATCGAGTCCTGGTGCCTCGGCTACGCAGTCAACTTTCTCACGGGCGGGTTGCGGTTCGATTCGGTGGAATCTGCCGGCAGCTTTTTTTCCGATTTCATCGGATCGAAGGGGGACGGGCTCTCCATCGGGTTCCACCTCAACCAGGTCGGGGATTTCCTCATCCTGGTCTTTGTCCTGAATTTTATCCTGATCTATCGCGGGGTCTCCAAAGGGATCGAGTGGTTCTGCAACTGGGCCATGCCTTCGCTGCTGGTTCTCGCGCTCGTCATCCTCGTCCGCGTGCTCACGCTTGGCGCCCCGGACCCCTCCCGCCCCGACTTCAATGTCCTCAACGGGCTCGGGTTCATGTGGAACCCGGAAAAGGTGCTGGTCGAGGAGCTCGCGGATGGACGCTGGGCGAAGCAGCGGGAGGTCATCGGCAGCAGCGCCATCGCGGCGGCTGAGGCGGCGGCCAAAGCGGATCCCAGCCTGCGCGTCCGGACGGTCGGCGTCGTCGAGCAGCTCCGGAAGCCGCAGCTCTGGCTGGCCGCCGCCGGGCAGATCTTCTTTTCCCTGAGCGTCGGGTTCGGGGTCATCCTCACCTACGCCAGCTACCTCTCCAGCAAGGATGACGTGGTGCTCAGCGGACTCTCGGCAACCAGCGCCAACGAGTTCTTTGAGGTCGGCCTTGGCGGCCTGATTACGCTTCCCGCGGCCTTTGCCTTCCTCGGCGTCGCAGGGGTCGCCGGCATGGGCACGTTCGCCCTCGGGTTCAATGTCCTCCCCCTCGTCTTTGCCAAGCTCCCGTTCGGATGGTTCTTCGGGGCCGTCTTTTTCTTCCTCCTCTTCCTGGCTGCCATCACCAGCTCGCTCTCGATGCTCCAGCCCGGCATCGCCTTCCTTGAGGAGGCCCTCGCCATCGGCCGCAAGCAATCCGTCGCCATCCTCGGCTTCATCACCGCCGCCGGATCCCTCTTCGTCGTCTATTTCAGCAAGGACCTCAAAGCCCTCGATACCCTGGATTTCTGGGTCGGCACGTTCCTGATCTTCATCCTCGCCACCATCCAGATCCTCGTCTTCTCCTGGAAGTTCGGCGTCGAGCGCGGCCTCGCCGAAGCCGGCCGCGGGGCCGCTTTTCCCATCCCACGGCTCTTCGCCCCGGTCATGAAATTCCTCTGCCCCGCCTTCCTCCTCACAATCTTCTCCCTCTGGGTCCTCAGCAACGTTTTTGGCATCTCGTTTTCCGGAGGCCCCGCCGAGTTCAGCAGCTACGTGAAGGACCTCTTTATCGACCCGGACCCCGTGGCCTGGATGTCGGTCGGCCTCGTCGCCGCCTTCGGGCTCTTTGTCGCCCTCCTGAGCTCCCGTGCCGCCGCCTACCAAAAAACCGTCAAGGAGGAGTTATGACGCCGGGCGGATGGATCGTCATGGCCCTCTCCGTGGGCTCTGTCACCTGGCTCTTTCTCTGGTGCCTCTGGAAGGTCTTCCACACCCCGGACGAAACCGAAAAGATGCACGGCTTCTCGTTCGAAACCCCTGACGAGAAGGCCGAAAGGGAGCAGAAAGCCGCCGGCCAGGACCCGCGCTCCTAGACCGCCTTGCCCGGTCCAATCTCCTCGATCAGCTGCCGGTAAGCGGAGACATCCCTGGCCAAAAATTCCCCGAGGAAAGCCCGGACCTCATCGGGCATGCGCGCCCCGGATGTCGGGTTGAGCTTGATGGTCAGGTGGCGGTTGAAAAACAGCGCCCGGGTCGTCACGCCAAGGAACCTCTCGACGTCCTCCAGAAAAGGCCGCGGCTCCGAAGCAATCCGGTCGTAGCGCCCGAGATACAGGTGCCCCTCGCGCAGGTGCTTCCTCCACGCCGCGATCATGGACGGATAATCCGCCCGCTGGCGCTGTCCGTCGGTTTCAAAATACGCCCGGAACTGCTCGAAGCCGACCGGCTCGGACTTCCCCCGGACCAGCGTCTTCTTCGCGTGCGACCACGCCCGCTCCACCGGATCGCGCAGCATGATGATTCCTTTGATTTCAGGCTTCAGGGCGACAATGGACGCAATCATCTCCTCCGGCAGCACCGCATACGAGGCGGTCGCCTCGCCGATGACCTTCGGTCGGTAGAAAGACAGCGATTTCCGCAGGCAGTTGTAGTGCTTTTTCAGGCGCTCGCCGGGCGTCTCGTCAAAAGAGGCAAGGTAGTCCTCCAGCGTCGAATACGTGTGGTGCGGGTGGTCCGGCCTCCCCAGCATGTTGAAGAAATACGTCTCCTTCATCCGGTGAAGAAGGATCTCCGGATGAAGGTGAAGGTTGAAAAACATCCACGTCGTCCCCGTCCGCTGGGGGCCGAGAATCAGAAAATCCGGAAAATTCCGGAGGTCCGGGCGCTGGCTTCGCGTCGGGATCACAAGGCCCTCAGAGAGCCTTCAGCGCCGCTTCGATCTTTCCAAAATCGGGCAGATCTTTTGGCGTGGCGGTCTGCTCGCTGTAGACGATGAGCCCGGCCTGGTCGATGACAAATGCGGCGCGGGCCGAGGTGTCCCCAATGCCCGCAAGCCCGGGAAACACGACGTCGTAGGCTTGTGTTGTCGCCTTGTTCAGGTCGCTCAGCAGCTTGATGGTGATGCCCTCCTTCTTCGCCCACGCATCCTGTGCAAACGGGCTGTCCACGCTGATCCCCAAAACCTCCGCGTTCAGCTCCGAGTATTTCGAGAGGCCCGCCGTCACATCGCAGAGCTCCGCCGTGCAGACGCCCGTAAAGGCCAGAGGAAAAAACAGGAGAACGGTCGCCTGCTTGCCAAAATTCGCAGAGAGCGTGATGTCGGCCAGCCCGTCTGCCGTGAGGGTCTTCAGAGTGAAATCCGGTGCCTGTGTTCCAATTTCGAGTGCCATAAAATGTGTTGTTGCTGCCCCCATCCTTCGTCGGGAATCCGCCCGCTGTCAACCCTTCCGAATTCCCCACCAAAAATTCCGCTCTTGTCGCCCCCGGCGGCTTCTCCGGAAGACCAGCGGCTGGAGCGGGGGCGAGGAAAGCGATCAGGCGCAGGGCGGGAACCCCGCAATTTTTTGGGAGAGCCTGGTGAGCGAGGCCTGGTCGTCGATATCCTCCAGCTCCTCGAGAAGGAGAGGGTGCAGGCGGCTGCGCTCAGCGGCCTGTTTCGTCTGCTCAAGAACCCGGGGCGTGCTCCAGTCGATGCGGTCGAACAGGGCGGCGTGCGGCTGTCGGATCAGGAGGAGCACGTATCCGCCGTCCGCTGCGGGGCCGATGACGACGTCCGCACCTTTGAGATGCTCTGCGGCGGAGGCCAGATATTCCCGGGTGAGGTAGGGGCAATCCCCCCCGATGAGAGCGACCGCCTCCGCCCCGCCCCGGAACTCGTGCGCGGCAGCCGCCACCATGCGTGCGCCAAGATCCCCGTCGGATTGGGGGGTGAAACAGGCCCCGGGAGCGAGCGGGGAAAGCCATTCGCGCATCTCGCCTTCGGCATCGTCCGGGGCGAAGTGGATGGCGATGGCCCAGCCGTCCGGGATCTGGCCGAGCTGGTGCTCAACAAGCGACCGGTAGATGGCCGTGGCGCGCTGGCTGCCAATTTCGGCGGCGAGGCGTGTCTTGACGGTTCCCGGCCGCGGCGCTTTGAGCATGAGGAGGGCCGTGGTTTTCATGTGGCGAGGGGCACCCGTTTCCGCCATTCCGACCAGAGAAATCCTGCCGCGAAAGGCAGCCAGAGGAGAGCGGTTTCGAGCGGGGACAACCGCCACATGCCACCGGGGGACTCGACATGGTGGTAGAGCAGGAAGTAGGTGAACCCCGATGCCGTCAGCAGGAGGACTCCAAGATTCCGTGTCTGCACGGCGAAGGGGATGATCCAGGTGAAATACCAGGCGTGAAGCATCGGCGTGAGGATGAGCGCGAGAAAAAACATCCACTGGGCCGCCGCCTCCATGCTTCGCGCCCGGATGATGACCACCCCCCAGGCGACAGCAAGCGGAAGAACAAAGATGTGGTTGGCGTATTTGCTTTCCTCCCAGAGGCCGCCGACCAGGGCGGGAATAAACTCCGCGCTCCTGGCGTATTTGGAGAACAGAGGGGGGATGAGCTGGGCCGTCCACTCGCCGGTCCAAAGGCCCACGGCCGCCCACGCCAACGCAAATGGCAGAAGCGAGATCAACCCCGTGGCGAAGGCCTCCCGGACCCCCCGCCGGCGAAGCACCTGCCACACCACCCACGCCACGAGCGGAAGGGCGATCCACTTGATCGCCACGGCAGCGCCCATCCAGAGGGCGGCGCGGCGCACGTGCCCGCTGCGCCAGGCCAGCCAGCCAAGGACGATCGCCAGGATAAACAGGACATCGTAGTGCCCGCCGCCCGCAAAGGATGTGATCACCAGGGGATTCCATGCGTAGACGAGAGCGGCGGGCTTTCCAAAGGCCCTCGCGAGAAGGACCGCCACCCCGATGTCGGCCGCCGCGAAGACCAGCTTGAAAAAGAAGGGGGCCGGAAGGAGCCCGGAAAGGAGGGCAAAAATCCATTCGGCCAGCGGCGGGTAGATCGCCGTGAACGTTTTGTGTTGGACGGCCTGCCAGGTTCCGCCGCGCAGCACCTCGAGCGCGGCGGAATCGGGGGAATTCACGTAGGGGTTGAACCCCTCCAGAAGGACGCGCCCCTCCCAGACGTAGCGGAAAATATCATCGCTGGGAGCCTGCCAGAGGAGGAGGATGCGTGCGCCTGCGGCCACGCCCCAGAAGAGCCAGGCGGGAACCGCCTCCTCCCGGATCGCGAGGAAGAAGCCCGCCACCATGGCGGCGGCTCCGGCCAGATACCACGGCACCGAGCCGAGCTGGTGCAAAGAGCCGAACGGCAGCATGAGCCCGGCCCCCCCCAGCAGGAGGATGGCCGCATAAATCAGGTTGGTCTTGGATTTCAAAATGCGGTCGCTCCCGCTTCGAAACGAGGCGCGAGGGAGGGCGTATATTCCCTGCGGGGGAATCTCAAGGGAATAAAGGGGCGCCGCCCGGTCTCCTATGGGATGTCTCATATGAAACCTCTCCTGATTCTCCTTGCGGCCGCAACCCTCTGCTGCGCGCCGTCGTGCGCGCGGGCCACCAAACCGGCTCCTGCCACATCCGCCTTTCCGCCGGAATTCCCGGAGCTTCTGTCAGCCTACGTGACGCCCCAGGGCGTGCGCTACGCAGCCTGGCACGCAAGCAGGGCGGACGTGGCGCGGCTGAAAAATGTCACGGAATTCTTCGCCTCAACCGCCCCGCCTGCGGATCGGGCCGCGGCGCTCGCCTGGCACCTCAACGCCTACAACGCCTGGATCCTCAACAACATCCTGGCCAGATACCCCACCAAGGGTCCGATGGACGGAGGGGAGGGGTTTTTTGACCGCCCGGATATTGTGATTTCCGGAAAGAAGACCAGCTTCAACGAACTCGAGAAGAACGGGATCCGCACGGTCTTCCAGGATCCCCGCATCCATTTTGCGCTGAACTGCGCAAGCCGCAGCTGCCCGCCGCTGCAGGGCAAACCCTTTGCCCCCGCCACTCTGGACGACGATCTCAACCTCCTGGCCCGGACCTTCATCCGCTCGAACCCGCATGGCGTCGTCCCCGCCGCCGGAGGGCAAAGCGCACGCTTCTCCAAAATCTTCGACTGGTATGCCGGGGACTTCGGCGGAAAGGAAGGCCTGATCGCGTTTGTGAACCGCTACCGGGAGCAGGCCCTTCCGGGCAATTTGGACGTTGAGTTCCTGGACTACAACTGGGGGCTGAATGAGGTTCCCTGACCGGGGGACCCGCCAGAGACCATGCGCCAGCGCCGGCCACAAATTTTTCTTCTTTATGAGCATGGGGGATTCGCCTTTGATCCGCAGATTCCATGGACGACGCCCCTCCTCAACACTCCGCCACAGAGGAGGGATTTTTTCAAGAGGTGGTCGACCGGTTCTACGCCGACCTTTACCGGTTTGCGATGAGCCTCGCCCGCAACCCCGACGATGCGTGCGACCTCGTGCAGCAGACGTATGCGATTTTTGCGGGAAAGGGCCGGCAGATCCGCGAGCCTTCCAAGGCGCGGCAGTGGCTGTTTACAACGCTCTACCGGGAGTTCACCGCCTCCTACCACAAGAACAAGAGAAACGTCTCGCTCGACACGCTCGACCTTCCCGACGAGGGCGCGGATTCCTCGGCCGCGCGGGAAGCCGAGCAGCACGAGCTCTGGGAAGCCCTCAAAAGCCTGGAGGAGACCCACCGCTCGGTCCTCACGCTCTTCTACCTCAACCAGCTCAGCTATAAAGAAATCGCGGAGACCCTCGCGCTGCCGATCGGGACCGTCATGTCCCGGCTGTCCCGCGCCAAGGATCTGCTCCGCTCGAAAATCGGAAAAATGGGAACGAACATCGTGCCTTTCGACTCGGATGCGAAGGGGGTAAAAAATGGATAGCGAGCAAGCCAGGCTGATTTTGCGCGTCTGCCGGCCCTGCGCTGAGGACGCCTCGGACCCATTCTTTGCTGAGGCCTTGGACCTGGCCCGGCGGGATCCGGAGCTGGCCGCATGGCTGGCAGAAGAGCAGCGGTTTGATGCGGCCATGGCACAGGCCCTCCAGGCTCAGGAGCCGCCCGGCCACCTCCGGCAGGCGATTGCCAGGGGGGCCTTGCCCCGACGCCGCGCAAGCCCGCTCTGGGCCCGTCCGGCTCCGTGGCTGGCTCTCGCCGCTGCCTTGGCCGTTTTTCTCGGGATCGGCCTGTTTTTCCAGCAGGGCAAGCCGCCGATGACCGGACCGCAACTTGCCCGGGAGGTGATCGGCCTGGCCGCGTCCGGCAAGATTGCACTCGGTAAATTCAGCAACAACCCGGACGACCTGCAGTCCTGGCTTGCGGAGCGGGGGTCCCCGCACGGCTTCGCGATTCCCGCCGGCCTCCGGGCCTATCCGGGGATCGGCTGCCAGTCGTATAACATGGGCGGAGCCAAAGTTTCGCTGATCTGCTTCCGGCTGGGCAAGGACGAGGTCGTCCACCTGTTTGTCGTGGATGAGGCGGCGCTGAAAAATGCACCCGGCGGGCAGCCCTCCATCATCCGGGAGCGCGACCGGGTTGCCGCGACGTGGTCAGCCGGCGGAAAGACGTATGTGCTCATGGGAATGAACACCAGCGAGGAAACGCTGCGCCGCCTGATTTAATGGGATTTCCCTCCCTCGCCACCGGGCTCTATTTTCTGGCGTCCGCCATCCTGCTTGTTTACGCGGCGAACGCCTACTTCATGGTCTGGGCGTGCCTGCGGAGCCGGGGGGCTCTCGAAAAATCCAGCGCGCTTCGCCTCGCCCGCGGCCAGGCCCTTTTGCAGGGGGCAGCCGGATGGCCGTCCGTCACGACTCAAATCCCCCTGTTCAACGAGGTGGCTGTGGCGGAGCGGGTGATCCGCGCGGTGTGCGCCATGGACTACCCGAACCACACGGTCCAGGTCCTGGATGATTCCACGGATGAGACGCGCGCCGTGGTGGACCGTGTTGCGGACGAGTTGGCGGCCGCCGGGTTCCCGGTCGAAGTCATCCGCCGGGAGGTTCGGACCGGTTACAAGGCGGGGGCGCTTGCCGGGGGGCTGAGGCAATCGCAGAGCGGTTTTCTGGCCATCTTCGATGCGGACTTCATTCCTCCTCCCGACTTTCTGAGGCGCACCGTCCCGCACCTCGTCGCCTGCCCCCGCGCCGCTTGGGTCCAGGCCCGGTGGGGGCACCTGAACGAGCAGCTGACGAGCCTGACGCGCGCCCAGGCTGTGGGAATTGACGGGCACTTTGCCATCGACCAGGGGGCCCGCGGCAGCTGCGGGCCTCTGTTCATGAACTTCAACGGAACCTGCGGGGTCTGGCGTCGCGAGGCCATTGAGGATGCCGGGGGATGGACAGCGGATACCCTCACAGAAGATCTCGATCTCTCCTACCGGGCGCAGCTGCGCGGTTGGAAAGGCCTCTACCTCGCGGACCTCGTCGTCCCCGGCGAGCTGCCCGGCGATGTGGCGGCGTTCAAAAGCCAGCAGTTCCGCTGGGCGAAAGGCTCCATTCAAACCGCCCTGAAGCTTGGCCCTGAGCTGCTCCGTGCAAGGGTCCCGCTCCAGACAAAAGTGCAGGCCTGGTTTCACCTCACGCATTATGCGATCCACCCGGTCATCCTCCTCTTCGCGGTGGCCTCCCTGATGATGCTCCTGGTCAGCCCGACGACCGGCCGGGTGTGGAGCGTCTTCGTGCTGCCGGTCGCATTGCTCTCGCTTGCCCCCACGGTCTTCTACGCGAGCGGGCAGTGGATCCTTCACCGGGATTGGCCGCGCCGCTTTCTGCGGCTCCCGGCCCTGATCCTGGCCGGCATCGGCCTGGCCATCTCGAACTCCATTGCGGTCTATGAAGCGGTTGCAGGAAAGGTGACCCCCTTCCACCGCACGCCCAAGCAGGGCGACCGCCAGCGGCGTTGCTACAGGGCGCATCCGTCGGGCTCCTCCCTCACCGAGCCCGCTGCGGCGGCGGTCTGCCTGGCCGCCTTCACGATCGCCGCGATGAACGGCCGCGGGCTGGATGCCCAATTTCTCCTCCTCGTGGGCGCGGCATTCCTCTTCATCTCCACCGCCCCGTATCACAGCCGCAGGGAATAAACCCGCTGCGGTGCCGCTCCCATCTTGTGAGAAAACTCAAACCATCCATGAAACGTAAATTGCTCCTCTCACTCGCCGCCCTCGCGGCGCTCCCGCTTGCTGCCGTCATCGGCGGCACAACGCCCGCTTCACCAAAAGACCGGGAGCTGCAAAAAAAGCTCACACCCCTCCAATACCGGGTGACCAAGGAGGAGGGCACGGAGCCTCCGTTCAAAAATGAATACTGGGACAACAAGCGGGAGGGGCTCTACGTCTGCATCGTGTCCGGCGAACCCCTCTTCAGCTCGAAGGACAAATTTGATTCCGGAACCGGCTGGCCGAGTTTTACAAAGCCGCTGACTCCCTCAGCGATCGAGGAGAAAACCGACTTCAAACTGGGGATCCCGCGCACGGAGGTGCGCTCGGTCAAGGGCGGATCCCACCTCGGCCATGTTTTCCAGGATGGGCCGGCCCCGACCGGGCTACGCTACTGCATGAACTCCGCGGCGCTGCGCTTCATCGCCGCCGCGGACCTCGAAAAGGAAGGCTACGGAAATCAGGCCGCCCTCTTTGGAAAGACTCCGGCCGGGAAAGAGAAGTCCTCGAAGGCGACCGAACGCGCGGTCCTGGGTGCGGGCTGCTTCTGGTGCGTGGAGGAGATCTACGAGGCCGTTCCCGGCGTTCTGCGCGTGACCTCCGGATACGCCGGAGGGAGCGAGCCCAACCCGACCTACAAGGATGTTGGCGCAGGGCGGACCGGCCATGCCGAGGTCGTCGAAATCGAGTTCGACCCCTCCATCGTCAGCTACGGCAAGCTGCTCGACGTCTTTTGGAAAACCCATGACCCCACCGACGCGCGCGGGGTGTCGCCTGATTTTGGAAGCCAATACCGCTCGCTGATCCTTCCCAATAGCCCGCAGCAGGCCGAAGTGGCCAGGCAGTCGAAAACCGGGGCCCAGAAAGGGCTCGGCAGGCCGATCGCCACGGAGATTAAAGACCTGGAGACATTCTATCCGGCAGAGGCCTACCACCAGGACTACGTGAAAAACCACCCGGATGACCCGTATGTGCGAAACGTCAGCCAGCCCAGGCTCCAGCGCACGAACCTTCCTGCGATCCTCGACGAACCTGCTCCCGCAAAAAACTAATCTTTGCGGTGCAGGGAGCGCAGGAGGGTGCGCGGCTCAGGAAAAAGCGGTAGCCTGAGTGGGCAGTTCAAAGACCTGCCAGATTTTCTGAATGCGGGCGATGGTTTTGGCCGAAGCCTGCAGGCGCAGTTTGCATTGGCAGCGGCTCATGCGCCCGGCAGCGGTCGGGGCGGGGCGCCCCTGGTGCCCGGCAGAGAAAAACCGGGGCCTTCCCGTTTTCCCGCTTCCCGCAACTGCCGGCCAATGTTATGCGCAGGGGATGGATCTTCTCGAATGCGATCTGCCGGGCATCAAGAAATTGCGGAGCGGAAAAGTGCGCGAGGTCTTTGACCTCGGCGAAAGCCTGCTCATCGTGGCAACCGACCGGATCTCGGCGTTCGATTGCATCCTCCCCACCGCCATCCCACACAAGGGGGAGGTCCTCACCCAGATGTCCGCGTTTTGGTTCGAGACCCTCGATTTCGTGCCGAACCACTTTATTTCCGCCAACTTTTCCTCGTTTCCAAAGGCTCTTCAGGCCTTCGAGGAGCAGCTCTCCGGCCGCTCCATGCTGGTCCGCAAGGCCAAGCCGCTTCCGGTCGAGTGCGTCGCGCGCGGCTACCTCGTCGGATCCGGTTGGAAGGACTACCAGCAAACGGGATCCGTCTGCGGCCATGAGCTGCCCCCCGGCCTCCTTCAGGCCTCCCCCCTCCCGTCCACCCTCTTCACCCCCGCAACCAAGGCCGAATCCGGCCATGACGAGAATATTACGTGGAGCCAGTGCCGCGGAATCCTCGGCGACGAACTCGCTCATGAGGTCCGCTCCCGGACGATCGAACTCTATCAACACGGACGCGCCAAGGCCGCCGCAGCCGGCATCGTCGTCGCCGACACAAAATTCGAGTTCGGCATGGCTGGCGACGAGCTGCTCCTCATCGACGAGTGCCTGACCCCGGACTCCTCCCGGTTCTGGCCCGCCGCCTCCTGCCACCCCGGCGGCAGCCCGCCCAGCTTCGACAAGCAATTCGTCCGCGATTACCTCGAAACCCTCGACTGGAACAAGACGCCTCCCGCACCCGCCCTCCCCCCCGAAATCGCCCGCCGCACGTCCGAAAAATACCTCGAGGCCTTCGAAAAGCTCACCGGCCGCCCCCTGAAGTTCACCTGACCGGTTTTTGCGCTGGGTCAAGGTCTGGCCGATTTGTTTACCAGCCCGATTGACGGGAACCCCCGCGCTGGATTTATGGTCCGGCGCGACATGAGAAATTCTTATACAAGGCATCTTCTCCGAATCCTGATCGCGGCAACGATTCTGTTGTCGGCCGCCGGGCGCTGTGGGGCGTCCGAGCCGGGAGGCGGGGGGGATCTTCTCGTGCGCTGGTGGGAGGGGAAATACCTGACCGGGCCGTGGTTTGGGGTGCGCGATGACCTCGCCGGCCGCGGCGTGGATTTCCGGGGGAAATACGTCGGGGTTTTCTACGGTGTCGTGGACAGCCAGCGGGGGAGCCGCGGGTTCTATGACCAGGACCTCTCGCTGGACGCCGAAATTGATGCCGCGAAGCTAATGGGCAGCGACGGGCTGAAAGGGTTGACGGCATTTGGCGGGGTGCGCTGGCGCGACCCCCGCGCGAACTCGAACCCGAACACCTTTGTGGAGGGCAACCCGATGTTCAATCCCGGCCGCTACCAATCGGGCACCCAGTGGCGCCTCACCCATTTTGGTGTGGGCTACGCCAGCGGCGAGATCTTTGGCATAAAAAACTTTTTGTCGTTCAAGGGGGGATGGCTGCAGCCGCAGAAGGATTTTCTTGTCCAGCCACTGGCATTGCTCTTCACGAACAACGCGATTTGCAGCTCGAAGGGTCTCACCTACAACATGCCGTGGTCCTCGAGCCTCTCCTCGTGGGGGGGGGTGCTGACGCTCAAACCCGCCGATCCCCTCTACGCCCGCGGGGGCCTCTACATGGCAGCCCCGCAGCTCACCGCAAGCGGCAACCACGGGCTCGCCTTCGCGGGCTACGCGCCCGATCCCTCCCGCAACGGCCTCATGACCATGGTCGAGACCGGATGGACCCCATCCATCGGCCCGGGAAAGCTCCCGGGAAAATATGCAATCGGCGGATACTATTTTGGCGTTGACGCGTTATCGTTTGACGGGCGCACCACCTCCGATGGCGTCTACGGGTTTTACTTCCAGGCGGACCAGATGCTTTTCCGCGAGCCGTCGCCGGCGGGCGGG
>Ga0247844_1002144_pt1 | contig 33178 bp, 25 predicted proteins | sample LaCtaG_FD_192421 | JGI IMG/M metagenome (GOLD analysis project Ga0247844, IMG submission 192421) | Freshwater microbial communities from meromictic Lake La Cruz, Castile-La Mancha, Spain - LaCruzMarch201714.5m_1 | ecosystem: Environmental > Aquatic > Freshwater > Lake | place: Spain: Castile-La...
TGGACATTGGACATTGGACATTGGACATTGGACATTGGACATTGGACATTGGACATTGGACATTGGACATTGGACATTGGACATTGGACATTGGACATTGGACATTGGACATTGGACATTGGACATTGGACATTAAATTAGTTGGACTCTTGCAATTTTTGCAACCACGCTTCTAATATTTTCTCAAATGCCTCGAAATCAAATGGTTGGGCTGTAAAACCACTCGTTTTTTCTACCGTACGAAGTCCTGCTTCAAGGTCAATTTTTTTTTGTTCTTGACAAATAAAAATGCCCTGGCGGGAAAGGAATTCCCCCAGATATTCCTGTTCGGTTTGGCCGGGCGTAGGAATCAAAATGGCTTTTTTCCCACCCAAAGCGGCCAGGTCCATTAAGCTGCTGTAGCCTGCTCGACACACTACTACCTGACTCGATTGAAGCAATTGACTCAAATCATTAGAGGTCAGGTAAGATACTACTTCCACATTTTCTGCAACGAAATGGTGTTCTCTGACCTCCGTCTTACCTTTAACAAAAACAAATTTAGACGGCAATGTGAGGGCTTGTTCCATCAAAATTCGCTCTAGGTAAGTTCGCTGTGGTTCAGGGCCGGAGAGGACAACGGCAACTTTGGACGTTGGACGTTGGACGTTGGACATTGGACGTTGGACGTTGGAGGTTGGATCTTGGACATTGGACATTGGACGCTCCGGCTCATAGACGGTGGTAAATCTTGAAAGCAAACCTATATACTCAAGATCAAAACCTTGGAGCGGCGGGTGGGAAAGTTCGCCGGAAAGATTCAGATCTTGTGCTACATCAGGAACCCAAATCGAATCAAACTTGCGTAGGGCACGCCGCAGCACTTGGTTCGCGATCCATTGTAAGGCAGCGTTCGGCACACGCAAATGTATCTGGTGGGTGAGCATGACGCTTGGTACTCGGGGACTGAAACATCCATAACGATTGTCTGAAATAATGCCTGTAATACCATGTTTGCGAACCAATCGTTCTGTTGCCCATTGCTCTGCCCGAATGGCGTAGGTGATACGCGGCATCTGCCGAGCCAGGTTCCATATCATGCTTTCGGTTTGATAACGAATGTGGTAGGAGGGCAATTGAAAAACTGGCAAATGTGGAAATTCGGCCTTCAATAAATTCAATGCGTCACCATCGGAAGCCAAAATAACCTTTGCATCCATACGCTCCAGGGCCTTTATCAAGGGCACACACCGCGTAACATGGCCAAGCCCCCAGTTGAGTGGTGCGATGAGGACTCTGGGATGTTGGACGGTGGACGGTGGACGGTGGACCTTGGACATTGGACGCTAGACGCTGGATGTTTAACCTGCTGTTAAAAATTAGTTTGATTCAAAACCTTTCGGGTACATTCGCCCATTAAAAATAATTACATTGCTATGAAAAAATTCAATTTTAACTGGTGGCGCATCGCATTTTTCCTTCTTACAGTCGGCATGATTGTACTGGAGAGTTGCAGTCTGTTCAAGCCCAAGTGTAATTGCCCGCACTTTTGATTGGTGGACTTTGGACTGTGGGACATTGGACTTGCGCTCAAATCTAACGTCCAATATCCAGCAGTCCAATGTCCTACAATCCAACGTCCAACAGTCCAATGTCCAACAGTCCAACGTCCCGCTTCATTCTTCCTCGGGAAGTAATTCAACCGGAAGCGACTTGGTCGTTCGCGCTCCTAATTCCTTGATTTTCTCGGCTTTACCTATCAGGGTGTCTCCCGGACGCCCGGCGTTAGTGAGCTTGTGCATTGCATCGTCGTAGGCTGAACGGGCATTATCCAGCCTTGCGCCAACAGTGCGCAGATCGTCCACAAAAGCCACGAATTTATCGTACAATAAGCCGCTTTGCCTGGCTATTTCCAGCACTGATTTTGTCTGTTTTTCCTGTTTCCAAAGGTGCGCCACTGTGCGCAGCGTGGCCAGCAAACTACTGGTGGTTACGATCACAATGTTCCGCTCCAAGGCATCCGTAAAAAGCCTTGGATCGGCCTGTGAAGCCGCCGTAAGCGCCCCTTCAAGCGGCACAAACAGCAGCATGTAATCGGGTGTATTGATGGAATAAAGCGTCTGGTAATTGGTGCGGCTCAGGTTGTCCACATGACTGCGGAGGCTGCTGACATGGGCTTTCAAATGCTGTTCGCGCTCCACAGAGTCGGCGGCATTGAAATACCGTTCAAAGGCCGTAAGCGACACCTTTGAATCCACGATAAGTTGCTTGTTTTCAGGAAGTTGAATCACAAAATCGGGGCGTTTGGCGGCACCGTCATCGTCCCGGAAAGTGGCCTGAGAGAGGAAGTGAATGCCTTTCTGGAGGCCAGATTTTTCGAGCAGGGTTTCCAGTTGCATCTCGCCCCAATCGCCCTGCATCTTGTTCTGGCCTTTGAGCGCGGAGGTGAGGTTGTGCGCGTCTTGACTAAGTTGTTGGTTGAGCTGAGTGAGTTGTTCCAGTTCTTTTTTCAGGCTGGATTTTTCGCGGGTTTCTTCCAAAAACTTGCGGTCTACATTTTCTTCAAACTCTTTGATTTTTTCCCGCAAGGGCGTCAGCACGGTCTGCAATTGCTGCGCATTTTGTGCCGTGAATCGAACAGATTTTTCTTCCAACAGCCGATTGGCAATGTTCTCAAATTCAGTTTTGAACTTGACTTGCAATTGTTCGACTTCCGCTTTTTGATTTCTGAAATTCTCCTCTAAATGGTACACCTGCTGTTCGCGGGCGGCGAGTTGGGCGTGTGCGTCGCGGATTTCGCGCTCCTTGGAAGCCAGTTCTGAGCGCAACCGTTCGGTCTCTTCCACCATGGAAGCATGGAGTTCCCGCGGCACAAATTGCTCTTTATCAATATTTTGTACGCTATTTCCCGATTGTTGGCGCAAGACTAAAAAGACAAGGACTATAAGCAAGATGCCTCCGAGCAATAAAAGTAAGGTGTCGTCCATGATACAAGGTTTGGTTGGACAAATGTACCAATAGCAGGACTTTTTGTTTGTTTTTGAATTAAAATATTAAAAGTAAATGTTTTGAAAGGCGGGTAATTGCTTTGCGCGATCTGACATAAAATCAAGAAAATCAATTGTTTAAATTTGGAAATCGCTGCGAAAATTCTCCCTGAATGCGAAACCTCCGAAAAACATTTCCGCGTACCAAGCAGCGAAAAAATTGAAGCCCGGTATCTCTTAGGCTAATCCAACTTTCTTACCCATGAAGCAACAACTACTTCTTCTCGCCCTTTTGGCATTGTCCAATGCCTTCATTTCCGCTCAAAATTGCACTAATTTCAACCTGCCTGCTCCGTTGGGCGACAGTTGCCATCAAGCCCCACTGTTGTGCGGCAATTACCTGGAAGGCTATTGCAGCTCAACCGCTGGCCTCACGCCCGATCAACCGGGGTTTGCCACTAACCAAATTCCCAATTTTGAAAAAAACGGCTGGCTCCGCATCACCACATGCGAAGATTCCATCGCCATTGATTTTCAGGTTTTTGACTGTCAAACAGGAAGTGAACTTGGTTTTTTCTTGCTCTCTGGCGATTGTGACACGATGACCTTGCTTTCGTCAACATCCGCCCAGGATGGCAGCGTGGCCCAACTCACCGCAGGAGGCCTCACGCCAGGTGAAATTTATTTCCTCGCGGTGGAAGGATTCAACAACGCCGATTGCAAATTCCAGGCACATGTAGCGTTCGGAATCGGTACAGCCATACCTGGCCCAGTGACTTGTGATTGCACGAACAATGCTGTGGTCGGGCCTGTTGATATTTGCCCCGGCGATATAGTTCAATACAACTTCGTGGCAGGTAGTTGCACCATGTCGGTAGGCTCGCCAACGGGAGGGAACGGCTATTTTTGTTGCCCAGACACTTGCCCAGCTGGAAAAGACTCCTTAGTGCTGCACTGGATCGTCCCATCCTGGATGACCATTGTGGGCGATAGCATCAACGTAAGCTCCATCTCGGTGCAGGTAGATTCGAGCCTGCTGGGGATTGATACGGTTTTGACTGGCACCGTCTCTTATTTCTGGGAAATTATACATTTAACCCCATCAGACAGCAGTTTCTATTGCGCTTGCTGCCAAGGATGTACGCCAGGGGATAGTCCATTGGATGTGATTATGCATCACGACGTAGAAACAATCTACTGTGAATTGAACTGTGTGCAGCCCTGTTGTTCCTATAACAGCCAAACGTTCTGTTCTCCTGGTATTTACATTGTGGAACAGACGAACTGTTTGACAAAAAAAATGGTGGTCACAGCCGATTGGGCATTGCCGCTTGCCTATGCCGGGCAAGGGGGCGTTTTAACCTGCGTCAATCCCTCCGTCACTTTGGGGGGCAATTCCTCTATCGGGCCAAATTACACTTACTTCTGGTCGGGGCCTGGAATTACGCCATTTGGCCAGCACCAGCCAACTATCACTGTTTCATCGCCGGGCGCCTACACGCTTTTGGTGACGAACACTGCAAATGGCTGTACGAACAGCCACAGCACAGTTGTGACAGCTGATTTCAATATCCCAACAGTTTTGATTCCACCCGTGCCAAAGGTTTGCTTGTACGAAACTGTAACGCTCACGGCTATCGGAAACCCGTCATTTGCGCAATACACATGGAGTAATAACATGATAGGGCAACAAATCACTTTTGACGCATTGTCCCCCGCCGCTTACACAGTGACGGTCACAAATCTTTTCAATGGTTGCACCAATACGGCCGTTGCGACGGTACAGGTACTCTATCCAATCATTATGAATCTGCCCCCCCGAACAATATGCGAGGGTGAATGTATGTACATCGCTGGCGATGAATTCTGTCCTACTGGAAGTGGCTTTTACTCATTTGTCGCAACCTCGTACCAAGGTTGTGATTCCACAATTTCTCTATTAATCAACGTGACTCCTACTGTAGTGATCAACCACGGCACGGTCGGGACCTTGACTTGCGACGTGACTTCAATTTCTTTTATGGGGAATGTCTACAACCAGCCAGGCAATTACACCGTACCAGGCGCAAATGGCTGTGGGGAACACCAGTTTGTGATTGATTTGGACATTTCCCCCCCAAACATGGATCTGGGCCAGCCGCAGGATATTTGTGCCGGTCAAACGGCCACCCTCGCCGTTAGCCCGATTCTGCCCAACGTGGAATATGTTTGGAGCAACAACAGTGTCGGAACACAAATCGAAGTTTCCCCGACAGCGACAGCTACTTATACGGTCACTGCCCATAATCTTCTAACCGGTTGCGTCTCATCCGACCAAGTGACGGTGAATGTCAATCCTGCTGTGGACACCGATTTGGGTGTGATCGGCACACTGACTTGCAATCAACTGGAAATCAATTTTTTAGGTAAAACTTACACCCAACCCGGCCAATACACCGAGCCAATCCCGGGTGGTTGCGGCAATCACATTTTTCAAATATTAGGCGATTTAACCCCGCCCTGGTGTCCGGTAATCCCGGTGCCACCGGTCTGTGCCGGCGAGACCGTCATCTTGCAAACCGCTCCTCCGTCCCCCACCAGTCTAAACTACCTTTGGAGTACTGGCGACACTACACAAGAAGTGGCCGTGACTCCGCTCGCAACCACCCCCTACACGGTGACTGCTACAGACCCCATCACTGGGTGTATGAGCACTGTTACTATAATCGTAGTAGTGAATCAACCACAGCTTGTTCCACTTGGCCTGGTAGGAACCTTGACCTGCACCCAAACTTGCCTGACATACAACGGCGTAGAATACTGCCAGCCGGGGACTTACTCCGTGACCGAAAATTGCGAAATCAAGGAGTTCCAAATCGGGCAAGATCTGACTTTGCCAACGGTACAACTTGGCCTGGTAGGAACCTTGACCTGCACCCAAACTTGCCTGACATACAACGGCGTAGAATACTGCCAACCGGGGACTTACTCCGTGACTGAAAATTGTGAAATTAAGGAGTTTCAAATTGGGCAAGACCTGACTTTACCAACGCTGCAACTGGGTGTGGTCGGAACCCTGACTTGCGCACAACCCTGTCTGAGTTTTAACGGTGTGGAATACTGCCAGCCGGGGACCTACTCCGTGACCGAAAATTGCGAAATCAAGGAGTTCCAAATTGGGCAGGACCTGGTTTTGTCAACGCTGCAACTGGGTGTAGTCGGAACTCTGACTTGCACCCAACCCTGCCTGAGTTTCAACGGCGTGGAATACTGCCAACCGGGAACTTACTCCGTGACCGAAAATTGTGAAATTAAGGAATTTCAAATCGGGGAGGACCTGACCTTGCCAACGCTGCAACTGGGTGTGGTCGGAACTCTGACTTGCACCCAACCCTGTCTGAGTTTCAACGGTGTGGAATACTGCCAGCCGGGGACTTTCTCCGTAACCGAAAATTGTGAAATCAAGGAGTTTCAAATTGGGCAAGACCTGACTTTGCCAACGCTGCAACTGGGTGTAGTCGGAACTCTGACTTGCGCACAACCCTGCCTGACTTTCAACGGCGTGGAATACTGCCAGCCGGGATCTTTCTCCGTGATCGAAAACTGCGAAATCAAGGAGTTTCAAATCGGGCAGGACCTGGATTTGCCAACGCTGCAACTGGGTATGGTCGGAACCCTGACTTGCGCACAACCCTGCCTGACTTTTAACGGCGTGGAGTATTGTCAGCCAGGGTCTTACACCGTGACCGAAAATTGTGAAATCAAGGAGTTTCAAATCGGGCAGGACCTGACTTTGCCAACGGTGCAACTTGGCCTGGCGGGCAACTTGACCTGCGAGCAACCTTGCCTTACTTTCAATGGCGTGGAATACTGCCAGCCCGGGACTTACTCCGTGACCGAAAACTGCGAAATCAAGGAGTTTCAAATTGGCGAGTTGCCTCCAGTATGGCTCGAACTTGGTGAGGATCAGACCATTGTGGCCGGTGAATCAGTCGAATTAGAGGCGCAAACCAACGCCCAGCCAGCCGTCATTTCCTGGCACAATTCCACCGGAGTGATGACACTCGATACCTCTTTGGGTGTGATGGTACAGCCTGGGGAAAACACGCTATATACCATCGAAATTAAGGACTTGAACGGTTGTTTGGTGAAAGATTCCATCTGGATTTTGGTAGAAGAAATCAATGGCCAATGGTTTGCGCCCAGCGTGATACGCCCTTTATCAGAGGGTTCGAACGGTTGGTTCACCTTATTCGCCAGCCCGAATCATGTCGCTGAGATCCAAATGCTTGAAATTTATGACCGCTGGGGGAATTTGGTTTTTACCCGAAAGAATTTCCCACCCAATGTTTCTGAATCGGGTTGGGACGGAACCCAAAACGGCAAAACGTACTTCAACCCAGCCGTGTTTGTGTGGCAGGCCACGTTATTGCTGAAAAACGGGAGTGCCGTGAGGGTCGATGGCGATGTGACAGTGGTACGGTGAGTATTATGGTTTAGAGTATGTTGGGGTTCGCTTAAAAATGCAAAATTTCGTGGTAGTAGTGAGGCGGTGACTTGGAGTCACCGCCTCACTTGTCCCCAGGGCTCATTGCTTCTGCCCAGCCTGCTGTTCAAACTCCTTAACGATCTCATCGGGAGTTTTGCCCAGCATCTTGATGGCGTTTTGCGCATCGTCAGTAAAATCAAGATCGTTTGGATATTTTTGAAGGAAGGACTCGTAGGTAGCTTTGGCTTTTTCGAGATCGCCCAGATCATTTTCCTGCACAAATCCAATCATAAAGAGCGCCGTGGGGGCTTTTTTGTGCTGCGGCATGCCATTGGCAATTTTGGTATAAAGCTCAATGGCTTTTTGTGGGTTTTCTACCGTTTTGGCAAGGCCCGCAGCTCTTAAAAGCACATTAACGTATTGGTCTGGATTTGATTTTTCCACCAGTCCGGCGAGTTCTTCAGATATTTTGATGAACTCTGCGGCCTTGACCTTGTCGGTGACATTGGCGCCGCCCATAGATTTATCAAGGTCTGTAAGCTTCTTTTGAAGTCCTGGGACCGGATCGCAAGCCTGAAAAAGCAGGCCGAGGAGTGCGAGGGTGAATAGTTTTTTCATAATAATAAATGTGGTCAATGTGGTCAATGTGGATAATGTGGATAATGTGGCCAATGTGTAAAATGTGTAAAATGTGAGCGTAAACACATTGACCACATTTCACACATTGACCACATTTTACATGTATTCAAACTTCCCAAACGAGCTTTTCACAGTCACTTTTTCGCCTTCTGAGCGTTTTACGCGCCCAATAACGCGGGCCTTAATGCCGTATTTTTCTGCAATTGCCATCACGGTATCAGCATGTTGGGCAGGCAGGTAAATTTCCATCCGGTGCCCCATATTGAACACTTGATACATTTCGCGCCAAGGTGTTTTGCTGCTTTCCTGAATCAGTTTGAACAGCGGTGGCAACTCGAAGAGATTGTCCTTCACGATGTGTACGTCCTTCACGAATTTCAGCACTTTCGTCTGTCCGCCTCCGGTGACGTGAATGATTCCGTGGATTTTTTTGCGCTGCGTCTGAAGGATTTCCTGCAAAACGGGCAAATAGGTTCTGGTTGGCGATAGAATGAGTTTCCCGACACTAATGTTTTGATTTTCAACCAAAATTTTTTCTGTTACCAACCGATTCCCGGTATAGACTACTTCGTTTGGAAGGCGTGGATCAAAACTCTCAGGATACTTTTCCGCATAAACTTTTGAAAGCACATCATGACGAGCAGCAGTAAGACCATTGCTCCCCATGCCACCATTGTACTCGGTTTCGTAGGTAGATTGTCCGAAGGAAGCCAGGCCGACAATGACATCGCCCGAGCGAATGCTGGGCACGAGCACTTCACTACGTTTCATTCGCGCAAAAGCAGTAAACCCAACATCAATGGTCCGTACAATATCCCCCACATCAGCGGTTTCGCCGCCGGCAAGGTAAAGTTGCACGCCATGATCTCGCATCTTTTCAACAAAATCCGAGGTGCCGCGAATGACGGCGGCGATGACTTCGGCTGGAATCAAGCCTTTGTTGCGTCCAATGGTGCTGCTGAGGATAATATCGTTCGTGCAGCCAACACATGCCATATCGTCCAGGTTCATCACGATGGCATCCTGGGCTACACCTGGCCATACAGACAGGTCGCCTGTTTCGCGCCAATGGACATAAGCGAGGCTGGTTTTTGTCCCTGCGGTGTCTGCGTGGAGTAGGTTGCAATATTTGCCGTTCCCAGCAGCCAAGTCGGGCAAAATTTTGCAAAAAGCACTGGGATACAGGCCTTTGTCCAAGTGTTGGATGGCCGCGTGAACATCTTCTTTCGAGGCGGAAACACCGCGCTGGTCGTATTTAGTCATTACGTCATTAAGGTCATTCGTCATTGGGGTCATTTATCGTCATTAGGTCATTAGTCGTCTTGGGGTCATTAAGGTCATTTATCGTCATTGGGTTCATTTACAATGACTAATGACCCAATGACGATAAATGACCTAATGACCTTAATGACCCAATGACGACTCTATTTCTCCCAAGTGCGAAACGGTGCTGTTCGGTCGTAAATATGGTAAAGAATGGCTTTTTCGAGTTCTGTGAATACCTGCCCGCGCCGAGCCATCACGATGGAGGCCGTTTCGCAGGCCTCTGCAAATTTGTAGGTGCGATAGCCATCGGAGCCACCCCAAGAAAAATCGGGGATGAAATTTCGGGGGAAACCCGCGCCGAAAACATTGGCGAAAGTGCCTACCACAGTGCCCGTGTTGAACATGGTGTTGATGGCACATTTAGTATGATCGCCCATAATCAAGCCCACAAATTGTTGACCAGTTTTTTCAAAGTGTTCCGTCTCATAGTCCCAAAGTTTTACTTCGGAATAGTTGTTTTTGAGGTTTGAATTGTTCGTATCCGCACCAAGATTACACCATTCGCCCAACACGGAGTCTCCGAGGTAACCATCGTGTGCCTTGTTCGAGTTCGCAAAAAATATCGAGCGTGCTACTTCGCCACCAACTCGGCAACCGGGCCCAAACGTGGAGGGACCATAAATTTTAGCCCCCATCTTAATGATTGAATCTGAACCAATTGCAATGGGACCTCTCAGTAGTGAACCTTCCATGACCTCGCTGTTTGTTCCGATATAGATGGGGCCGGCGGTAAGATTGAGCGTGCAAAATTCCATCTTGACTCCTTCCTCCAGAAAAAGGTTTTCGGAAGGGCCGACCAGCCGATTGGTGTCAGAAACAGGTTTTGAGCTTTTTCCTGCGGTAAGCAGCACAAAATCATCTTTGAGGGCTTGTTCATTGAGTCGGACAAGTTGCCAAAGTTTGGTGATTTGCACGAGGGGGATGTTCTCCTCCAGCTCTTGACCTTGTAATTGGTCCACTTCCTCCTCTTCAATCAGCGACTCGAACTGGGATTCATTGAGTCTGGCTGCGATGAGCTCGCCATCCGCCAGCAAGGCTTCGTTCAGACCGAGTGCTCCAATCCGCTGACAAAGGGCTGCGGTGGGAAACACCCCGCCATTGATGATAAGATTCTCATCTTCAATCCGAATCGGGTATTTTTCCTGCAAATATTCCTGCGTAATATAGGAAGCTGCTCCGCGCAGGCGACGCTCCCATTTTTCGCGAAGGGTCAGGATTCCCACGCGCAACTCGCCCATCGGACGGGTAGCCGTTAGTGGAAGCAGGTGGTTGCGGGCGTCGGTATCGAAGAGAATGATGTTCATATCAGGGGAATCCGTTTGGTCGGGGAGTCTGCTTGGATGCCTTCGAAAAAAGGCATCCAAGCAGACTCCCCGACCAAACAGATTTACAGATTTTGTTGAGTGCGCGACTTACATCTGGTAAATGTCGGGCAAACTTACATCTTTCAACAATCAGAAATAACCTTCATTTACATCTTGTGTCTAAAAGTGCCCTTTGGGGGCACTTTTAGACACAAGATGTAAATGAAGGTTTAGGAAACAAAAAAGTCCCAACACGCACGAATGCCTGTCGGGACTTTCAAACACCGCCTGAACTCGTAAATTATTTCGAGAACTTCGCGAAGCGCTTGTTGAACTTGTCAATACGGCCTGCCGTGTCTACGAGCTTCATCTGCCCCGTGAAAAACGGGTGGCTGAAAGATGAAATCTCCATTTTCACGAGCGGGTATTCTTTGCCATCTTCCCAAGTAATGGTCTCTTTGGTATTCGCGCAAGATTTGCCGAGGAAGGCATCGTCTGACGAGATGTCTTTGAACACAACTGGGCGGTAACTGGCCGGATGGATATCTTTTTTCATGACGCTATTTTGCTGAAAATTTATTGCAAACTTGTTTTTCTAAAATCGAGGCGCAAAAGTAAGAAAAGGCTGTCTTCTTTTCCAAATATTTTTCGATAAAATGCACAAAGGTTAAATGCTGTCCTTATGCGATGGACGGACACCAGCATGGGGCATTCCAAAATCGTAAATCGTAAATCCTACTTCCCCTTCTTTTTTTCTTCCTGAAATTTCATCACTTGCTCCATCACCTCCCCAAGCTGCTCCGCTCCGATCCGTTTCATCAGGATCTCGTGGTTGCGGTTCAGGATAAAAATTTGAGGCGTGGTTTGCACGTCGTACATGGTTTTGTACTTGCTGCGGATGTATGGATCGTAGACGTTGAAGAACAAATCATCGCTGAATTCTTTCTCTTCCAGGCCCTTCCAGCAGTTATCGTGTACTTTTTCAGGGGTATTAGAATCCTCTTTGGAGGTTACTACACCGGTGCAGACAGCGAAGACTTTAACCCCCCGGTCTTTGAATTTTTTGGCAAACTCAACCATGTGCGGCGCGGCTTTTTTGCAGTGCCCACAATCTGTAGCCCAAAAAAACAGCACCGTATAATCGGCATCCACGTCCCACAAAGCATGGGGCTGATTGTTGCGATCTGCCACCGTGATGTTGGGCGCTACTCTCCCGATCAGGATGGGAGCCAACCGGCGGGCATTGTCACAGATTTTTTCTAAGTCTTCTTTTTTAGTCCAAGCAGCTTGACCCTTGCAATAATACTCATTGGCTATGTGTACATAACAAGCGTCGAAGCCTACAATGTTCGATTTTGCGTAATGATTCAGGAAGTGAATGAGGTAGTATTTGTAGTTCTCCCCGTTGTGTTTCCCCTGCATGGTTTTGAAAACGTAATCCAATGCGGCATTCACCGAATCCGGGTGTTGGGGTGTTAGCTTCGTTATGTAATAGTCAATTTTACCATGCAATACAGGGCTACGCAACAAAGCGGGATCAGCAATATCAATATTGTCGAAATAGTGGTTGCGTATCCAGAAGAACTTCTTTTTTGCCACTTCTTTTTCCTCGCCTTTGTAGTCGGGAACTTCTGGCTCAATGGCGGCCTTCACGATTTTGGCAGCCAGCGAGTTAGGGTATTTCACGATGAGGTCTTGCTGGGCCTTTTTTACCGATTTATCAATGTCGCCGATCTTTCCGACGATGCGCGTAGAGTCCGCTACATTTCCCTTGGCACGTACCAATTGCGCACGAAGTGTGTCTGCCAGAGGGCGCTGTTTGTTTAGAAAGGCCAGATATTCATAAAAAATCTCGTTGTCCGGAGAGCCTTTCACCTTCATTTTATTTACAGAATCCTTGACGTCGGTGGTCAAGGTAAACTGCTGATTTTTGTCATCGAGCAGTATTTGGATAAAATTATTGTCGGGTTTCAACACCAGAAGGTAAACTCCGGGAGGGAAAAGGGTGTCGGCCTCGAACGTGAAATACCCATCGGCGCTCAGGATAGCCGTGTCTTTCACGTACTGTTTTTCTCCGTAGTGGAATCCAATGATAAGTTCATTGGAAGGGTAGTTTTCGAGTTTGACCCGGATCTTGTAGCCTGGGCCGCTGTTGGCAAAAAGTGTTGAAAACGAGAGGATTGAAAAAAGAAAGAGAATGCAAGTGCGCTTCATCCGAGTAGGTATGTTTAACTGTTTTGGAATGTGAAAATCGGGCGTTCAGACACGCAAATATCGGCAGTCGCGGCACGGGAGGTGGCCGTTTTTGCAATTGTTAACATCGGAACGCGGATTACGCGGATGAAGCTGATTTGCGCGGATCATGGATGTTGTGAATCAAAATCCGCGCAAATCAGCTCCATCCGCGTAATCCGCGTTTCACAAATCATACTGCTTAATCTTCCGGTACAAGGTCCGCTCAGAAATGCGGAGTTCGTCCGCGGCTTCCTTGCGGCGGCCTTTATACTTTGTAAGCGTTTTCTTGATGGCATCCTTTTCGATTTCATCCATCGTGAGCGGCGCATCTTCTTCTTCGCTGTCGTCGAAGTTATTAGATGGGTTGCCAGGATCAATAATGATCGGCTTAACCCGTTCATTTTCAAAAGGATGGAAGCGCGGTGCGCTTTCCTGAGCATAACCGTTTTCCTCAAAAAATGATTCAGAATTCTGAGGGAAATTCGAAGTTAATTGTCTCAAATTGCCCAATTCCGGCATCCGAAGATTGTTACTTTCCACCAATTTGAAGAACATGGATTTGAGTTCGTTCAAATCGTTTTTCATATCAAACAACACTTTGTACAGCAGTTCACGCTCCTGAAATTCGCCCCCGTTTTTTCCTGCAAAACCGTTGCCATTCGCGGGCACAGGCAGGTGGCGGCTGAAAAGTTGGGGCATTGTGCGTTGCAAAGATTCAGCCGTAATGGATCGTTCTTCAGCGAGGACAGAAAGTTGCTCTGCCACGTTTTTAAGTTCGCGGATATTGCCTGGCCAGCGGTAATTTTCGAGCACCAACTCGGCCCGTTCGTCTAGGCGGACGGGCTGCATCCGATATTTTTCGGCAAAATCGCCTGCAAAACGGCGAAAAAGCAGGGTAATATCCTCTGGTCGTTCTTTTAGCGATGGCACCCGAATCGGCACGGTGTTGAGCCTGTAAAAAAGGTCCTCGCGGAACTTCCCCTTGCGCACGGCTTCTTCCAGGTTGACATTCGTAGCCGCGATGACGCGCACATCGGTCTTCATGGTCTTGCTCGCACCGACACGGATAAACTCACCCGATTCAAGCACACGCAGCAGATAAGCCTGGGTGTCGTTGGGCATTTCAGCGATCTCGTCGAGGAAAATCGTGCCGCCATTCACGGTCTCGAAATAACCTTTACGCTCGCCCGCGGCACCCGTGAAGGAGCCTTTTTCATGGCCAAACAGTTCGGAATTGATGGTGCCTTCGGGTATTGCGCCGCAGTTGACGGCGATAAAGTCGTTGTGCTTGCGTGCCGACAAGGCATGGATAATCTTTGAAAAAACTTCCTTGCCCACGCCGCTCTCGCCCGTGATGAGTACAGACAGGTCGGTGGGCGCCACACGGGTAGCGGTTTCGAGTGCCGCATCCAGCGCAAGCGAGGAGCCTACGATGCCGAAACGGGCTTTTATGGATTGGAGGTGATGGTTGGCCATTTATGCTATTTCGTACTCGAATTTGGTCGGTTGAGGCAGCAGTTTCTTGGATTTATTCAAAATCGTTGGCGAGAATAATCTGAGGTTTTGGACCTAGCATATTCTGACATCTAATAATTAGGTTTCGCTACTAAAAGTTGTTGGACGGATTCAACACCTTGCATTGCATTACTAGCATCTCCGAAAGCTTCACTTTTCATCAGAATTCGGCCACTTTCATCTACTAAATGGAAATAATATAGGTTGTCATTTCCTTGAGAGATCACGAATTTTGCGCTTAAGGAAGGTATTTCGGGGGATGCTCCCAATCCAGCCAATTGTGTCGGATTAATTTTGTCTTTTTTGAAAAAATGTTGGACAGCCTTCCAATTAGGGCACATTTCAGATTTAAAAAAAACGGATTTTAGACCATCATATTCCTTCAAAATAGTTTGCTGTGGAATGGTTTTTACAAGATTAGGCTTTCCCTTATCGGTAAATTCTATCAAGTAAAATGTCTTTGGCGTTTGGTCATTCAAGACCTCAAACTCAGAGGATGTTCCATTCAAATACTTTTGTACAGTCGCATACTTGACTTTAAAGACCAGCCATTGATGGGAATTCATCGACAAATCGTACCATTTGTAAAGAAAAAAATCCCCCTCCGCATCCGCAAACAATGACAGAAGTGGCCCATCAAAATACTCCAAATCGAAGAGTTTAGTGATATCTTGAATGTTCATAGATTAGAGATACTCAATATTAATGATCCGGTTTGTCAATTCGGCGATTTCAAACTCGTGGAAAGTAAAATGCGAATCCGAGCGCTCATTGGGGTCAGAAAAAACACCATCGGTCTCGACTAAGTTCAGGATTGCGACACAACTTCCAACTGTTTTTGAAAATTTTCCCGCCGTTTTTAATTGTAAATGCTCAAAATGCATGCGCGCTTTTTCCAGATCTGCGAACATCGAGAGTCCCAAAGACTGGCATTTCTTAACATCTTCCTTGAAATCATTGAGTCTCTGTGGGTGGATTAAACCAACCGGTTTGAAATTGTTCGGATGAGACAAATCATTAAAAATAAATCGACACGCCAACAAGAAGGATTGGATGCATTCACTTGGAGGACATTCCGCCAAGCCCATTTCATCGATTTCTTTTTGGTACTTTAACATTATTCTTCAAACTGAACAATTTCCCCCAACAACGTCGCGCTCGTCACCTCCCGAATCTTCACCATCACATAATCCCCTGGTTTCAAACCCTCTTTTTTGGGAAACACACACATGCTGTTTTGCGAATTCCGCCCACAAAATTCCTGGTCGGATTTGCTTGAGTCTCGTTCAATCAGCACTTTAAAGGTCTTGCCAATCTCGCCCTGGTTGTAGCGAAAACCTACCGCCCTTTGCAGTGCGATGGCCTCCTGAAGTCGGCGTTTTTTCACTTCTTCCGGAATGTCGTCGGCATATTTCCTTGCGGCAAGTGTACCCGGCCGTTCTGAATAGGAAAACATATAAGACATGCAGTAGCCCGCCCATTCAACCATCGAAAGGGTGTCCTGGTGCTCTTCCTCCGTCTCCGAACAAAAGCCCGTTATGATGTCGCTCGAAATCGCGGCATCTGGCAGAATACGGCGGATACTTTCTACACGCTCCATATACCATTCGCGATCGTAGGTGCGGTTCATCATTTCGAGCACCCGCGAATTGCCGGATTGAACGGGCAAATGAATGTATTTACAAATGTTGTCGTGGGCAGCCATGGTGTACAACACCTTGTCTGTCATGTCTTTCGGGTGACTGGTGCTAAACCTTATCCGCAAATCCGGGTGAACAGTGGCAGTCATGGCCAGCAAGTCGGCAAAGTCGGCGCGATCGCCCGTTTCAGGATTTTCCCAATGGTAGGAATCTACGTTTTGGCCCAAGAGTGTGACTTCCCGATAACCTTTTTCAAACAAATCACGCGCTTCAGCCACGATGCTGAAAGGTTCCCGGGAACGCTCGCGCCCACGCGTGAAGGGCACCACGCAAAACGAGCACATATTGTCGCAACCGCGCATGATGGAAATAAAAGCCGTCACGCCGTTCGAGTCGAGTCGCACCGGACTGATGTCGGCGTAGGTTTCTTCTCGGCTGAGCAGCACGTTTACCATACGTCCGCCGTCTTCCGCGCCGCCGATCAGCTTGGGAAGATCACGGTAAGCGTCGGGACCAACGACGAGGTCAACGAGTTTTTCTTCTTCGAGCCATTGTTTTTTGAGGCGTTCGGCCATACAGCCCAGTACGCCGACTTTTATATCCGGACGTGCTCGCTTCATCAATGCAAACACTTTCAAGCGTTTACGCACGGTATCTTCCGCTTTTTCACGGATGGAGCAGGTGTTCACCAGAATCAGATCGCTCTCTTCCATGTTGCGTGTGGGAGCATAACCGATGTCACCCAGGATGCTCGCCACGATCTCCGAGTCAGAGAAATTCATGGCGCAACCATAGCTTTCAATATAAAAATGCTTCAGCCCCGGAGTGTTACCTACCGCCACGTGTTCATTAAAAAACACACTGCCTTGTATGGCCTCGTCCATTGTCTTGACTCCTTCGAGGGTCGGGTTTGCGTCGTACAGCATTCTAAGTCTTTTGTTTTTTAAAAACGCCCGCAAAAGTATGGCTTATTTTTGGGAAACGTGCCAGAATGTCACCCGTGTTTTGCACAAAATGACAGTAACTTAGGTTTCGCGCAGATGTTACACAGATGGGCTACGCAGATGTTACACAGATGAGCTACGCAGATTGTACAGTGATTCTCCAACTATGGGCTACTCGGAAGTCTGTGTAACATCTGCGTAGCCCATCTGTGTAACATCTGCGCGAAACCTGCGCGAAACCTCCATCACCAATCCTTCTTCAAACGGGAAGGCCGATTCGCTGGCGCCAATTCCCGGTAGGCCCCTGCGTTTTTTTGCTCTTCTGAAAGCACCGCCTCATTCAGCAAACGCCGGGCTGCATCGGGTGGCAGGTTGCTCGGCGGGATTTCTTTTTGCCGGGAGGGCGCGGCCTGATCGAGGTAATTCTGTCGAGGCCGAGGACTGGGAGGAGGAGGTGGCGGAGGTGGTGGCGGAGGTGTCTGCGGCGGAGGTTCCTGAAGTTTTCTCTTGGCGATTTGCAGGTTTTTCTGCGCATCGGGTCGTTTGGGGACAAGCCGGAGACTGCGCTCATAGGCATTTATAGCCGCCCGGTAATCACCTTGCAGCAAACACGCGTTTCCTAAATTATAGAACGCATCGGCCTTATCGAGGACAGAAAGGCTCTTTTCAGCAGCTTCGCGGAAAAGTTGGGCAGCCTCGGCATGTTCAGATTGTAGATACGCCGCATTTCCAGCATTGTAGCGGGCCGTGCTGCTTTTTGATTTTTGGTAAGTCGTTTGGGCTTTTTCGTAGTCGCCCTTGTCGTAATAGCGTTCTCCCTGACGAAGGGCGCTATGGTCAGATTGAGCAGACAAATACCCCGCAAAAAGGATGAAAATCAAAGTAGAAATGCCCTTTTTCTTCCATTGCATCACCTGTTCCAATATCAACAAGAACAGAGCTGCCAACAACAACCAGGGGAAATAGTAGATCTTTTTACTCGTAGCATTGGCCGTGACTGCGCTTTTTTGGAGGCGATTCACTGCATTTTTGATGGTTTCTAAAGCCCGGTTGGGATCGCGAAGATTCAGGGCCACTCCTCCACCCGATTCGGCCAATGATTGCATGAGGGATTCATTGGCGAAGCTGCGCACTGGTTTTCCCAAGCCATCCCGCCGAAAATCTCCCCGACCTGCTGGAATGCCCGCACCACCGGCGGAACCTACTCCCACCGCAAAAATCTGTACCCCAGCCTCCCGAGCTTCACGCACCCGTTGCAGGACTTTTTCTTCGTGGTTTTCACCATCGCTGATAAGAATAATGGCTCGGCCCGTTTCCGCATCTGTTTCAAGCATCCGCTTGCAGGATTCGATGGCCGCTCCAATGTCGGTACCCTGATCGGTAATAAAATCAGGCTGAGCATTTCGGGTAAACATCAAAAGTGCCTCAAAATCAGTTGAAAGCGGCATTTGTGGAAAAGCCTCCCCCGCGAAAAAAACAAGACCGAGTCGCTCGCCATCCAGGGCCGGAGCCAGTCTTTGAATAAAACTTTTGGCCTGCTCCAAGCGGCTGGGTTTCACATCGGTAGCCAACATACTGTTTGAAATGTCGAGCGCAATAACCACATCCGCGCTGTTTTGTGTTTTGCCCTCCTTCTTTTCGATGCGGACGGGACTGGCCAGGGCCAGAATTACCAACACCAAGCCCCCCACGAACATCAAGTTTTTGCCCCAAAAACGATTGGCCGAAAAACCCTGCAACAAGCGCTCCTCCAAAGCCGGAGAGCCCAAACGCCGCAAAGTGCGCTGCCGCCAACGCCAGTAGGCCCACAGCAAAAGTGCCTGCAAGGGGACGATTCCAAGCAAGTAAAGCAAATCCGGACTTTCGAAGAAGAATGTGGCCAAAGTTAAAATGTGGTCAATTTTATAATGTGGTCAATGTGGTCAATGGTCAAAAGTCAACGGTCAAAAGTCAACGGTCAATAGTCAACGGTCAAACCGTAATCACCCTCAGTGGCCCCCAGCGAAGTGCCATTTCGAGCAGCAAAAGACAAAATGTAGCGTTCAAAAACCAAAAAAACAGTTCCGAAGTCCGGCGTACCGAGGTCTTCTTCACCTTGGTTTTTTCCAAATTTTCTACCTCGTCATAAATATCGTTCAAATCAGCAGTGCTGCGTGCCCGGTAGAATTTCCCATCCGTCATAGCAGCCATTTCTTCCAGAAGTCGTGTATCGAAGCTCATCTGGCGGGCTGCAAAGGCAAAACTTCCATTGGCATTTTGATAGGTGGGAGATTGTACCAGCCCATCGGTTCCAATGCCAATCGTGTACACACGAACACCCAAAGCTTTGGCTGCCGCGGCGGCGGTGAGAGGACCTAAGTCGCCCGCATTGTTTTCACCATCGGTAATGAGCAAGACGATTTTGCTTTTGGATTCTCCTTTGTCCAAATGCCGCACGGCGGTTGCCAATCCCATCCCGATGGCCGTACCATCGGGCAAACGCCCAACTTGCAAATTATTGATAAAAGCCTGCAAAATGCGCCGATCATTCGTGAGCGGACATTGTGTGAACGCACCACCGGAAAACACCACCAATCCGAGTTGATCATGGGGGCGTCGGCTGACAAAACTTGAAGCAACTTCCTTTGCCACCGTCAGTCTGTCTGGACGAAAATCCCTGGAAAGCATACTTGGCGACACGTCCATAACCATCATAATATCTATTGCTTCGGCGACGATCTCCTCCTCGTGCCACAACAATTGAGGTCGCGCCATGGCAATGATGATCAGCGCAACCACCAGCCAACGAACAAACTGAATCCAGTTCCGGGCATAAACCACCCAGGTTTTGATGCCTTTCATGGCCGTCAGCCTCGAGACTTGTAAGGTGACATGCCGCCGCTTCGCCGCCCGCCGGTACTGATAGACCAGTAAGGGCAAAAGCAGCAATAGGAGAAGCCAAAGCGGTTGGGCGAATGCCATGGGTTGGTGATTGGTTTAATCGGTGATTTGTTTAATTGGTGATTGGTGGATTTGGGTTGCCAGGGCTTGGGATTGAGGGCTTTATATGTTTATGATGAGCGTGTTCAAAAATCTCCGCCAAATCACAAGGGCTCGTACTTCCCGGAATTTGGCTTTTTGGGAGTGGTTTTTGCCATGGGGATCTTGGGGGATTCTTGCTTTTTGGCCTGAGATGGCATGACCAATTCTCGCGCTTTTGCCAACACAGCCTCGTGAACAGCTTCGGCAGGTTGAGATTGGGCATATTTCACCAGATCGGTTTTTTGCAAAAGTTCTTTCAAATCAGGGCGCTGGTCCGGGGGGAAATCAGTTGCAACAAGCAACTTCTGAATTTCCATAGTAGTGGATTCCAGCGCCGCGATGCCATAGCGCGTTTCCAAATATGCTCGCAGGATAAGGCTCAGTTCGGCATAGTGCTCTTTAGCCTGCCCGTTTTTCCAAAGTTGTTTTTGCTGGAGTTGCGAAAGTTGTCGCAAGGCCAATTCGCTTGGGGAAACAGGGGGTGGCTCGGGGGTAGTTTGAACGACCATGGGCTGGGGTTTCCGCCGATTTTTTCGAAGCCACCAAAATAGCAATGAAAATGCCGCCAATGCCCCAAGCCCCCAGGGCCAATAGTCCATCCAGGATACTGGTTCCCGGCGAATATCTCGAATTTTAGCCATGTCCGTGATCTCCCGGCCAGCGCGTGTGGGGAAGACGGTAAGTGTTAACTCATTCGTTTCCAAGGGTTTTCCTGTAGCCACGCGGACATTGAGCGGGGGGAGGTTTAAGGTCGCACTGTCGAAAGCAATGAGCGTAAAACGCCGGGTCCACTGCGTCCCGCTGCGTCGCCAGTTTGATTTACCTATAATATTAGTAGCAGGGAAAACAGAGGCCCAAGGACTGAAATCCACCTCTTTAGGTTCTGTGTTCAAGCCAGAAACCAAGATCAGAAGGCCCGTGGTATCGCCCGTTTCAATGCGCTCCGGCTGGAGGGAAGCAAAGGCTTTGGGCTGGGCGGATAAGTGGAAAGTTGCAAGTAGGAAAGTTGCGAGGAGTAGGCGGGTTTTCCTCGGTGGTATGGCGTTTATCCCGAACCCCTCGGGATCGGGAAAGGGGGCGTTTACGCCCCTGCCTGACCTAATCAGGGGCGTAAACGCCCCCTTTCCCGATCCCGAGGGGTTCGGGATAAACGCCATACCACCATTGAACAACAGCTCAACCATGCGCCACAATTTTAGATCGTTTGGAAAAAAACTGCAACAGCGCATTCGTATAAGGCTGGTGGGTGCCAACACTCAAAAAATCAGCTCCGGCACGGCGAAAAAGCCCTTGAGTTTCAGCAGTGTGCGCTTGGAACGAATGCCAGTATTGTTTTCGAAGTTCATAACTGGTGGTGTCTACCCAGATTTGTTCGCCCGTTTCGGCATCGGCGACACGGAGCAGACCAACATCGGGCAAATCTCGCTCCAGTGGATCCCAACAATGGATGCCGATACAATCGTGTTGCTTGGCAAGTACACGCAAAGCTTCCTCATAGTCTTCGGCCAAAAAATCGGACAAGACAAAACACACACAGCGTTTTTTTACGCCTGTGTGAATGTAACGCAGGGCTTTTCCCAGATCGGTTTTTCGTCCAACGGGTTGAATATTAAGCACTTCACGAATAATACGAAGGATATGCTGCCGGCCTTTTTTCGGCGGGATGTACAATTCCACACGATCTGAAAAAAGCATCACCCCCACTTTATCATTGTTGGCAATGGCCGAAAAAGCCAGCACTGCACAAAGTTCAGTCAGATACTCGGCTTTAAATTGAGCATGACTACCAAACACAGCCGAACCACTCACATCTACCACCAACATCACCGTGTTTTCCCGCTCTTCTTCAAAAACTTTGATGAAAGGCTCCCCCGTCCGCGCCGTTACATTCCAGTCAATGGCCCGAACGTCGTCACCTTCCTGATACACCCGCACATCGCTGAAAGACATTCCCTTTCCCTTGAACGCACTCTGATAGCCGCCTGTAAACAGGTGACTGCTCAAGCCCTTGGTCTTGATCTCTATGCGGCGTACTTTTTTGAGAAGTTCGGTGGTGTCCATTTTTTCAGATGATGCGAATTTTGGTTAGAACACCGAAACAACCGATACCGCCGATACCACCGAATAAGTTTTTCGGTGATAAATTAACTAATTCGGTGGTATCGGCGGTATCGGTCGTTTCGGTGTTCTAACTAAAATCGGTGTTCCAATTACGGAATAACAATCGTGCTCAGCACCTTGGCTATTATCTCCTCCTGCCCAATATTCTCCGCCTCTGCTTCGAACGTCAATCCCACCCGGTGACGCAACACATCAGGGCAAATAGCCCTGACATCATCCGGCGTCACGAAACCTCGTCGGTCGAGGAATGCCATAGCCCGAGCTGCTTTGGCCAAAGCAATAGTGGCACGGGGTGAAGCGCCATAACTGATGAGTGGGGCTACCTGGCCCAAGCCATATTCCGTCGGCTGCCGGGTTGCAAACACAATTTGGAGGATATACTGTTCAATCTTTTCATCCAGATAAATTTTCTGGACGGCCTCTCGGGCTTGAAGCAAGGTCTTGACGGACAGTATTTTATGAACCGATGGTTCTTCGTCGTTGAGGTTGCGGCGCAGGATCATGCGCTCGTCTTCAAAGGTCGGGTAACCAATTTTTACCTTTAATAAAAAACGGTCAGCCTGTGCTTCGGGCAGTGGATAGGTGCCCTCTTGCTCAATGGGATTTTGCGTGGCCAGCACGAGAAAAGGCTCTTCGAGTTTGAAGGTCTGTTTGCCGATGGTGACTTGCCGCTCCTGCATGGCTTCGAGCAAGGCACTCTGCACTTTTGCCGGGGCGCGGTTGATCTCGTCGGCCAACACGAAGTTGGCGAAGATGGGGCCTTTGCGCACGGTGAATTCTGAAGTAGCAGGGCTGTAAATCGTAGTGCCCACCACGTCGGCGGGAAGCAAATCAGGGGTGAACTGGATGCGACTGAAGTGGGCATCTACCGCTTGAGCCAGGGTTTTGATGGCCAGGGTTTTGGCCAAACCGGGCATCCCTTCGAGCAGAATATGGCCTTTGGTGAGCAGTCCAACGAGCAAGCGGTCCAGCATTTGCTCTTGTCCGACGATGACGTTGGCCGTTGCTGCTTTTAATTTTTCGAGGAATGCGCTTTCCGTTTTGATAAAATCATTGAGCGCGTCCATGTTGGCGGGTTTCTGCATCGAATATATTGATATGGTTTATCGCAAAGACGAGAAACGAATCTTCGTCCGATTGATTATTAAAAAAGCGCATTACCTCTTGTGAAAGAACAAATATCGTGGCAAACCCTGAATCATTAATTCAATGCCCATTCCGGGTAAATACTACTGCCGCCACACTACTTTTTTTGTCAAAACAGGTCTGCCTTCTACCGAAATTTTGGCAAAATAAACTCCGTCCGGCAAGGAGGGTGTTAAGCGATTTTCACCTGCCACAACTTTTTTAGTGAACACGCGCCGGCCCACCAAGTCGAACATTTCCAGCAACCCATCTTTACCTTTCAATTCCACAGACAGCCAGCCATTGGCCGGATTGGGGAAAATGCGCGGGGTTTCAATAAGAGGTTCAATCGTAGAAATCGTAGTTTTCCATTGATTGTAAAGTCGTTGCAAGGAATCAATGGGTTCCATGCCTGCTGGAAGTAAAGGCACGTTGAGGTCCAGGGAAAGGCTGTCCTCGGCATCGCCGGGCTTTGCTACCCGGACAAATGCGGAGAGTGAAGAAGTGCCATTATTCAGACAACGACTGTCTGCACCAGGTACATTCGCACCTTGCAGGCAGGCCATAAGCCGGTCAGAAAGCGAACCAGTCGCTGCCAAAAAGCGGGCTTCCATGCTGTCCAAAATTTCCGGCCCCAGCAGGATATTACCCTGAATAGAATAGTTCAGGCCTGTTTTGTGGCCTTTCCAATCGTAACAATTCGTACCCGTGAGGGCCGCAGAACGTGGATGCCCTTGCGGGTCAAAATCCACCACACCATACTGACGATTGATCCAGGCGAAGGGCCCTTGAACGTCGTTGGATTTTAGCCAGGCAATAATTTCAGTGGGTGAAAGTCCCGCTTCCATCCGCGCTCGGGCGTTGGCTTGGTTGGTCGGATTCCATGAGGCTTGGGTATGGATGGCCCCACGTCCCGGCAAAATGTCACTGATAATAATGGCGCCCCCTGCTATCTGACTGCCATCCAGGCAACTCGCGCCCGCGCTGCCGATTTCTCCGGTGATGGTATCGAGGGCCACGATGGAAAAGGTATCTTGGGAAAAGGCTCTGGTACTGAGGAATAACAAGGCAATGAGGGTGGAGAAAATTTTCATACTCTTTAGACAAATTTGCAGGTTAAAAATAGAAACAAAATTCGATTCACCCTTTTGAAACCCAGGTACGGAGCGCTTTGTTCATGAGGTTCATTGGTTGAGATGTCCCCCCTGTCCGACGACGTTTAGTCATTGGATAGGGGGGACATCTCAACCAATGAACCCCTGCCCCCCCCCCTAAAGATTCAACAAAAATCCGATGGTAAAGTTAGCATCCCAGTCAAACACGAACTGTTTGCAACCAGTGGCCTCCACAATGGCGGCATAGATGTTGAGTCCGGCCTCTTGTTTTGCACCGTCGGCTTTGTAGTCAGCAGGAGCTTTCAAGACGGTAAAACGTTCTTTCCCGTTGCGGGTTTGTTTGGCTAATTCGTATGGAACGCCGCCGATGATGAAGCAGGTCTGCCGCAAATTGGAGGGAATTTGGCTGGCTTTGCCCTTTACCTCCTGAAATACCGCACCTGGACTGAGGTTGTTTTGGTAATATTTAGCGCCGGGGGCTTCCAGTGCGCCATTGGGCAGCCAGGAGATTTTAGTGTTGCCAGAACCGATGTCCACCACAAACGCACTGCTGCGATACTTGTCTGGCAGTACCGAGCGCAGGGCTAGTTTGGCCTCTTGTTCGGGTGTCACCACGTTTACCACATAACCCATCGTTTTGAGGGCTGCGTTGATTTTAGGCATGATGGCTTCTTTCTGTGCGCCGCTACTCACCACAAAATGGATGTCGCGCGCGCCCACCCCAAAAGCTACCATATCGGAGATGTAGCGCCGGAGGCCGCTTTTCACATCCTCGTCCGTAGCCAGGCCCTCCTTGACCAGGCTTACGCCAAATTCTGCCTTTTCGAGTTTCCAGTTTTTTTGCCCGTCTACTTTGACAATGAATGAGTTAAATCCCGTTGCGCCCAATTCTACCACACCTTTGAGTTTGCCACCCACAGGGGCTGGTGCAGAATAATTGAAAGGTGGAGGGGTGAAGGAGCTGGAAGATTTGCCCCAGGAAGAAGAGGAAGAGGGCGCCGTTGAATTGTCGCCTGAAGTGCTTGGGGTTGTTGTTTGTTCGGTTTGGCTGCTGTTGTCAGACCCTCCAAATCCGAAGTTTGGAAGGAATTTCCGGACTGCAAAAAACACAGCAATGACAATGAGCAGGGTGATGAGCAATCGAGAGAACGTGGTTAGTCTTGGCATAGTTTGTTTTTGTTTACCCGCCATAGCCCGTTTAGGGCGAAGGCGGGTTGATTTGCGTTAAAATGTGGATTTGGTGATTTGAAGGTCGAAAGTCAATTTTTTGAAGGATAGAACGACGTTTTTTTCTGCGAAAGATACCTTTCTTCCGACATTAGTGATCTACTTCAAAGCCGTATTTGATTCAAGTTAGCCTCTCAAAACTTGCTACTCAAAACTTTCAACTTGAAACTTTTAACGCTTCGACCCCGCGATCTCCACCTCTTTCCGCTCTATCGCCGGCACATTTTTCACCACCATGTGCATTGTGTTGCGGATACGCTCTTCAAAAAGCACAATTTTCCCTTTTTTCAAATTGGCAATTGTTTCCTCGGTGTAGTGACGGATGGTGATGAGTTCCAGGCCTTGCTCGGCTTTGACTGTGAATTCATCGGACACATCTTTACTGAATTTTTCAATTCGGTCTGGCACATTGGGCACACAAATGGTGAATGATACGGCCGTGTTCTGCATCATGTTCACAAAAATACGCAAGTCCGCCGCTTTGGCAAATAGTCGCGCCATGTGGTGTTCCGCCACAAAAGAGTAGTCTAGCGTACTAATATGGAGCAAAGCCTGGTTTTTTTCTACGACCACGATGGGCGGGTAGTTCTCTTCTGTGTCGCTGCTAATTTCGGTACCTGGTGCACTTGGGTCCAGAAATGACTTTACAAAGAACGGGATATTTTTGTTCTGAAGGGGCTTAATGGTTTTTGGGTGAATCACCTGCGCCCCGTAGTAAGTCATTTCAATGGCCTCCCGATAACTCAAACGGTCCAGTTTGATGGTATTGTCGAACATACGTGGGTCCGCGTTCAGTACCCCTGGCACATCCTTCCAGATGGTCATGGCGGTAGCATCCAAACAGTGTGAAAAAATAGCCGCCGAATAGTCCGAGCCCTCTCGCCCCAGGGTGGTGGTGAAGTTTTCAGAAGTACTGCCAATGAATCCTTGCGTGAGTACAAATCCGCCTTTGTCCAACATGGGTTGAACAATTTTCGAGGCATTGGCCTTGGTTTTATCCCAATTGACCCAGCCTTCGCGGAAGGTATTGTCCGTAGCCACCACGTCCCGCGCATCGAGCCACTGGGTTTTCAGGCCGATTTTGTTGAGATATGCTGTTACAATTTTGGAAGACACAAGTTCGCCCATGCACACGATTTGATCGTACATGTAGTCATAATCTTCGGAGGGTTTTTCCTCCAGGACCCAATCGCCTTCTACAAAGGTGTCGTTTACTGTTGTAAATGCTTCGTCGCCGGGCTCAAAAAGCTCGCGCATGAGGACGTAATGTTGTTCCTTAAAAGCATCGTAAAGTGCTTGCGCCTCGCCCGTTTGTTTGGCATGGGCTGCTACTACTGCTTCGAGCGCATTCGTAGACTTTCCCATCGCAGAAACGATGATGATGAGCGACTGATCTTTATAACGTTGTAAAATGGACGCTACGTTTTGAACGCCCGCTGCGTCTTTGAGGCTCGCGCCGCCAAATTTGAAAACCTGCATTTTTTATCAGACGATAGATGTTGGACAATAGACTTTGGACTTGGGTTCAGATTTGTCCAAAATTAGCGGGCAAAGGTAGGAACTCGGAAGAATCTACTGGGTACTGTATTAGGAAGTATAAATGAATTTTACGCAGCGTGCTTTATTCTACTGGAGGAAACACAAAGTCCTCATTTCCAGGGGGAGGCATCATCGGCATTTTGCGCGGATATTCAATTTCAAACTCATTGTCTGGTCGGGCTTTTAAATGCAACGAAGACACTGCCGGGTGATTCTTTCGGAAACTGCCTGCAGAAAGTGTAAAAATCAAGGCGATCAGCGACCAACCCATCCAATCCGGCGGGCGAAAAGGGGCAGGTGGATTAAAATCAAACTGTCCGGGGTTTTCACCCAGGTAAGGAAGGCTGTTTTGGGAGGCTGGGGAAACCTCTTTTCCCTGGCCCTTGGGATGATATTGGTAAAACCGAGTCTCGTTCAATCTCACTTGAATCACTTTTACCAAGGCTGCAATTTGTTCTGTCGCCAACAAATAGCCCTCGTCTGGATTTGTAAACTTGCTGAGTTCAACCCCTTTCACTAAAGGCTCAAATTGCGCCAGCCGGGATTCAACTTTCCATAGCGAAGGACTCAGCAGTACAGGCATTACCAGCGGGGCAAGCTCATCCCATTCGCAATCAATCCGACGACTCACTGCCAGGGCAATATCTTCCTCTACCTGTTTGTTGTTCAAGGATTTGTAACTGGTCAGAAACAGATAGATGTGAGCGTTTTCTCGCCTGACTTTTAAAGTTTCAGCATACAAAATGCGGGGATCAACAGGCCTATACCAGGGCAGGAGGAGTCTCCAGGAAAGTGGCAAGGCTTCGGGCTTTTTCGGCGGATCGTAATGCCAAACATTCACTTCATCACGCATGGGGTAGAGCCACTCCAGGAGTCGGTCTGCCGCAGGTTTGTCTGCTGGCGCGTGAGAGATGAATATGTTGACTTTTACGGGGGTCATTTTGAGCGCAAAAAGAGGTTTAGCGACTTAGACCTTCCAGGTTTTTGAAACCTGGAAGGTCTAACGCTGGGCAAAACCGACACAAAACAAAAGAAAATCCACCGGATTATCAAAATTTTTGTTCACAACAACCAAAATAGCGGCGGTTTTTCGGTGATATTCGGATGTTCGTCGCTTTTTTGCGGCGGAAGCAATGGAATAGATGCTCTTTCGTCCTCAAAATTTAAAGACGCTTTTCGGGCAAACACCCTACGTTTGCGCACGTTAAAGCAACCATCAATACGTTGCTGCACGAGCTACAAAACAGCCACTGCACAACAAATAACCAAATCCACAAATCCCCCCTCCTTCGCACGATGTGCTTCGGCGGGTAAAAATTCCACCATTCATTATGATTACCACCCAATCTCTATTTGCTGCCGAGGGTCTGGATCCGCGTAGCCTCGAATTCATTGCACAGGCTATCGAAAAGAACAATCTTCCGGGCTTCGACTATTTTGAATTCAAACGCGCCGTGACCCAACTCGCCGAAATGAAACTCGACGAAGCCACCGCCCACAAAAGCGCCTTCACTACCGCCGCCACGCTCGGCATCACCAAAGAAAAACTCATCGAAACAGCGGGCTACTACCGCAGTATAGTGGAAAAGGAAAAAGAGGCTTTTACCCAGGCGCTCGACAACCAAACTGCCACAAAAGTCGCTGCACGCCAACAGGAAGTCAGCCGCTTGCGCGACCAGATCGAGCGGCACAAAATCGAAATCGCTCGTTTGCAAGATGAGATCGGAGGCTACCTCAACCAAGCCGATGCTGCCGATGTCGCAGTGAAATTAGAAAGCGAAAAGCTGGAAAAGTCGAAAACAGCTTTTGAGAAGGCACACCAATCGGTACTCATGGCGATTGATAAGGATGTGGAGAGTATGCACAAGCATTTGTGAGGTTTTAAACTTAACTTTGCTCAAAAACCACTCATTATGGGACTCGTTTATACCGAAATAGAACTCATTAAGGGTGAAGACCTCAGTACGGCACGTCACAAATTGATGGACCCAACGGAAGTAAAGCGTGCCAAGATAACAACTAAGGGCGATCCCTGTTTTTATATGCTATGCATCAACGAGGCCGTTCAGGAAAAACTACAATTTCCAGTGGTGGAAAGACGAAAAGTCCGGAACGCCGATGGAAATATTGCTGAGTTTGATGTAGTTGACAACGTCGAAGTCCGTTTCAAAAACCGCTCTACCACCTGCCGCGCCATGATTTTGCCCGGTGAAAGCGAAGCAATATTGGGTGCAATCCATATAAATGGCATGGACGTATTGATTCACTCGCAGCGCCAGGAATTGATCGTCAATCCAGTGCATCCTTATTTTGCTCAAATGAAGTTGAAGTGAATACAATCAAAGCCGTGCCTCCCACTCAATAGGATTCCGCTTGTGATGAAAAATGGCCCTTCCTTTTGATCTTGATACCAAGCAAGGCTCTCGTCAAATTCAGATTCCGCCTCTGGGTGAAAGTCAATTCTGTAAGCCATACTTCGAAGCCAATTTGGCTTTTACCTGCTGGGCAGAAATGGTTTTGACCTTGCCGGATTTGATTTCTTCGCGGCGGCGGCGGAGCGTTTTTTCTTTTTGGACGCTTAAAACTTCCGTGCGCTCTTCATTAGAAAGTAGATCAGCCAAAAATTGGAGGAACTCCAATCTTTCCAATTTGCTCAGTTTGACGGTTTCTGTTTTTAAAACTTCGATAGACATAATTGAACAAGATTTGCTGACACAAAACTAATCCAGCAGCCACAGTCTGCGTGAATCGCGTAAAGAATTTTTTCAAAAATTTTCCCCAACACCCTACTTTGGCCCCCATAAAAATTAGTTGCCGTGAAGCCTACCGATATAAAAGACCCTGAGTACTTCCACAAAGTAGTGGATTGCCAATACGCCTGCCCTGCCCATACGCCTGTGCCTGAGTACATTAGACTCATTGCCGCCGAGCGATACACCGAGGCATACATGATCAACTGGGAATCCAATGTGTTCCCAGGCGTGCTCGGGCGTACCTGCGACCGCCCTTGCGAACCCGCCTGCCGCCGTGGCCGGGTAGAAGAAGAACCGGTGGCTATTTGCCGACTCAAGCGTGTGGCCGCAGATTTTAAGGGCGACGTGAAATCGCTGATGCCACAAGGCCCCTTCCCCAAAAACGGCAAAAAAATCGCGCTCATCGGCGGGGGCCCGGCCTCTCTTACGGTGGCGCGCGACCTCGCACCGCTGGGATACGAAATTCATCTGTTTGACGAGCAGCCCGCTGGCGGCGGCATGATGCGCAGCCAAATCCCCTCTTTCCGTTTGCCGGAAAGTGTACTGGATGAGGAGGTTGGCTATATTTTGGACCTGGGCATCCATACTCAGTTCCATCATTATGTTTCCAGTATGAAGGAAATGTTGGGCAAAGGGTACGACGCTATATTTGTCGGCACCGGCGCACCCCGTGGCCGCGACTTGAACGACCTGCCAGGCCGCCAGGAAGCCGGGGCAAACATCCAGATCGGCATCGAATTTTTGGCCAGCGTGGCCTTTGAACATACCAGCAAAATTGGTCAAAAAGTCATCGTGCTCGGTGGTGGAAACACCGCCATGGACTGCTGCCGCACCTCCCTGCGGCTGGGTGGAACAGAAGTAAAAGTGGTAGTGCGCAGCCCAAAATCAGACATGAAAGCATCCCCCTGGGAAATCGAAGACGCTGAACACGAGGGCATTCCGATTTTTGAAAACCACGTCCCCAAAGAATTTGTCATCGAATCTGGCAAATTGGTGGGCATGAAGTTTGAAAAAGTGAAGGCTGTGTACGACGAAAAAGGTAAACGCAGCCTCGTACCCACCGGCGAACCTGAAGTCTTCATCGAAGCAGACGACGTGCTCATTGCCGTAGGTCAGGAAAACGCATTCCCTTGGGTGGAGCGCGATTTGGGCATTGAATTCGATAAATGGGAAATACCCGTTTTAGACAAAAAGACCTTCCAATCCACGGTACCCAATGTCTTTTTTGGCGGCGACGCGGCCATGGGCCCCAAGAACGTCATCACAGCGGTAGCCCAAGGACACACCGCTGCCGTTTCCATTGACCTCTACTGTTCCCAAAAAGATCTGCACGACCGGCCTTCGCCCCTGACGAATCTGATTCACCAAAAAATGGGCATCCACGAATGGATGTACGATAGCGCTGTTGCGCCTGACTTACGCTTCAAAGTCCCCCACGCCGAGAAGTCCAAGTCCCTGAAAGACAGGCTGATGGAGGTCGAACTCGGCTTTGATGTCCAAACCGCTTTCAAAGAAGCTGAACGCTGCCTAAACTGCGACGTGCAGACGGTTTTTGTAACCGACCGTTGCATCGAATGCGATGCTTGCGTGGATATTTGCCCAACAGCCTGTATCACGTTTACCGAAAACGGGGAAGAAGATGAGCTCCGAACCCGTTTAACCGCTTCCGCCAAGGAACTCACGCAAGACCTCTACGTTTCAGACGAACTCAAGACGAAGCGCGTGATGGTTAAAGACGAAAACGTGTGTCTTCACTGTGGGCTTTGTGCTGAACGCTGCCCCACCGCCGCCTGGGATATGCAGAAGTACCTTTACAACACGGCGAAAGCAGGGGGGAGAGTTTATGCGGGCTAATAAATATCCAATGTCCAACAAGGAATGTCCAATGTCCAAGGGGGGCGCTGCTCTTAAATTTTTACTAGACAGTTTGGGCTTTTAACAACCACAAACGCCAAGAGCAGCGCCCCCCTTGGACATTGGACATTCCTTGTTGGATATTGGATATTTCAAATATTAAAACCACCCCGTCTTCTTCCGGGTAGTCCGTCGAGCACCACCAAGTCCAAACACGCCCAACAGTCCCCGCGTTAGTTCGCGGGCCACCGTGCGCCCGATCTGACGGGCAAGCGGGTCTTTGGCAATGGTTTCGATCATTCCGGGTTCTTCTTTTTCTTTTTTGGTCTGTTTTACTTCCTGTTGCTGGGCGGCTTGCATTTCCTGCACATCCGCAATTTTACCCATGAGGATTTCGTAGGCGCTCTCGCGGTCCACTTCCTGGTTGTACTTGCGCGCCAGCGCGGAGTTGCCAAGGATGTTATCTATCTCCGTAGGCGTAAGAATATCCATGCGACTCTCGGGAGGACGCATGAGCGTGTGGGCCAGTGGCGTGGGGATACCTTTATCATTGAGTACGCTGATGATGGCTTCCCCGATACCCAGGTTGGTGAGCAGGTCTTCGGTATCGTAAAACTCCGTGATGGGGTAATTCTCAGCAGCGAGTTTGATGGCTTTTCGGTCTTTGGCTGTGAAGGCACGCAGCGAGTGCTGCAGTTTCAAACCCAACTGAGCCAAAATACTGTCTGGGATGTCAACCGGATTTTGAGTAATGAAAAAGATGCCTACACCTTTGGAACGCACGAGTTTTATGATCGCCTCCATTTGTTGCATCAGCGCCGGGCTGGCTTCCTGAAACACCAGATGCGCCTCGTCAATAAAGATGCAAAGTTCGGGCTGCTCCACGTCGCCCTTTTCTGGGAACGATGCATAGATCTCGGCCAACATTTGCAACATGAAGGTACTGAACAACTTGGGCCGATCCTGAATATCGGTGAGGCGGACGATGCTGATAACACCGCGGCCATTTTCGTCTATACGGACGAGGTCCTGCACGTCAAAGGAGATTTCGCCAAAAAACGTATCTGCACCTTGCTGCTCTAATTCAACAACTTTTCTGAGGATGGTTCCCGCCGTGGCGCTGCTGAATTGGCCGAACTCGGCTTCCATTTCCGCTTTGCCTTCATTGCCCAGGAATTGCAGCACTTTTTTGAAATCCTTGAGGTCCAGTAAAGGCAGGTTGCGGTCATCGCAGTATTTGAACACGACCGACACTACCCCACCCTGCGTATCGTTCAGGCCCAAAATGCGGGAAAACAGCACCGGCCCAAACTCGCTGATGGTGGCTCGAAGGCGTGAACCTTTTTCTCCAGAAAGCGTCAGGAACTCAATGGTGTTGCCCTTGCC
>Ga0247844_1002147_pt1 | contig 33143 bp, 29 predicted proteins | sample LaCtaG_FD_192421 | JGI IMG/M metagenome (GOLD analysis project Ga0247844, IMG submission 192421) | Freshwater microbial communities from meromictic Lake La Cruz, Castile-La Mancha, Spain - LaCruzMarch201714.5m_1 | ecosystem: Environmental > Aquatic > Freshwater > Lake | place: Spain: Castile-La...
AGCTTTGTGCTGTGACAACTTGGGCAAAATAGGTACATAATCTTTGAGTTTAGTCACTCCAAAGTTAGGCATTTGCCCCCGTTGTCTATTTTTTTGTTATAGCATTACTTTGCGCGCACTGCCAAAAAAAGAACTCAGAGTAAAGTATTTAGGCGAACGTTGGGCTTCGGCGCGGGTCAGAGGTACGCGTCATAACATGGGCCACGGGCTCAAAATGGCCACCGACATAGGCGCCGCACTTAGTGGGTATTTTGGCGGATGTCATGCCACGCCCATGGATTTGAATATGCCCGAATACGGCAACCTTGACATTCCGCACATTGAACGAAAACATTATCGCAAAATTAGCTACCTCTTTGGGGTAATGCTCAATGCCCACGGCGAACGCTTTGTAGATGAAGGACTTGACCTCCGAAACTATACGTATGCCCAATTTGGAAAGGCCGTATTGGAACGACCCAACAACCTCGCATGGCAGATTTTTGACGCCAAAGTTTGGGATTTGCTCTATGGCGAATATAAAACCCACGATGCCAGCTTTGTAGAAGCCAATATCCTCGAAGAGCTCGTTACAAAACTTACGGGTGTTGAGTCCGAAAAAGCACTGCAAACCCTGACCGAATACAACGACGCCGTCAATACCTCAACGCCCTTTGACCCTACCCGCAAAGACGGGCGGCGGACTGAAGGGTTGGCACTGAATAAAACCAACTGGGCCAATGTACTCGATACGCCTCCTTTTAGGGCTTACCCCGTTACGGGAGGTATCACGTTTACCTACGGGGGAGTAAAAGTCAATACCTCTGCCGAAGTATTGAGCGAAAACAACGCACCCATCAACGGGCTTTTTGCCTGCGGCGAAATGGTCGGTGGCGTATTTTTCTACGGCTACCCCGGCGGTTCGGGGCTCGCTTCGGGGGCTGTTTTCGGGCGTAGTGCGGGCTATTCCGCTGCCAATTATTGTACCTCACGTTAACCTTTTGAAACCATGAAATTCCCCTATTTTCTTTTTTTTATTGGGTATTTTGGACTTTCCTGTGTACAAGCACAAACTACTGAAAATCGCCAAGTACCCTGCACCTATATGCGTGGCGGTACTTCCAAAGGGCCTTTTTTTGACAAACGTGATTTACCCGCCAACAAACAAGAACGCGACGCCATTATTTTGAAAGTAATGGGTTCGCCTGACGAACGCCAAATAGACGGCTTAGGCGCAGCAGTGACCGTGACCAGTAAAGTCGTGATGGCCGAACCTTCCAAACGCCCCAGTATTGATGTGGACTATCTTTTTGCACAGGTAGATATTCTAAATCCAATTGTAGATACACTTCCTCCCTGCGGCAACATGATGGCAGGCGTAGGCCCTTTTGCCATTGAAAAAGGGTGGGTAAAAGCCACTATCCCCGAAACACGGGTGATGATTTATAACATCAATACCAACTCCACCATTGAGGAGATAGTCCAAACCCCCAACGGCAAAGTCAAATACGATGGCGATACGCACATTGACGGAGTTCCTGGCACAGCCGCCCCCGTCATTTTAAATTTATTTAATTTGGTGGGAGGAAAAACGGGAAAACAATTCCCAACGGATAAAACCAAAGAAATCATCAACGGTATGGAGGCAACCATCATTGATGCAGGACAAACAATGGTACTGCTCAAAGCCCAAGATTTGGGAATGAAAGGCGACGAAGATGAAGCTTTTTTTGTAAAAAACACCGAACTCATGGCCAAACTCGAAGCCATACGCCTTGAAGCAGGGCGAAGAGCTGGTATGGGCGACGTAAAAGACAATGTACTTCCCAAAATTGGTATTCTTTCTGCCCCTAAAGATCCAAAACACAATATTCAAGGCCGCTATCTGACCCCTAAAACGCTGCATCCAAGTTTTGCCGTCACAGGTTCAATTGCCGTAGGTACGACCTTAAAAGTAAAAGGAACCGTTGCCGCCGAGGTGGGTAAAGAAAATGGTCAAAATCGTGAATTAATCATTATCGAACACCCTTCGGGAGTGATTGAGGCCAATATTGAAATGAAGCAAAAAGAAAACGGGCTTTTGTTAGAGAAAGCGGGTACTATCCGCACCGTTCGTAAAATCATGGAGGGCTATGTTTTCTATTAACAAAGCGGGGTTTACCAAAGGGGTAAAATATATCTTAATTAGCACTTTTTGCTTTTCTGCCATGCAGTTCTTGGTTAAATTTTTACCCCAAATACCCATTTTCGAGCATATCTTTTTTCGGTCGGTGATTGGCTGGTTGTTGTGTGTAGCTTATTTAACCAACCAAAAAATTTCGCTCATTGGCCGCAACAACAAAATGCTGATTTACAGAGGCATGGTAGGCTCCGTTTCGATGTTTTCTTTTTTTTATTTGTTGAGCCAAATCCCCTTTGGCACGGCAGTCGCTTTTAAATATTTATCACCCGTTTTTACCACTATTTTGGCCGTAGTGATCATTAAAGAACAACTCAAGCCTATCCAATGGATTAATCTTTTGTTGGCCTTTTCTGGTATTTTAATGCTCAAAGGATTCGACCCCCGCATTAGCTTTTTGGACGTAGGTATTGGCCTCCTTTCGGCTTTTTTTGGGGGGCTGTTGTTTATCATTATTCGTAAAATTGGCGACGACGACCATCACTTGGTCATTTTGCACTATTTCATGTTTATATCGGCTACCATCAGCGGTATCGTGTCCATTAACCACTGGGTAACGCCAACACTCTACGAAAGTCTATTAATTGTGTTGATTGGCTTTGTTGGATTTGTGGCCCAAAATTTTTTCACCATTGCCATCCAGCAAAAAGACCAACTCAGCCTTCTGTCCATTCTAAGATACACCGAAGCCATTTATGCGCTCATTCTTGGGTATTTGATTTTCGACGAAACCTACACCTTTCTGAGTTTTGTGGGCCTGCTCCTCATTTTTTTAGGGTTGATTCTTACCATGATTTTTAAATCTAAAGAAAAAAGCATTGAAGTAACCAACTAAGATTTTTAACAATTACTAAACCCTTTTCCGCAATGAAAAAACGCTATCAAGTCGTCTTAATTTTCGTGGTTTTTGCCATTATTACCTACCTCGACCGCAACTCTATCTCCTCCATTGGCGATGACATTACCAAGGAAATGGGGCTTTCGGACCAACAATGGGGTATGGTTTTGTCGGCCTTTTCGCTCGCTTATGGTGGCTTTGAAATCCCTACGGGGCTCATGGTGGACCGTATCGGGCCTAAAAAAACACTCTTTAGAATTGTAATCTGGTGGTCTATTTTTACCATTCTCACAGGCTTAGCCTCTGGTTTTTACTTCTTATTGATTGTCCGCTTTTTGTTTGGAGCAGGCGAAGCAGGGGCATTCCCTACGGTATCGGTGGCCATTGCAAGGTGGTTTCCAGCAGTTGAAAGAGCTCGTATTCAGTCGGTTGTATGGATGGGGAGTCGTTTGGGTGGTGCATTGGCTCCAATCTTGTCTATTCAATTGGCCGAAGCATACGGTTGGCGCGGGGTGTTTTATATTTTCGGGACATTGGGCGTTTTATGGGCAATCGCTTGGTGGTTTTGGTTTAAAGACGAACCACGCGAGATGAAAGGCATCACCACCGAAGAAGTAAAAGAAATTGAAGAAGGCCGAAGCTTAAAAAATGCTCATCACGGTTTTTTACCTTTGAAGGTCATTATCAAAAATGGCAATTTATGGGCTTTGATGGGTATGTATCATTGCCTGCTTTATGGTGCTTATTTTTATATGTCTTGGATGCCCAAATACCTCCAAAATGGCCGTGGAATTCCTAAGTCTGATTTGGGCTGGATGGTTTCGCTACCTTTTGTTTTGGGCATGGCAGGTTGTTTGATTGGAGGTTTTGCTTCTGATTATTTTGCAAAAAAACGCGGACTCGCTTTTGGTAGAAGATACGTAGGTATGTTTGGCTTAGTAATGGCTGGGGTGTGTATGATTGCAGGTTCTTTTACCGAAAACATCAGCGTGGCTATCGTACTTTTGGGATTAGGTTTGGCCTTCAAAGACTTTACGTTACCCGTGGCTTGGTCGGCAGCTACGGATATTGGGGGCAAAAACGCAGGTGCGGTTACAGGTACAATGGGTTTGGCAGGGCAGTTGGGTTCGGCCATTATGGCTACTGCGTTTGGATTTATTCTGCACGCCACGGGTAGCTATGAACTTCCAGTGAGAATTATTGGGGTGATTGTAATCGTGGGCGGGCTATTGTGGTTCAAAATTGATGCCTCCAAACCCATCACAGAATAAGCAAGGCAGAATTGATAACAGCATTTTCATGACCAATATCATTACGAAATTAGCATAAAAGTGCTGTTATAATGACCCTTATCCTATGACATTGAATGAATTGGGTTGTACTTTTGGGTGAATTATTCAAAACCTCATTTTAGCCAAAAACAATCGCATTTTTGTTATTAATCAACAACTTCATTTTATGAGCACTTCATTCAACCTACTCCAGTACGGAATCAAAAACAAGGAAACCATTCGCAACGCTTCGCCTGCCAAACTCTACCAAATGGCTATTTTGTACGAACAGGGAGCGGCCATTTCCGACAAAGGAGCCCTCATTCTCGAATCAGGCGTAAAAACAGGCCGTAGTCCCAAAGACAAGCGTATCATTGAGCGTCCCGAAAGCGTCAACGATATTTGGTGGGGAAGTGTCAATATAAAAATGGACGAACATACGTTTGACATCAATCGTCAGCGGGCCATTGATTACCTCAATACCCGTACCCGTATGTACGTAGTAGATGGATACGCAGGCTGGGATCCCAAATACCAAATCAAAGTAAGGGTTATTTGTACGCGCCCTTATCATGCGTTGTTTATGAACAGTATGCTCATTCGGCCTACCGAAGCCCAATTAGCTACTTTTGGCGAACCCGATTACGTCATTTATAATGCGGGCGAGTTTCCCGCCAATACGTTTACGACCCACATGAACTCCCGCACGAGCATTGATTTGTGTTTTGAGCGTAAGGAGTTTGTTATTTTAGGAACAGAATACGCAGGCGAAATGAAAAAGGGTGTGTTCACAATTATGAACTACATCATGCCTAAAATTGGCGTACTTTCGATGCACTGCTCGGCCAACGAAGGCCAAGATGGCGACGTTTCTTTGTTTTTTGGACTAAGCGGTACGGGAAAAACTACCCTCTCCGCCGACCCACACCGTAAACTTATCGGCGACGACGAACATTGCTGGTCGTCGGATGGGGTGTTTAACATTGAAGGGGGCTGCTATGCCAAAGCCATCAATCTAAGTGCTGAAAAAGAACCCGAGATCTTTCAGGCCATTAAATTTGGAACGGTTTTGGAAAATGTAGCCTACAACCCCATCAATCATGAAGTGGATTACGATGACATCTCCATTACCGAAAACACCCGTGCGTCGTATCCCATTGAGTTTATTCCCAATGCCAAAATCCCCTGCGTGGGTGGGCATCCCAAAAACATCATTTTCTTGACTTGCGATGCTTACGGCGTGTTGCCTCCCGTTTCAAAACTGACACCTTCGCAAGCTATGTATCACTTCATCAGTGGATACACGGCTAAGGTAGCGGGTACAGAAATGGGTGTTACGGAGCCAAGTGCTACTTTTTCGGCCTGTTTTGGCGCGGCCTTTATGGTCTGGCACCCAAGCAAATACGCGGAGTTATTGTCTGAAAAAATCCAAGAAAATGACACGAAAGTTTGGTTAGTCAATACTGGCTGGACGGGCGGTGCTTATGGCGTAGGTTCACGAATCAAGTTACGCTTCACCCGTGCTATTTTGGATGCCATTCACAATGGCGAATTGGCCAATGCCCCTACTATCGTGGATGATATTTTTGGACTTGAAATTCCAACGACCTGTGCGGATGTGCCAACAGAGTTCTTAATCCCGCAAAACACCTGGGCCAACCAAGATGAATACACAACTACTGCGCAAAAATTAGCGGGGCTATTCAACAAAAACTTTGAAGTATTTAAGGACGGTTGCTCCGACGAAATCATCAACGCTGGGCCAGTATTCAAGTAAAAACTAAATTAAACGGGGTCTGTTGTGGCCTATCAAACTGCAATAATTTCTATTACCACTAAGACACAAAGGGACACTAAGAAATCTACATTTACCTTAGTGCGACTTAGTGGTTTAAAATTGCAATGATTTCTATCACGACTAAGACACAAAGGAAACACTAAGAAAGCTACACTTACCTTAGTGCAACTTAGTGTCTTAGTGGTTTGAGATTGGATTCGGAAAATTGTTAGTAACAAAACACGCTATATGAATTACGGGAACGTTTGCGTAAATTTTTACTCATAACAGGTGGGATTTTTAGGGAGTTAGAAAGTATATAGAAGAAAAGGTTGCTTTATTTATAATATGTACAAAACAAAGTTTCCAACATGCAACGTCGAGAATTTATTCAGAAATCAATGTTAGCTACTGCCGCCACCGCAATGTCGGCTACGAGCTACTCCAAAATCATAGGAGCCAACGACCGCGTTCGCGTAGGAGTTGTGGGCTTTTCTGACCGTCACCGCGCTTCCCACGTAGGTCCTTTTAAAGAATTATCGAAGGGTATGAATTTTGAAATCACGTCACTTTCCGACATTTGGAATCGCCGTCGTGATGAAGGAAAAGCCTATTTAGACAAGCAATTGGGAGGCAACGTAAAAGTTTTTCGTAACAACGAAGAAATGTACGACGCCAAAGCGGTAGACGCTGTTTTCATGAGTACAGCTGACTTCCAACACGCCCTTCATACCATCGAAGCCGTACAGGCAGGTTGCGATGTATACGCCGAAAAACCATTGGCCGAAACCATGGAAGACAACCGCGCCGTGTTGAAAGCCGTAAAATCATCAGGCAAAATCGTACAGATAGGTTCCCAGCGCCGCAGTGGAGAAAATTACTGGGCAGCCGATGAGTTTATCAAATCGGGAAAATTTGGCCCAATCGTGATGGTTGAATTGATGTGGAACGTCAACCAACCCGGTCGCTGGCGCCGTCCTGAATTGACCAAAGATTTGAAAGAATCAGACGTGGATTGGGTACGTTACCAATTAAATCGCCCCAAAGTGGCTTTTGACCCACGCAAATACTTGGAATATCGCTTATTCTGGCCTTACTCTTCGGGTATCCCGGGCCAATGGATGAGCCACCAAATTGATACAGTACACTGGTTCAGCGGATTGCCACACCCACGTTCTGCCGTAGCCAACGGTGGTATTTATCAGTGGAAAGATGGTCGTACCAATCCCGATACCCTCACGGTGGTATTTGATTACGGCCCAGCCAACGATCCGACTTCGGGCTTCCAGGTGCAGTTTACCAGTCGTTTCTCTAACTCTGCGGGTGAAACCAAAGAGTTATACTACTCAAACGGCGGTATGATCAACTTGGATACCAATGAAATCAGTTCTACCGGTGGTCTGCGCGAACGCGAAGCTACTGCTATGGGATTGAAAGCCAACTTAATTGCTCCTACAAAACTGGAAGGTATCAAAGTAGCGACCGATGCCAACACAGGTGGTGATCCATTGACTTTCAATCACATCAAAAACTGGATGGAATGTGTGCGTAGCCGCAAGCAGCCGAATGCGCCTATCGAAGCTGGGTATCAGCACTCTATCGCCACCATCATGGCCAACGCTGCTTACCGAACAGGCCAGCGCGTGACGTTTGACGAAAAAACACAAGAAGTATTGGCGGGAGGAAAACCGTTTAAATATTGAGTAGAAGTTAGATTATAATAAAAGATAAATTAGGCCGCTGAAGAAAACCTTCCGCGGTCTAATTTTACCCATAGAAGATACTTTTCTCTGCTGGTTATTTAAAAAGTTTGGTTAAGATTTCGCGCAGAATTTGAGTCTCAAGATGAATATCCCTCTGTTGCACCTAAATCTCTTACAAAATGCTATAACGTTCTTGAGTATGTCAAGACCCAAAACCTGATTGTGTTGGAGTATAGCCCTTTAAAATTGTAACGTCTGTTGAAACACCTTTTCTGGACTACCATTTGATTAAAATACGCTATAAAGCGTCTGCTTGGATTAAATTGATTCTAATCAAATAAAAGTAATTACGAAAAAGTCTCAGTAACAAATCGTAAATTCAAATATCAACAAAAAAGCGTAAGCCATAGGCTTACGCTTTTTTGTTGACAAAGGCCTCAGTCTCGGTAGTTCAGAGCTGGTTTACGATTGCCGAGCAAGGCATCATATTTAAAATTTTCGCCCCGACGCTTGTCAAACTCTGCTTTGGCATCCGCAATAATTTTAGGGTTCGAAAACAAGTCAATGGCCGTGGAGGTCATGGTTTTGGCAGCAATCATCATACCTTTCCGCCCAATACTCGTACCGCCTGCCGCCACAGCCTGCCAGCTATGGGAGGGGGTACCAGGCACCCAAGTAGCCGAGCGGCACGAAACCGTTGGCACAGCCCAACTTACGTCACCTACATCAGTAGAGCCTGCGCCAGGGCGTTCGTCGGAGAATGGGTCAATCTTTTCGGTGGCCGATACGTCGCTATCAGCCATACCTTGGGTTTTCATTATTGTGTTGGCAAATGCCAATTCTTTTGAATCCATTTTGTAGCCACCTACTTTTTGCATGTTGCTGTGCATGAGCCTACCGAGTACTTCGTTGGGCAAAAGTTCATATACGCCTCCAATCACTTCTTCCTCAACAGTAGTGCCTGTGGCCATAGCTGCACCTTGGGCGGCTTTCTGAACACGCTCCCAGATAGACTTCACATAATTACGATTAGGGTGGCGTACATAGTAATAAACCTCTGCAAAGTCCGGCACAACGTTAGGAGCCTTGCCACCGTCGGTTATTACATAATGAATACGCGTAGCCGAAGGTATGTGTTCACGCATCATGTTGATGGCGTAGTTCATTACTTCTACACCATCCAACGCCGAGCGTCCTCGGTCTGGTGCACCAGCAGCGTGGGCAGATATGCCATAAAACCTAAATTTGGCCGATTTGTTGGCTAATGAAGACGCTGCGTTGGCCGAGTTCCTGTCGGCGGGATGCCAATGAATCACCGCATCTACATCGTTGAAAAGCCCCGCACGTACCATATAGACTTTGCCGCTGCCACCTTCTTCGGCAGGAGTACCATAAAACCGAATTGTCCCCCTTTGACCAGTATTTTGTAACCAATTTTTAACAGCTATGGCTGTTGCCATAGAACCCACACCAAATAAATGATGCCCACAGGCATGTCCTGCAATACCCCCAACCGATTTTTTTTCTGGTATAGAATCTTGTGATACACCTGGCAAGGCATCAAACTCGCCCAAAATGCCAATTATGGGCTTTCCCTCACCAAAAGTAGCTACAAAGCTTGTTGGAATGTCAGCCACGCCAGCTTCTACCTTAAAACCTTCCTTTTTCATTTGCTCTTGCAGCAAAGCCGAGCTTTTATGCTCCTGGTAACCCACTTCGGCAAAATTCCAAATCTGCTTGGCCAAATTGCCATAAAACATCTCTTTGTTGTTCAATTCGTTCATAACCTTGCTTTTGGGGTCTTGAGCATAGTTGAGAGATGACATTAGGCAACAAAAAACAAAAAAGGCATTTTTCATAGTTTTAATATTTTTTGGGGTTGATTGGACAAAAACAAAATTTTGGAAAAAATAACAAAAACCGAATATAGTTCTAAACATCTTCTTTTTTTTGTTAGAACAAATTTTTCAGATTTGAGTTTTAGTTAAACATTATTATTTTCTTTGTTGTATTACTCTTCATCATTTAACTCCCTTATTTTCTATGAGAAAACGAATACTTTTAAGTTTAGGTTTGTTCGTTTACAGCCTAACAACAGCCTATGCCCAACAAAAAATGATTCGAGGCAAGGTAATTGGAGCAGAAGACAGCGCCCCCCTGCCTGGCGTATCAGTAGTAGTCAAAGGGACTACCAACGGTACCGTGACCGATGCGCAGGGAAACTATCAAATCTCTGCTCCCCAATCGGCCCAAGCCTTGATTTTTTCTTTTGTGGGTTATTCTGCCCAAGAAATTAACATTGGCAACTCCTCGACCATTGATGCGAAGTTGAGCGTAGATACCAAGCAACTATCGGAAGTGGTCGTCACTGCTGCGGGGATTCAGCGCGAGAAAAAAGCACTTGGTTACGCGGTGAGTACCATCAAAAGTAGCCAACTCCAACAGGTATCAGAGCCTGACCCGCTACGTGCTTTGTCAGGAAAAGTAGCTGGTGTGAATATCCAAGGCTCTGGCGGTGCGGCAGGTGGCGCTACCAACATCACGATTCGAGGCAACTCCTCGCTTTCTAACAACAATCAACCACTTTTTGTGGTGGATGGCGTACCCTTTGACAACTCTTCTTTCAATACCGATGGTGGATTTTCGGCGGGTTCAACCTTTACTAACCGTGCCTTTGACCTTGACCCTAACAATATTGAGTCAATGACAGTACTCAAAGGAGCAGCAGCGGCAGCTTTGTACGGCTCGCGGGCCGCCAATGGTGCCATTATCATCACAACCAAAAACGGAAAAATAAAAAGCAAAAAAGGGTTAGAAGTATCTTATAACACTTCTTACTCTACTGAAAAAATTGCAAGTTCCCCCGAATTCCAAACCACTTACGGGCAGGGTACTGAGGGCGATACTCGCTTGGGAGTATTTGGATCTTGGGGCGCGCCGTATTCGGCCATTGACTCCATTCCGCACCCATTGGGTAGTCGCTTTGGGGCGATTTTTCCAGAATTGGCCGGTAAAAGAGTGAAATACGAACCGTTTGGGCAAGCCAACTACGACAATTTCTATAAACGTGGCCATGTCTATGAAAACGCCATCAGTATTCAAGGTGGGGGCGAAAAAGCCAGTATCTCGGCAGGTATATCTCGCATGGACAATAAAGGCATTGTACCTTTCAACAGTATCAATCGCACCAGTATCAACTTGGGAGGGCAAGCCACCCTCGACAACGGGCTGTATATCAACGGTACTATCAACTACGTGAGTACCAACCAAGACTCGCCTCAGATGTCTTCAAGTATTGGGTCGGGGCCATCGGCTATTGAGGTTTTACCGTGGACACCTACAAGCTATGACTTGACAAACTACCCCTACCGTAACCCCATCACAGGGGCAAGCATCTACGACCGTGTGGGTATTGACAATCCTTATTGGTCGGTTGAGAGTTCGCCTTTTACGAGCAAGGTGGACCGCTATTTTGGTAAGTTTACGGCGGGCATTGACGCTACTTCTTGGCTCAATCTACAAGCAACGGTAGGTTTTAATGGTTACAACGACCGCCGCCGCAGTGTAAATGGACGAGGGGGCGATATTTTCCCAAATGGCAATATCACCGATGACAATATTTACCGACAAGAGTTAGATTGGACGTTTTTGGCAACTATCAACCGTGATCTCTCTGCTAACTCTAACTTACGTGTGATTTTGGGACAAAACGCCAACCAGCGCGTTACCGACCGTCAGGCTGTTTTCGGCGATGGTATCATCGTGCCTGGTATCAATGACTTAGACAATACTCGTGTGCAGCAAGCCATTGGTGGTGGCTTGGTCAAGCAACGTTTCATCGCTCACTTTGCTGACATACAGCTTTCGCACAAAGACATCTTTTTTGTCAACTTGGTGGGTCGCAATGACATCTCTTCGACTTTGCCCAAAGGCAATCGCAGCTACTATTATGGTGGTGTCAATGGCTCAATAGTGCTCTCTGACTTATTTCAATTGAAGTCAAGTGGTATTGGTTTTTGGAAGTTGCGTGCGGGTCTGACACAAGTAGGCAACGAGGCCAGTGCTTACCAAACGCAAACGATATTTAGTATCAACCCAACCATCGCTAACTCAGCACCAATTGACACAGGGACTCCTTTTAATGGTGTCAACATCATGACACAAGGCAACCGCCTCGGTAGCAGCACTTTACAACCCGAGAAAATCACTGAGTTTGAGGTTGGAACGGAGATGAAACTCTTCAACAACCGCGTAGGTATAGACTTTGCTTGGTACAACAAAATAAGTAGCGACCAAATTTTCACGGTTGACGTACCCCCGTCGTCAGGTTATACGACACGAGTGGTCAATCTGGGAAGTGTCCGCAACCGTGGGATAGAGTTGGGGTTAGACCTGACCCCCGTACAGCTTTCCAATGGATTCAAGTGGAATATTTATACGACACTGACACGCAACCGCAATGTAGTGTTGGATCTTGGCGGCCCGCAAGAGCTTACTTACAGTGGTGTTACGACCTCCATCAGTAGTATGCACGTAGTGGGGCGGTCTTATGGTTTGATTCGTGGCGATGTATATGTACGTGATGACGAAGGCAACTTATTGGTCAATAATCGTACAGGAAAAGCCATTATCGCCGACCGCCAAGCACCCGTTGGCGACCCCAACCCTCGCTTCTTTATTGGTGTGACCAATAGTATTTCGTTCAAAGGCTTCTCACTCAGTGCGTTGTTAGACTACCGTGATGGGGGCGATTTACTTTCGGTTTCGATGGCTGAGATGCTTAGTCGCGGAACAACCCGCGATACCGAAGACCGTAATCGGGTTTTTGTGCCTTATGGTGTGCTGGGCGATGCTACAACCCGCTTGCCAATCTTAACGGCTGATGGTAAAAAGCAACCCAACAACATTCCAATTTCGGTCAATGAATTTTTCTTTGGAACAGGTTCATTTTCGGGTAGTCAAGGTACTGCTGATGAGTTTCGAGTGTGGGATGCGAGTGTGATTCGCTTACGCGAGGTTTCAATGGCCTACCAAATCCCTGCGAAATGGTTGACTAAAACACCTTTTGGCTCGGCAAGTATCTCATTGAGTGGTCGTAATTTGTGGTTCAATGCTCCCAATTTCCCTAAATACATGAACCTCGACCCCGAAGTAAACTCGCTCGGTGTAGGCAATGCACAAGGATTTGAATTGGTGTCTGTTCCTACTACTCGCCGTTTCGGTGTCAATCTCAGAGTAACGTTCTAACCTCAAAAGCATTTCAAGATGAAAAAGATAAAAAATGTATTTCTGTTGGCTACTTCTCTGTTTGTGATGAGTAGTTGTGACCAATTTTTGAATGTAAATACCGACCCCAACAACCCATCAAAACCTGTCTTAGAGCTGCTGCTTCCTGCTACACAGGTTTCATTAGGGGTCAACATTGCTGGTAGTGCCCTCAACCGAGCAGCATCTGTTGCGATGCAACACGCCTACATTCTCGGCTTAGGCCGTTACGACTATACGGGTGCTACTTTCCAAACCGCTTGGAACAACCTTTATTCACAAGCGCTCAATGACCTCGAAATCATCATCAAAAATGGTACAGAGGATAAGAGTTTTGGGTATGTAGGCATGGCCAAAATCGAGAAGGCTTATATTTATAGCATTATGGTGGACTTGTGGGGCGATGTGCCTTATACTGATGCATCCCAAGGCGAAGCTAACCTTAACCCTAAGTTTGATAAAGGTGCTGATATTTACAAAGACCTTTTCAGATTGATTGACGAAGGTATTGCCGATCTAAATCGCAACCCATACATTTCGCCAGGAACTGTTGATTTGTTTTATCGCGGCGACCGCACGCTTTGGGTTCGTGCGGCCAATACGCTCAAATTAAAAATGTTGAACCAAATTCGCCTCGTTCCAAATGAGCGTGATAGGGTGATTAAGGACATCAACGCTCTCATTGCTGGCAATCAGCTCATTACAACTGGCACGCAAGACTGGGTTTTTCGCTTTGGAACAACCGAGACGCCTCAAACCCGCCATCCGACACATATCAGCGAATACCGTGCTACCAAAGATTTCTATATGGATCAAGGTTTTATGGAACGCCTTTACAATCTTGATGATTTGCGTTTGCGTTATTACATTTATCGTCAAAATGCTAACGCTGGTGTAAATTTCACTTCAACGGGTAATGGTTACGGTGGCCGTTTTGCAGGCGACCCCACAGGCCAGCCAGCCGATCAAGCCAATCGTGCTACCTTTGGTATCTATCCGTATGGAGGCATCTACGACAATAACACGATTCGTAATTTACCAACTACTTTTCAGTTTTTGACCAATACAGGTGCAACCACACCAGGTGTTCACCGTATTGTTGGAACTACCGATGGAACAGGTGCTGGTATTTTTCCGATGCTTACGAACTACATGACCAATTTTATCTTGGCTGAATCTGCGCTTACACTCGGTACAACAGGTAATGCACGAACGTACCTGCGTGATGGAGTCGTACAGCATCTACAAGCTGTCAGTAGCTTTTCGGCTGGAAATTCAGGGCCTGCTATTCCACAGGCTACTATAGATGCTTTTTTGGCAAGGATTCTTACACAATATGATGCCCTCACAACTCCCGCTGCACGCCTCGATTTTATTATGACTCAAAAATATATCGCCACCGTGGGTAATGGTATAGAAGCGTACAACGATTATCGCAGAACAGGCTCGCCTACGCTTAGTGTTCCTCTTTCGCCTGTCAATCCGTTTCCATTGCGGTTTTTGTACTCAACACGCGAGTTAACGGCCAACCCCAATGCACCCGCCCAAAACAACTTTGTTACTCCAGTTTTTTGGGATTTGTAAATCTATTTTGACTCTTGACGTTGGATGTTAGACAACGATAATATCCAACGTCAAACGTCTAAAGTCAAACGTCATTCATAATCAAACTTAAAAATGAAAAGAACACTCATATATCTGTTTTTATTGGTCTCAACAGGCGGTATTATTACCGTTGCTGAGTCTTGCCAAACCAAAGACGCTATTCCAGTAGCTGCCGATGGTGCAGTAGCTATTGCGGAAGTAAATCGCAATAAATCCTTCTTTAATTTCAGCAACTTGGCTACTGCTGATTTTGAATTCAACCTCAAAGGGGAAGATTTTGGGCGTGGCGTACCCGTAAAATCAATCGATTTATGGATTGGTTTCAACAACCCGCGTGTCACACTAAGCGCAGGTATGACCACTTGTGGTGTAGGTGTTAATTGTGCATATCCCAATGCAGCCTATGCCGCATTGCCAAGCCGTCTGGCTACCCCCGGTGACCGTCTGTTGCGCACCGTCGAGACATTACCCTCTACTGTTACTATCACAGCTGCCCAAGCTGCCCAAGCCTGCGGGATTCAGTTGTCGTCGATTCGTTCAGGCGATACTTTTCAGGTGAAGTTTGTGGTCAATACCCAAGATGGCCGCCGTTTTGATGCCTTCCAAGATGGCATTTGCGACGAGACTCGTGGTCAAGCAGGCGATTGCCGATTAGTTATTAGAGTAGATACAAAGGCTACGATTTATCAGCCTTTAAAGTAAAATTATGAATAGATAAATGTGCTAATTTGAAAACTAAAACTATTTATTTTCAAATTAGCACATTTTCAAATTTATTGCTACCGATACCCACGCGTATAAACAGTTCTGTTGATAGCACTTAATCCTTCTGCAACCGCTTCACGGTTGGTTTCTACTATCAAAACAGGCTCCCAAGGTGCGGCTGTGGCTGCTGATAACCACATCGTTTGAACTACTTTTGACTCCTGCTTTTGCTTTGTTTTTGAGTCTAAATATGAATAAATAGTTGTTATCACTAAGCGATTATTTTCCCATTTACAGATGGAAGTGGCCATATTGTCAGAATGTCCTAAATTGACATTATTCTCTGTTTTTGACCCGTTCAAAGCATATTTTAGGCGAATTAATGGCTGCAAATCTCGTGGTGTAAAAAAGACTTTTTCAACCAAAAGCAAATCATCTTTTTGGCGAATATCTATTTTATCGCCCCATCCACTCCCCAAAGTTGGCACGACTGATCTTTCGGTTGTTATTAATGGCGAACGTGTGTCTAAAACTGTAGTTGACCAAGCACCCGTAAAATCAGGATTTGCAATAGCTTCTGTACGGTTGGGCAAGGCTGCCCTATCGGTACGTGCATACACCTCGACCGCCTTACCCAAACCTACCGACGGTGGCGTGTAAGGATCTGCTTGATAAGCAGGCACACGGGGGTATTTGATGAGTGAAGTTTCATACTCTTTCACTATTTTATCCATTTTACTAACAACCCAAGGATAATAATCTTTCATATCGGTTTCTTCGGCAGGGTCGGCTCGTAACTCAAAAAGTCGTACCAAATTATCAGGATTTGGGTCTGGCACTTCTGTTTTGAAATAGTACCAAAACTTCCAATCTTTCCATTTTACAGCCATCACTTTGCCTGTCGAATTCATAAAAATAGCACTTTCACGGTTAGAATTAATTTGTTTTGCCTCTAAAAACCCCAACTGATTGACACCATCAATGGCTCTATCAGTAGGTATAATTTCAGGACTACCCACCGCCGCCGCAATGGTAGGAAACAAATCCATTTCGTGTACCATTTCGTTTGAAACTTGTCCTGCTTTGATGCGTTCTGGCCAACGAATCACACAAGGCGTACGAATTCCACCTTCCATTGCCGAATTGTAATACCCTCGCCAAGCCCCAGTGCTACCTCTCCAAGGTCTCCGTAATTCCGCACCATTATCCGAACACCATATCACCAATGTATTTTTTTCGATGCCTAATTTTTTTAGGGCATTGAGAATAATTCCAGTATTAAAATCAACATCAGCCATCGAATCACCCATATCTCCAGCCCCTGTTGTGCCAGCCTTGTCGGGATGTGGCAAGCCAGGAAAATGCAGTTGAGTCATGGGATAATACAGAAAAAACGGTTTATTTTTTTGTACATTGGTTTCCATAAAACGAACGGCCCGTTCGGCTGCTTCACGATCAAGCGTACGCCTTGTTTGCAAATCAAAAGGCTTGACTTTTTGAGAAGTTTTACCATCAATCCCCTCCCAAATGTATGGCACAGGCACTTTTGTAGCACTAAAACCTTCAAATGAAGTAAACTGCGACCAGTGGCTTGTAGTCGGGATTCCGTACCATTCATCGAAGCCTTGTTGTGTAGGTTCACGTTTGCCGAGCCAATCGTCATCGCCACCTAAATCCCATTTGCCAAACAGGGCTGTAGCATAGCCCACCGAACGTAAACCTTCAGCAATGGTTACCTCCCAATGAGTCAATCCCTCCCCGTAGGTTTCGCCCGTGCGCGTAGCATATCGCCCCGTCAGGATACTTGCTCGTGAAGGTGTACATGAATATTCGACATTGAAATTGGTCAATCGAATGCCCTCTTTTCCAATTTGGTCAATATTAGGCGTTGGCACTCCGCGCACGCCGCCATAAGATCCGATTTCGCCAATTCCTAAATTATCTGGGAAAATCAAGACTACATTAGGTCTTTTTTGTGCATACGCTCCAAAAGCGAATAGGCAATAGAGAAATAAATGAATAGGTAATTTTTTCATTGAATAAAGAAATTTGGTAATGGTCAAAAGTGTTTTGCGGGCGAAAAATAAAGAGGGCATACTTTTGTATCACACGCAAGATAACTACAAAACTGAAATGCCCTCTTTGTTAGGGAGAACTATCATCAACAAAAGTCATAAAAGATGTTACCCAAAACTCTCTGCCTAAAAATTGTCATAAACAGTTTCCGTTTTCATATCAAGGTATTTGATAATTACTGTGGCATTTTTTAATATTCAAATTATTGATTAACAAATGATTAACTTTAATTTTCAAGCAGTTCCTCGCAGTGGTTACTTAATTAACAATGTAATTAGTAACAGAACAAAATCTTTATGATGTTTTTTGACGTAATTCATTGATTTTAAAGAAATAATGAATACTCATAGCAGCGAACCACAAACATTCATTAACCGCTTCACGAGGATTCATTATGCATTAGCACTTAAAATACATGGTTAAAGAATATATAAAATTAAACAGCCCTGCTATTATTCCAATAACAAGGCCGTTTAAAATTATTGATCAAAAACTCTTTCTATTCTCCAACTATCAGCTTAATGCCGTCCAATTCTTTGATAATCACTTGCGTGCCTTTGTGGATTTCCTGACCGTCTTTAGCTATTGCAATCCATTCGGTGCCTCGATAAAAAATCCGACCTTCTCCCTGTAACGGAATTGCCTTCACCACGGTGGCTTTATCACCTACGTATTCTGAATATTCAAGGGATTTATCCCTTTTTATCAAGGCTTTAAGCGGTTTACGCAACCCAAACAAAGACGCTACGGATACAATCGAAAAGCAAAGGAGCTGCGCACTGATGGCAGGAAGGATACCCATCCAAGTTAATATAGCCGTCACTAAGGCGCCCAAACTTAAAAAAGCAAACACAAACGATACGGAAAGGAGCTCAGCAATAAGCATTGCCGCTCCAATAATAATCCAAAGTTGGGTAGGTGAAATTTCCATTTTATTTTTGCTGTTTTACTACACTCATTGCCGTGGCAATCATCGAAGACATATCTCCAAAATTGGCTGGCAAAATCATTGTATTCGTGCTTTTTGCTAAGTTTCCAAACTGTTGTACCAGTTGCTCGGCCACTTTGAGTTGAACGGCATCCATCCCTCCTTTTTCCTGAATTGCCGCCGCTACCAACCGAATCCCTTCGGCAGTAGCTTCCGCTACCGACTTAATCGCCTCTGCCTGTCCTTCGGCCTCGTTGATTTGGCGCGTTTTCAACGCTTCCGATTCCAATACCACTTTTTGTTTTTGCCCTTCGGCGACGTTGACAGCGGCCATTTTTTCCCCATCCGACTGCAAAATCAACGCCCGACGTTCACGTTCTGCCTGCATTTGTTTTTCCATTGCGTGCAATACACTCTGCGGCGGTGTAATGTTTTTGATCTCATAACGCAACATTTTTACGCCCCAGCCAATCGCGGCTTCGTCAATTGCGTGTACTACCGCCTGATTGACCGTGGTCCGTTCTTCAAACGTTTTATCCAGATCAATTTTACCCATTTCCGAACGCATCGTAGTTTGGGCCAATTGTGTTACTCCAAAAATATAATCTCCAATTCCGTAGGAAGCTCTCTGTGCATCAATCACTTGCAGGAAGAGAACTCCGTCCACACGCACCTGTACGTTATCGCGGGTAATGCAGATTTGCTCCGGAATGTCAATCGCTTTTTCTTTTAAGCTGTGTTTGTAAGCCACACGATCTAAAAAAGGAATCACCCAGTTAATACCGGGCTGCAACACCCCATAAAATTTTCCAAGTCTTTCGACTACAAAAGCCGTTTGTTGAGGCACTACTTTAACGGTCATCCAAACGAGCAACAATGCCAAAACGAGAATTACAATAACAGGTATCATGTGAGTAGTTAAGGTTTAAATGTGAAACGAAAATAAGGGAATGAAAAGGTCTTTTCAACGCTTAATGGATGAAGGTAAGAAAAGGGAACAAGAACGGTAAGAAAATTTATTGAACGGTTGCAGGAACATCTCATTTCAAACTTTGCGTCATTTTCTGCCTTTTTTGTTTTCCGGTAGAAACAGATTAGTATCGTGATTTTCCAACCAATGACCCCAAAATTGCGTCATTGAAGATGAAAATCAATTCTAACAATGGTCAGGATATATAACTTCAAGCGATGGGCAGTTATCCAAGCTTATGTCACTTACCGATAAACGTTTAATCTTGAACCCTTTCGGTTCCGGAGATTATGTTTTTGAAAAACAATAGAAAAACAGCCGTGAAAACTTACTCGCTCTTATCACTCATCTTAATTATTATGCTGGGGAGTTGCCAACAAGACGACATTTCTGCGGCAACCGAAGGTGAGTGCTCTTCAGTAAAAATCACGAACAATCTTGACGCCTTAACAAGTGCCGAACTGTTCAGTATTCAGGAAGCAAAAGTGTTAGGCAACACTCTCTCGCTTACTTTTGCTTACGGCGGTGGCTGCGACCCTAATCATACTTTTGAATTGTACATAGATAATAATCTCCGTGAAGATACCACCGCCCCTTATTTTGAGGGGCGTGTGGTATTTACTACTAATGATTGGTGCAAACGACTGGATTACAAGGCTTTTTGCTTTGATTTAACTCCGTTTAAAAACGGGACTATATCAGATAAAATCAAAATTCGGGGCTTTAAAGATATAATTGATTTTTAGGCCTTCCCCAATTGTCCATTCACCATCCGCCAAATTCCCAATGGATTTCCGTCTTTCAACTCATCAGGGAGCAAGTAATTGGTAAAATTTTGGAAAGCCAAAGGCCGCACAAATCGCTTAATGGCGTGCGGGCCCACCGAGCCAAAACGACCATCGGTACTGGCAGGAAACGGCCCTCCGTGCTGCATAGCCGCACATACTTCTACGCCCGTAGGTACGCCATTGAGCAGCAAACGCCCGCACAACAAACTGATGGCTGACAGTAAATCGGCCGCTTCCGAAAGGTCTGCTTCTGTACCAATAACGGTACACGTTAGTTGCCCTTCCAAATGCTCGACAATTTCCTGCATTTCCGCTTTATCCCGGCATTTGATAAGTAACGAAAACGGCCCGAAAACCTCTTGATGCAAGGCAGGGTTTTGAACAAACTGAGCCGCTGTCACCGACGCTACTGAAGGAATTCCGTCGTCTTGGCCGTAGCTCAATACAGTTTCTGCTTCTACAGTTACATTTTCTTGGCCTAAAACATCATCCCGTTTGGTTCTGAATGCTTTGGCGATGCCCGGATGCAGCATCGCAACGGGTTGAATCTGACGTATTTCTGCGGCCAAAATAGCACTAAAAGTTTCTAAGCTGGCCCCCTCTATCCCGATAAGAAGACCCGGTTTGGTACAAAACTGACCCATACCGCCCGTAATTGAGCTTGCATACATTTTGGCGTATTTTTCAGCTTCTTTGTCGAGCGCGTCGGGCAATAAAAACACGGGATTGGTACTTCCCATTTCAGCAAAAACAGGAATCGGTACGGGCCGCTGATTGGCCAAATCGAACAATGCTTTTCCTCCTCCAAACGACCCTGTAAAGCCCACTGCCGCTGTTTTGGGGTGCATTACCAGCGCTTTCCCTACTTCAAAATCAGCACCGTGAATGTGTTCAAAAACACCCGCGGGCATTCCTGTTTTTTCAACTGCTTTCAAAATAGCGCCCGCTACCATTTCAGAAGTTTCGGGATGAGCGGGATGGGCTTTCAACACTACGGGACAGCCTGCACCCCACGCGGCAGCGGGGTCAACACCAGCAGTTGAATAGGCAAAAGGGAAATTGCTCGCGCCAAATACCACCACGGGCCCAATCGGCACCAATAGATTGCGAATATCAGGTTTAGGCAACGGCTGACGGTCGGGCAGGGCGGTGTCGATGGTCGCCTCTAACCACGAGCCTTCGGCCACTACCTCAGCAATGTTGCGGAGTTGGTTGCACGTACGTCCGCGCTCTCCTAAGAGGCGGGCAGCAGGCAGGTGAGTTTCGCGCATAGCCGTTTCGATGACGACTTCGCCGAGTGCTTCAATTTCGTCGGCTATAGTTCTGATAAACGTGGCCTTCTCCTGTCCGCTTTTACGGCGATATTCTAAAAACGCAGCGTAAGCCCGCTGCATCGCTTCATTAATTTGGGTGGATGTGGAATCTTGATACATAATGGACACGGATTCTGTCTTGTTAAAAACTCTACGTATTTAACGTAAACGGTGGACAATAAACTACAAACTGTAAACCCTAAACTACAAACTGTTTTAAGTCTCAACCAACTTAGTTTTTAAACCTCCCCATTCTTTTTCATTGAGTTGTCCCAGCAAGTACAAATCAACTTCTGTTTGGCCGGCTCTAAACCCTTGAAAGTTTTTTAAATGAGCTTCCAATATGGATTTTAATTCCAGAAATTTTGTCGTTTGGGCCTTCTCATCTTCTCCGTACCAATCTTCCATTGTGGTAACGGGCTCCCAAAAATCCTCTGCGGTAATTTCTTCCACAGCCACATTCGGAGGAAGGCCTTGGTAAAACTCTAAATCACTGACAGTCAAAGGAGGTGACCCGGACGACTTAAAATTAATCCATTCAATTGGCTCGTCGGATTCGCTGGGGTAAAATAAATCTTTTAACAAATTTGTGACTTCTTCAAGCCATTTCGTCTCAATGCCGGAATCAATTTGATTGGGGCTTGTAAGATTCTCCTCTTGATTGTTTTCCATCTTAAAATTATCTCTAAATTTGAACCAAACTTAAAAAAATTTTCAAGACAATGTTAGAGCAATTAATGGGTCTTATCCAAGATCATTCACAAGAGGCTATTGTAAAAAATCCTGCAATCCCCAACCAACATAACAATGATGCTATGCAAACCGTTTTGCAATCGGTGATGGGTGGTCTGCAAAACGAAGCACAAGGTGGTAACGTTGGCGGCTTAATGGGACTTTTATCCGGACAGAGCGGTCAGGGTGGCAGCTTGATGAATAATCCTATCGTAGCGGGTATTGCCCAAAATGCAATTGGAAGTTTGATGGAAAAATTTGGTCTTTCAAACAGTGCTGCCGGTAATATCATCGCTCAGGTATTGCCCGGAGTATTGGGTTCTATGATCTCTAAAACCAGCAATCCGAACGACAATAGCATGGATTTCGGTGGAATTATGGGTTCTTTGCTGGGTGGCGGTCAAGCTCAACAGACTCAACAACAAGGCGGTTTTGACTTCAATCAAATCGGCTATGCCATGGCTGATGGCAAATTGGACATGAACGATGTAATGCGTATCGGCGGTAGTTTACTTGGCGGTGGCGGCAACTCCGGCGGCGGTGGCTTAGGCGGTATGTTGGGTGGCCTTTTCGGTAGATAATCAACCAATAACTTCATATTTAAAACAGGAAGGCACTATTTGTCTTCCTGTTTTTTATTTATAAACTTCCCAAGGGCAGAAATATCGATGCGCTCAATAACACAGCAAAAAACTCAAGCGCTCAATAATCCATTGAACTGAAAATCAAGCAATATTTTTCAATAAAAGACAAAAATCAGATTTGGCAACTATTTTTTAAACCTGACTTTTGTCTTTTATTCTTCTTTGATAGCAGAATATCTTTGGTTTTCCCAAATGATCATGCACGAATCTGTTTCATCCGTCCCTCTTTCTACGTTCAAAATTCACATTTCCGGGCAAGTACAGGGAGTGGGGTTTCGACCGTTCGTGTATCAATTGGCCAATTTGCTGAAACTAACGGGTTGGGTCAACAATTCACTCGACGGTATACATATTGAAGTGTCAGGTAATGAAGAGGTGATTTCCAATTTCTACCAACACCTCATTCAGCATCCGCCCTCCTTGGCACGTATCACACATCATCATTTTGAGAAGGTAAAGGCCAAGTCTTTTGAGGTATTTTCCATTCGGGAAAGCAACGAAACCGGCGTAGCCAATTTGCTTTTAAGTCCCGATTTTGCCCTTTGCGAAAGTTGCAAAAATGAATTGTTTGACCCCAACAATCGGCGATTCGGTTACTCTTTTATTACGTGTACGCTGTGCGGGCCTCGGTATTCGGTGATTCAAAAACTCCCTTACGACCGGCCCAACACCTCCATGCAGTCGTTTGAGATGTGCCCAGAATGCCAAAGCGAATACAATACGCCGACGGACAAACGTTATTTTGCCCAAACCATTTCCTGCGACAATTGCAGCATCACGATGCAATTGTTCAGCCCCAAAACGCAATTTTCTTCGCAACTCAATGACAATCATTGGATTATAGACCGAGTGGTGCGCGCTTGGCAAAGAGGTGAAATCGTGGCCATTAAAGGCGTTGGCGGCTACCTGCTCACCTGCGATGCTACTCAGTCGGAAGTGATAAAAACCTTACGACAACGCAAGTGCCGCCCGAGCAAACCTTTTGCCTTGATGTACCCCGATGCGGAAGTACTCAGCCAAGATGTGTACCTGACCGATTCTATTTTAAATCAACTCAACAGTCCCGAAAGTCCGATTGTATTGGCAGATGTAAAAGAGAAATTGGCGTCGGGTTTAGCAAAAGACGAGATAGCGCCTCATTTGCCTCAATTAGGTGTTATGTTACCGTACACACCTTTATACGCTCTTTTACTGAGCAAATTTGGCAAACCAGTCGTAGCCACAAGCGGCAATGTAAGTCATTCACCCATCATTTTTTCGGACGAAAAAGCCCTCAATGAGCTTGGTACCATTGCGGATTGGATAGTGACAAACAACCGCGAAATTGTGGTACCTCAAGACGACAGCGTGGTTACTTTCTCAAAAAACAGGTCCATTATCCTCCGCCGTTCACGGGGAATTGCGCCCACATTTACCCATCCGAGCTTAGACATACCGCAAGATTCAGTGTTGGCCATGGGCGCTGACATGAAAAGTACGTTTACCCTCACGCACCAAAAGAACCTGTACGTCAGTCAATATTTAGGTGATTTGGAAAGTTATGATACGCAGGAAAGTTATCGCCAAACCCTCAACCGGTTTCTTTCACTTTTTGAGGTTAAACCAACACAAATTGTAACAGACAGCCATCCGCAGTATTTTTCTACCCAATTGGGAAAAGACCTAGCGGCGCGATGGAACGTTCCTGTTCTGGCTATCCAACACCACCAAGCGCATTTTGGAGCTGTGCTTGCCGAAAACAATTTAATTCATTCCTCTGAGCCGATTTTGGGTGTGATTTGGGACGGAACGGGATTGGGCACTGACGGAAATATCTGGGGAGGCGAGTTCTTTGTTTACCAAAACTACAAATTCTCACGGGAGAGTCATTTCGATTATTTCCCGTTCATTTTGGGTGATAAAATGCCCCGTCAACCCCGAATTTCAGCCTTGGCTGCTTGTGCCACTATTATCGAAGCGGAGGCCATTTTAGCGAAAAAATTTAGCCCAACCGAATGGAAATTATATCGAAAAATGATAACCGAATCCTTGGGCAACACTTCTTCGCTCCAAACCTCCAGCGTAGGGCGGCTCTTCGATGCAGTGGCCTCGCTCTTGGGTTTAGCCGACCAAATCAGCTACGAAGGCGAAGCGGCTATTCGGCTGGAAAGCAGCGCCAAGCACTATGTCAAATACCACGGAAGCATTTTTCAAACGAGTTATTTAGGACATAGAAGTTGGGAAAATGAAATACCAACCCAAACATTAATGAAGGAAATTGTGATGGATATTTTGGCTCAAAAGTCCGTAGAGTATATCGCCGCTAAATTTCATTATTCGTTGGCCATTTACATAAAAAACATTGCTAAAAAACTGAATATCAAAAGAATAGGATTCAGCGGCGGCGTATTTCAAAATACACTTTTGGTAGATTTAATCGACCTCCATGCTTCCGCAGAATTTGAACTTTATTTTCACCGCCAACTCTCTCCTAACGATGAAAACAGTTCCTTTGGACAGTGGGCATGTTGGAAAATAAATACGTTCTCCCGCAACATTAACAGATAAGCGTGCTATAACGTCTTAATGAATCTTAACTTCTTAATGGTAAAGATAAAACATGAAATATTTATCTGAATTCCGCAACCCCGAAATCGTTGAGCAATACATCAACGAATTACACAAAATTACGACACGCCCGTGGACAATCATGGAAGTTTGCGAAGGACAAACGCACAGTTTGGTTAAAAACGGTATCCTCAATATCCTCCCCAAATTCATCCGAATGGTGCATGGCCCCGGCTGCCCGGTATGTGTTACTCCGTTAAATCTCATTGATAAAGCGCCGTATTTGGCAGAAGAAAAAGGAGTGATTCTATGCTCGTACGGCGACATGATACGCGTTCTTGGCTCACAACGAAGCCTGCTTGAAGCCAAGGCCAACGGTGCTGATATTCGGATTCTGTATTCTCCGCTCGAAGCCGTCAAAGTGGCCCAACAAAACCCGGACCGTGAGGTGGTTTTTTTGCCGTAGGCTTTGAAACTACTGCCCCTGCTAATGCTCTTTCCGTCATTCATGCGCAGCGTTTGGGGTTAAAAAACTATTCCATTTTGGCATCGCACGTCTTGGTACCTCCCGCTATGGAAGCCGTTATCAACGATGAAGAGGCTCAAATTCAGGGATTTTTGGCTGCGGGCCATGTCTGTACCATCATGGGAATCAGCAAATACGAACCTATTGTTCAGAACTATAAAATTCCGATGGTCGTCACCGGTTTTGAACCCGTTGACTTATTGCAGGGAATTTTGATGGTCGTGCGCCAACTGGAAAAAGGCGAATACAAACTCGAAAATCAGTACAGCCGCGTGGTCAAATCGGAAGGAAATCCGGAAGCTCAAAAAGTGATTCGGCAGGTTTTTGAAACCGAAGATCGCGAATGGCGCGGCATAGGCACTATCCCGATGAGCGGCTGGGGCGTAAAAGGGGAATTAGCGGAATATAACGCCAATAAAAAATTCTCCGTCAACATACCCAAAGCCCTTGAATGCGCCGATTGCATTGCGGGGCAAGTATTGAAAGGCATCAAAAAGCCGTTTGAGTGTTCCCAATTTGGTAAAGCCTGTACACCGCTTAATCCGTTGGGAGCCCCAATGGTTTCTTCCGAAGGAGCCTGTGCAGCCTACTATCATTTTGCCGAAACTGTAGAAGAAGTCGAAATTTAATCATTGCTTTCCATGAAAAACTCCATTGTTAATCTTTCCTGTCCCATGCCCAAATTGGATTTTGACGTCATTACGTTAGGGCACGGCAGTGGCGGAATATTGACCCATCAATTGCTTGAATCAGGCGTATTTAATTTACTCAAAAATCCTTTATTGGACGAACACCACGACGGAGCCGTCTTTGAATTATCAGGACAATTGGCTTTTTCAACAGACAGTTACGTCGTCTCTCCCGTATTTTTTCCAGGAGGAAACATCGGTGAATTAGCCGTCAACGGCACCGTTAATGACTTGGCCATGTGCGGCGCTATTCCCAAATACCTTTCCCTTAGTTTTATTCTGGAAGAAGGGTTAACCATGCCTGAATTTTGGGAGATTTTGGTTTCCATCAAAACCGCCGCCGAAAAAGCCGACGTTCAGATTGTCACGGGCGATACCAAAGTCGTAGAGCGCGGTAAAGGTGACAAAATTTTCATTAACACATCGGGCATTGGGCAGGTACACCCCAAAGCCAATATCTCCGCCAATAATCTAAAATCGGGCGATAAAATCATTGTAAGCGGAAACATCGCGACGCACGGTATTGCTATCATGTCGGTGCGGGAAGGGTTGGATTTTGAAACTTCCATTGAAAGCGATACCACCCGTTTGAATCATACAGTCAAGGCACTTTTGGACGAATTTGGCACTGATATTCACCTCTTCCGCGACCCCACGCGAGGCGGAGTAGCTACCACACTCAACGAAATTGCGCGTGATGCCCGATTGGGCATGGCTATTCACCAAAAAGACATTCCGGTCATTGACGAGGTCTACGGCGCGTGCGAATTATTGGGCTTGGATCCGCTCTATGTGGCCAATGAAGGTGTATTTATCGCCTTTGTTTCGTCTGCGATTGCGGATGATTTTCTGAGCAAATTACGGCAACTTCCTCCCGGTGAAAATGCAGCTATCATCGGAGAAGTAACTGTTGAGCATCCCAAACAGGTGGTTTGGCAAAGCAGAATTGGCGGCAAGCGCGTTGTCAATATGTTAGTAGGGGAGCAATTGCCAAGGATTTGTTAGGGTTTCGTCATTACCATTGAAGATGAAATGAGTCTCAATCTCTTGTTGATATTCATTTAAATTTCCCCCAACAATGACTAAAAAACAAGTTACCCAACTTTCCTGCGAAATTATAGGCGCGGCCATACGAGTTCATAAATCATTAGGTCCGGGTTTACTTGAAAGTGTTTATGAAAAATGCCTGAAATATGAATTAGAAAAAAACGGATGTATAGTCAAACAGCAAATGAACGTACCTGTCGTCTATGACCAGTTAATAATGGATGTTGACTTGCGATTAGACTTGTTGGTCAATAATTGTATTGTAGTGGAATTAAAAGCGATTGAAAATCTCTTACCCGTTCATGAAGCCCAATTATTAACCTATATGAAGCTACTCCAAAAGCCACAGGGATTGCTTATAAATTTCTTTACGGACAATATTACAAAAAGCATGAGACCATTTGTAAATGAATTTTTTAAGGCTTTACCTGAATAAAACAGCTTATGTCAACCATTAAGAAGTGAAGATTCATTGAGAACTTAATCCCTTAATGGTTTAAGATTTTTGTATTGAAGAACGAAAACAAAAGTAAGGAAAATCTATTTGGTGCTTTTTTAGATAACGTATTTACCAAAACCATTAGAATTCATGCTCCGCTATTGCCTTGCCCTTGACCTGAAAGACGACCCAACGCTCATTGCTGAATACGAAAAATACCACGTAAAACTTCAGCCAGAAATAGAAAAAAGCATCACCGATTCGGGAATTACCAACATGGAAATCTACCGAATTGGCAATCGGTTGTTTATGATTATGGAAACCACCGATGATTTTTCATTTGAAGAAAAAGCCGCCGCTGATGCAGCCGACCCCAACGTACAGGAATGGGAAAACCTGATGTGGAACTACCAACAGGCTCTTCCGATGGCCAAAGAAGGCGAAAAATGGATGTTGATGAAAAAGATATTTACTCTTGTGTAGAGGGAGGGCCTGCCCTCCCTCTACGTTTTCAATTATTTGTTCTGAAAAAAGCCCCGTTTTCTGTGGCTAAAAATGCCTCAAAAGGAATCTCTTCCTGTTTGAGAAAACCTTGTTGGGGAAGAGTACCTGCGGCGACCATTTCCACCACGGCGGCAATGGAAGCAGCAGTAGTCCAAGAGATAGCACGCCAATGTTGTCCGTCTATCATGCGTGGGTGATAAGCACGATAAAATTCTTCCCGCGCCAGTCCGTCGGCTTGCCAACCTTCCACTACCGCATACACATACACGACATCTTCTTTAACGGGGGGCTTGGCCGCAGTAAGAATTTCTTCCAACTGTTCGCGTCGATTTTTCAAAATCAATTCATATAACAGGAACCGCATCAGTTTGGCGTGACCGGGATAGCGAATGGTTTTGTAATTTAACGTATCCACTTTTCCGAGATAGGTTTCGCACATGGTTCCTAACCCTCCCGATGTACTGAATGCCTCAAATTCCTGCCCTTCAATGTTAATTACTTCGATGCCATCAAGCGAAGAAACCATTTTCTGCTCACCGTTGTGAATCACCTCCGCATCGTTGATGTATTCATTGATAACCCCTGCTGGCGACCACGTAAACGAATAGCCCAACAACCCGTTGGGATAACACGGCAAGGCCCCCACTCGCAATTCAATGTCACGAAGTTTATCAAATCGTTTAGCCAAATCGGCTCCGACAATTCCAATCAATCCCGGCGCCAAACCGCATTGAGGCGCCATCACGCCCCGGTGCGTTTCGGCCATGATTCGAATAGCCGCAGTAGTAGGTACGTCTTCGGTAAGGTCAAAATAATGAATGCCGAGTTGGTAAGCAGCCCGCGCAATAGGCAGATTTAAATTATACGGCATACACGACACCACAGCGTCGAAACCAACCAATGATTTTTCAATAAAAGCCTCGTCGGTTACGTCACCTTCAAGGATTTCAAAAGGCAATGGATTAGAGGACTTTCGTTTATCCAAACCCTTGACTTTAAACTGTTTGCTAAGTAAAGTGGCTACCAATGATCCCACCTTACCCAAGCCAATGACTAATACATTTTGCATGGTAATTTGTTGATTTTTGGAAGTAAAAATAATAGATGAATTAAAGCAAAAAAGCGGCTTTATTACAGGGAATTAGCCCCTTACAGGGTTACAAAAAGAAGGAAAATTAAGGCACAAAGGAACAGGCACTACGCAGGTAGGCCAAACGGGCAAGCTGTTTTTTGAAGTTAGGATTCATTATAGAACAAAAGTAAAAATCCTTTGTTATTTGGGCAATATTACGTTAAAAAATCTAAATACGAACAACACTGCCCACACGAATTTAACGGATTTGCCCGGATTTTCGTTACTTTGCAAAATATGAATACCAAACGTTGGACATACCGCAAAACCCTTTCTCAACAGCAACAAGAACAAGCGAATGCCCTTGCCAAATCCATTAATGTTAATCCATTTTTAGGGCAACTTCTCTTGCAACGGGGAATTAATAATTTTGAAGAAGCCAAAGCTTTCTTTCGGCCTTCTCTCGAACAACTCCACAATCCTTTCCTGATGAAAGACATGGACAAGGCCGTGGAAAGGCTATTGCAAGCCTTTGAAAAACAGGAAAAAATTATCATCTACGGGGACTATGACGTAGATGGAGCCACCTCAGTATCTGTATTTTATGGATTTTTAAAAAAATATTATTCCCGCCTTGAATACTACATTCCGGATCGCTATATCGAAGGGTACGGAGTATCTTCTCAAGGAATTGACTACGCCGAAGCCAATGGTTTTACACTCATCGTGACCCTTGACTGCGGTATCAAATCGGCCGACAAAGTGGCTGAAGCCAAGCGACGCGGTATTGATTTTATCATCTGCGATCACCACCGTCCCGACAGTAACCTTCCTCCTGCGGTAGCAGTGCTCGACCCCAAACGCGAAGACTGCCCCTATCCTTATAAAGAATTGACTGGATGCGGCGTAGGCTTCAAGTTGTTGCAGGCACTTTGTCAGCAGGGTTTTGGTGAGGAAACGGAGCTCATGGAACAGCTGGATTTGTTGGTAGTCAGTATCGCTGCCGACATCGTACACATTACAGGGGAAAATCGAATATTGGCTGCTTTCGGACTCAAAGAACTCAATAAGCGCAAACGGGTAGGTTTAAACGCCCTTATCGAAATCGCCGGACTGCGCAACGAACTTGACATTACCAATGTAGTTTTTGGACTGGCTCCCCGTATCAACGCTGCCGGGCGCATTGCCCACGCCAAAGAGGCCGTTCGCCTGTTACTCTGCCAGGACAAGGCCGAAGCAGAGGATTTTGCCCAAGAAATCAACAAACACAACAGCGACCGCCGCACTTTTGACACGAGTATTACCGACGAAGCCCTGAACATGATTCGGGACGACAATTGGTTGCTGAATGCCAGCAGCACGGTCCTTTACAAAGAAGATTGGCACAAGGGCGTAGTGGGGATTGTAGCGAGTCGGTGCATTGAACATTTTTATCGCCCAACCATTATTTTGACCAACTCACACGGAAAAGCGGCTGGGTCGGCGCGGTCGGTACCGGGATTTGATGTGTATGAAGCGATTGAGGCGTGTTCAGATTTATTGGAACAATTTGGCGGTCATACCTTCGCCGCAGGGCTTTCGTTACCGGTAGACAATGTAGCGGCCTTTCGGGTACGGTTTAATGAGATAGTCAGCCAACGGCTTTTACCCGAACAACTTACTCCGTTAGTAGACATTGATATGGATTTGGATTTGAATGCCATCACGGGACGATTTTACAATATTCTGAAGCAAATGGCACCTTTCGGCCCCGAAAACATGACTCCTATTTTTGCAAGCCATAACGTCAGAATGAGCGGCACGCCTACCATTATGAAGGAAAAACACCTCAAATTCGAGGTATTTCAGACAACATCTCCGGGAAGCACTCCTTTTACCGCTATTGGTTTTGGCATGGCCGAGTTTTATCCAAAATTGGTCAAGGGACAACCATTTTCTATTGCCTATACCATCGAAGAAAATACGTTTCGGGACAAGACAACGTTACAACTGTATTTGAAAGATTTGAAGTGGGAAGACTAATTTCATTAAAAAATGAACGACATGGAAAAGCCAAGGTTGTATAAAATAATTATTACCAAAGATGACAGCGAAGGGTTTTATGTAGCGGAAGTCCCTACCTTAAGCCCATGTATTACCTACGGAGAAACGCTGGAAGAAGCAATAGAAATGGTAAAAGAGGCTATTGAAGGTATCATCGAATCTCGATCGGAAAACGGATATCCTATTCCTGATGACAATGCAATATTACAACAGCAAAAAACAAAAATTGAGACAATCATCCCCATTGAACGTAATACCGGTCATTTTCACTCTGTCGCTGTTTAATTATGGGGTACAATGCCAAAGAAATCATTAAAGTGTTGGAAGAAAACGGATGGCATCTTGACAGAATTAAAGGCAGTCATCATATTTACAAAAATGATCTTCTCAAAAAGTCAGTTCCGATACCTATACATGGACGAAAGGATTTAGGAAAAGGGCTATTCTACAGAATTCTCAAGGAATGCGGCATAGACAGAGACGATTTATAGGTAAAAATCAAGCAATATTGTGATTTTAAGAACTGAAAATTTAATCAAAAAATACGGCTCACGACTGGTCAATGACCACGTAAGTTATCAAGTAGGGCAAGGCGAAATTGTAGGGCTGCTCGGCCCTAACGGTGCCGGCAAAACAACTTCCTTCTATATGGCCACCGGGCTGGTAAAACCCAACAGCGGCCACGTTTACATGGACGACAAGGACATTACTGACCTACCCATGTACAAGCGAGCCCGATTGGGTATCGGCTATTTGGCACAGGAAGCTTCCATTTTTCGCTCACTGACGGTAGAAGAAAACATCATTGCCGTGTTGGAAATGACTGATTTATCGAAAGCCGAACAGAAAGCCAAATGCGAGGAATTGATGGAAGAATTCAGCCTGAATCATGTTCGCAAAAACAAAGGGATGGTACTGTCAGGCGGAGAACGGCGACGCACGGAAATCGCTCGATGCTTGGCCGTTGACCCCAAATTCATTTTATTGGACGAGCCCTTTGCAGGAGTTGACCCCATTGCCGTAGAAGATATTCAAACGATTGTGGCCAAATTGAAATTCAGAAATATCGGAATTCTCATTACTGACCACAATGTATCCGAAACGCTCTCCATTACAGACCGTGCCTACCTATTATTTGAAGGAAAAATCCTTAAACAAGGTACTCCCGAAGAACTTGCCGCTGATCCTCAGGTGCGACGACTCTATTTGGGCCAAAATTTTGAACTCAAACGGAAAGTGTAGTAAAACAGTTGCTTTACTGTTCCCCAATGTGTTTCACGGACAAATCTCAAACCTTTCACATTTAAGTTTTGACCATCTATCTATAAATTTTCACTTATTCCTACGGGATTTTTACCTTTACCCCAACTATCAACCCTTAGATTCAAGGAGTAAATGCAACTTTTAAAGAGGGCAAGAGAAGTAATATTTTTGAGAAAGAAGGGGTATCCCCCTTCTCCCCAAGGATAAATTACGTATAATTGCCTTCCGTCCAAAGTTGTC
>Ga0247844_1002152_pt1 | contig 33063 bp, 52 predicted proteins | sample LaCtaG_FD_192421 | JGI IMG/M metagenome (GOLD analysis project Ga0247844, IMG submission 192421) | Freshwater microbial communities from meromictic Lake La Cruz, Castile-La Mancha, Spain - LaCruzMarch201714.5m_1 | ecosystem: Environmental > Aquatic > Freshwater > Lake | place: Spain: Castile-La...
AGTTACTCATGTGACTCAAAAGAATCACAAATGAACTTCTGTGGCACAGGATGTACTGGTACACCTGGTGATGCAATCTGGATTGACCCTGGCCTGGCTATGGTGACTATAGAAAACGAGGGTGTCATTGCTGGTGGTGGCAGTAACTTAGTTTTATCTAACGGCATCGGTGGCGGTGGCGGTGGGTTTCCAGGTGGTAAAGGCAACCTAGGTAGTCGAGGATATGCAAATACCCGTGAAAACCGGTGCAATGGATACCGGTTGTCTGATTGGTCTGGTGGATATCAGGGTGCTAAATTATTTAATGCTGGTTTTAATACTACTGCAGGGTTTGCTGGTGGTCCAGGAAATTACAACAGTGGCGGAGGCGGCGCGCCTGGAAAGGCTCTAAAAACAAATGGTAACCCATATACTTGGAGGACTGGTAGTAGTCCAGCGGGAAGACCATATTATCCCCCTGTAGGTGGCGGCATTGGTAGAAACGATCCATTCAGTGCTACTGTGCAGCGCAATGGATTAATAGGACCATGATTTTTTACATGGTAAATTTAAAAAATATAATAAATAATTAAAATGGCTAGTATTTCCATAGTTAAAATTAAGATACGAAGAGGTACTGATGCTGAAAGACGTCAAATAACCCTCGATAACGGTGAACTAGGCTATGTTACTGACATTGATGGCAGAAGATTGTTTATTGGTGACGGTGTTAGAAGAGGCGGTTACCCCGTTGGTACAGCTTTATTTTATAATGCAGATTTCTCCAATTACGAAACCTACCAATATGCTCAAATAGGAGATATATTGTACGATAACAGTTCTTCCAAATTATATACTGTTACAAACATTGATGACAGCGAAGTACCATTTATATATACTTTTAAATTTATAGGCCCCGCAATTGATGATGCTTCTATTAAATATACAGTTGATGGTTCTTTAACGGTTAGCTTAAGCGGTGTTGGTGGTGCTTCTCTGCCCACATCAAATCCGGGCATACCTGGCCGCCTATGGAATAGTGGTGGTTTTGTAAAGGTTTCATAATATGGCATTTGAAATTACAAGTGATACAGTTGTAAAAATCTTAGTTCGTAGAGGGCTAGAGATTGAGCGTCAAGAAACACTCTTATCAGAAGGTGAGCTTGGATTATCAGTAGATTCGCGGCGACTTTTTGTTGGTGATGGGTACACTCCTGGTGGCACCCCTGTTGGTAGTATTAACTTTGGCGTTATTAACAACCTTACAGACGTAACCCCTTACGCTCAACCTGGTGACATGGCTGTTTCTAATAATTTGAATTATGTTTTTTATAATAATAACTGGTCAATGGTATCTGTTACCCCCTATTTAGAATTTTTGACTAACGCTTTGCCTGGAGCTGAATCAGCTACACTAGAATATTCACCATCACCCCGAAATGCAATAAGAATATCGCAAACCGGGCTTGGTGATGGACTATTAGTAGATTACAGTCAAGGGTCTAATAATAATATAGAATACACCATACAACAGACATACGGTATGGTAAATTTTGATGCTCGGTTCTTGTCATTGTGTGCTTTCAGAAGCAATTACGATTTAAATGACGGACCGCTTGTGGGCAGTCTTTATTTTGGAAACGTTTACACTAAAACAGTAAGAGACAATTTATCTGCAACAGTTAATGTAGAAAAAAATATCTTTATTAATGATCACTCTGCTTCTGCTTTTCAGCTCAAAGCTACTGCCCGTGATTTAACTTATAACAGCAGCTGCATTGAAGCAACAAGCGGCAATTTATATGTAACTAGCAAGAATGGAATTTATTTGGGAACAAATACTAATGGTGGCAGCGCATTAATTGTTAGTGGTGCTGTTGTCACTTCGCGAAATTTTGATGTTGTTCATTCACCTGCTAATGATGGTACTAACCCCACATTTAGAATTGGTGAATACACCCGAGGCAGCACAACATTGTCTGCATTTTCTGGTGCATTCATGTCTTATGATGAAACTACTAATGTGTTTGGTATTAGTGGTGTATTTGCACGTGAAACTGGTGGCGTAACAGCATTATCAATTAATAAAGACGGGCTTGGATTTTTTAATGCACCGCCTGTAGCACAGCCAACTGCCGTAGCAAACGCAACTAATGCTACAGATGTCATTACACAACTCAACGCCTTGCTCTTACGTCTGAGAAATCTTGGCCTCATCGCAACTTAATGGGCTGCAACTGGGAAAAAAGAAGCCCCAAGGGTTAGAAGGTTAGCTAGTTTCAGATTAATCAAAAGCTCCGCTTAATAGTACTTGAAAGTTGGTATTCTTATACTAATATAAATACATGTTCATAGACAAATACACATTCCACGTAAGAGACAATACCACCAAGAAAACCTTTAAAATTACTTTGGATGAAGATACTCCACAAGATGCACATAAGAAGATCTATAACAGACTCAATTATTATCAAGATATTATAAAGGTAGAAGATTTTGAAAAAAATACAGTGTTTGATCCTGATCGTGGTTTTATAAATAATTAAATGATAAGTGACTTCTTTGAAGATGATAAACCATGTCCTCCAGAGATTCTTAATTGTGAAAGGCTTAGACAAGAATACAAACAAGAAATATCAAACATTAACCCTCGTGCATGTTCACCTTGCATGATAAATGGAATAAAGTCAAAATATCTTAATATTATTAGCAACAGTAACCGATGATTGAAGCATTAGCAGTCTATTTAATTTCTCAAGCCGCCAACTTAGTTTGGTTTTCATCACCATTGAAGCTTTCCCTGTACAGTCTCTTAACAAAGAAGACAACTTTTCGACATGAAGATTTTGATCTGTTACTGTTAACAACATCACCTCTACTTAAAGTATTCACCTGCCCGTTCTGCTTTAGCTTTTGGACTAGTATAATTGTTTCTGCTTTTCTTTTTGACAATCTCATAGGCTTCATAATAAACACAAGCACAAGCATTGTACTCATTTATCTTTATGAAAATATAATAAATTTTTTAAAAGGAGTTGATTAAATAATTTTTTAATTTAATATATTGTTATGTCAGATACAAAAGTACAAGAATTACAAACAGAAATAACCCTACAGGATTTAAAGGTTTTAGTAAACTTAATTGAAGCAGCTTCTGCAAGAGGCGTTCTCAAGGGTGCTGATCTCACCGTTGTGGGTGGTGTGTATGATAAGATTGTTACCGTGATTAATACTTCCAAATAATGAAAATTGAACTGGTTAATGTTCAAAACATGCAGACAGGAATGCATGTAAAAGTTCTGGCTGATAGCAAAGAAGTTGGTGTGCTTTATCTGAGTAACGAAGAACTAGATGCATTTCTTGACTTGATCCGCAAAGGTGTTTCCAAAAGTTCCACAGAATTTGTTAATAGCCTGCATACTGACGACGGTTTAGAAGATTTCGAAGATCAGGACGACTAATACACCCTCTTTTTCATTAAATAATATAATGAAAGAGATTGACTTTATTCAATCTATATGTGAAGAGTTCACCGATATTGTCATCACTGACAAGAAGAAAAACTCTGTAATTTTTCACCTGCCTGGCAAGTATTTCAAAGATCTCAATAAACGTTTAACTGACAAGGGGTTTGAGCTCACATTTAAGAAAGCTATCAGTAAAGGCCAGTATACCTGTTCTTATACGCTCAAAAAAAAAGAAGTAGAATAACTCTAGATTTCCTTTACAATAGAGTTAATGTTAAAGTTTGATAAAGTAAAGCATTGTTATAGAAATATACATACCAATGAGGAATATACTTCCGCTACAACACTTATTGGTAAGTTTAAAAAGAAGTTTGATGTGGAGTTTTTTGCCAAAAAAACTGCCACCAAAGAAGGCATTACTGTGGAAGAAGTTAAAGCTAAATGGCAGAAGATCAATTCAGACAGTAAGGTAAGGGGTAGTTCTATTCATAGTGCTATTGATGAATACAATAAAACAGGGGAGAAACCCCAAGAATTCAAGGATATCCTTGATTCTCTTGAGTCTCTCAAGTTATATGATAGATCCATTGCCAAATGTGAAGAACTTGTTTATAACCATAATTACCGTTTAGCTGGAACAGCAGACTGTATTGAGGATCTGGGTTCTACCTTCAATGTGTATGATTACAAGACTAACAAGAAGTTTAATCTGTATTCACAATACAATTCTTTCTTTCTGGATCCTATCTCTCACATGAGTGACTGTGAATACAATGCTTATTCATTGCAGCTCTCTTTGTATGCCTACATGTACCAAAGCATGACTGGAAAAAGAGTGGGTAAATTGGGTATAGCATATCTGGATAGTGAGAACAAATTCAATGTTTATTACTCACCTTATTTGCTCACAGATGTTCAGAAGATTCTAAACTATGCCAAGAATTAATTGGGAAGAGCATGCTCTTTTAATTGCTTGGGCTGCTACTCTGCGTTCTGAAGATCCCTACATGAAGGTAGGCGCATGTGCATTAGGCCATCAGAAACAAGTGCTGGGTGTTGCTTACAACGGCCTGGCTCCTGGTAAAACAGTTGAAGAAAGCTTTTGGTCTGATAGACACAAACGCAGACCGTTCATGATTCATGCTGAAGCAAATTTATTGGCAAGATTTAGCAAAGATGAAGCACACACCATTGGTGTTACATTACAGCCTTGCAGTTGCTGTGCACAATCCATGGTGGCACATGGTGTAAAAAAAGTAGTGTACACAGAGAAGTACGATTTTGACAAAGGTGGTTTGGATATTTTAAAGTTCTATGGTGTGGAGTTGATTTGCATTCCTAAGGATCACATATTAAATAAACTCAAATCATTATGAGATTCTTAGATGTAATTGTAGAAAATTCTCTGGTTAAAGAAGCCAAGCTTTATAGCCCTGCTCAAAAAGCAGCAGAAAAACCTGACAATGGAGTCACAATTCAGAACCCTGCAGCATATCATGTGATCCAAGATTGTGCAAAAATGACTGTTAAGTTTTTACCCTTCTATGCATTTGGTTTGTATGCACACCCTTTTGATGACTTGAAGGGAAAGTATAATTTTAAAGACATTAAAGAGTTTGTAGATGCAGCTTTTAGTGATGTTACGTTGAACCAACTTTTAATTCTCATTTTAGATAAGATTAAGAAGTTACCTTATACTCCTTCTCAAAGTGCCAATGATCCTTATGGTGATTATGAAAGCTTTGAAGGGGTGAACGAAAAAGATGTAGTATCGCTTTTATGCAAAGCCTTCAACGTTCCCGTCTTGAAATAATTACACTAGTTGTTTAGCGTAACTAACAGGACGCAGATTCAGATTCAATTTGAAGCTATTAACAGGCAATCCATTATCAAATCTCTTGATAAAGTTTGCTGTTGATTTGTTTAATGTAGCTTTGAATGCTGATGTTTTCTTGTTCTTTTTGACAACAAGATAAACGCTATCAGGAAAAACTCCAACCTTGTCCAGGTTGTGAATCTTATCCTTTAGAGCTCTGGCGATGGCGCAATTTTGTGGATTGGCCTTCTCGCCGAACTGGATATGCTCATCTTTAATGCCTAAGCTTATTTTCATGTAATTATTTAGTCATAGAATAAGTACTTTTATAGTGAAACTAATAGCCCCGTTTGTTACGTTGCAAGAGCAATTGCGCATATTTCATTGGCAATCTGAAACATATGCACAACACAAAGCATTTGGCAAAGCATATGAAGCACTTGGAGATCTAATAGATAGCTTTGTGGAAGTGTATTCTGGTAAATATGGCAAACCCAGAGCCAAGTTAAAATATAGCTTGAATCTCAGTAACTTTGATGGTGATTATGCAGAGTTTATTGATAGCAGTATCAGCTTCTTAGATGATTTTAATACAGAGTTTGATGCCAATAAAGACAGTGATCTTCTCAATATCCGTGATGAAATGAAGTCTGTTTTGAATCAATTGAAGTACTTACTAACATTAAAATAACTACTTTATCCAATGCCAAGCATTGGAATGAAATGGTATAACAGTTTTTCTTACTTCAAGAGCAAACTGATCTACTGCCCTAACAACAGCAGGTATTTGCGGACCATAATCATGCCCTGAAAATACACCACCAGATTTTACTTTAGAATAATAGTTTCTGCAATCTTGCAAAACTTGCTCATATGTATGAAGCCCATCAATAAAAACAAAATCAAAATATGCATCTTGAAAATCATTTAAAGCATCATCAGATGTTTTTTTATGTAAAATAAATCTTGACCCAAATTTTTCAAGTCTGCCTTGTGCTTCTAATTCAAATTTGCTGTCTTTATGAAACACAGAACCGCACCAATCTTTATACTCTGAATATGGATCAACACCATGAAGTATTAGATTTGGTAGTTTGGATAACAAGTTTTCCGCACCTACACCTTGCATTGTTCCTATCTCAAGGCCTACTAGAGGTGTAGTTATATTAACATAATACTCAGTTAACCCTCTTGTGGATGCCATATAGTAATATATTAACTTGTTGCTGTTCTTTATCAATGTATTAAAATAATGATTAGTTCTTTTGGGTAGGTCGCATAGCGGCAATTGCCGGTGACTGCAGATCACCTCTCTTAATTGAGTGCGAAGGTTCGAGCCCTTCCACTGGCTCATTATTTGCCTTGTGGTGTAATGGTAACACAGCGGTCTCTGAAGCCGTTTTTCTACGTTCAAGTCGTAGCAAGGCAAAGTTGATAACTGATTAAAGTAAAATATAATACTCTAATGAAATATTGCTTGGTTCTCGGTGCTGGTGGATTTATTGGTAGTCACTTAGTTAATAAACTAGTTAAGCAAGGTCATTGGGTCAGAGGGGTTGATATTAAGACACCTGAATACAGCGAGACCAAAGCTAATGAATTCTTAACGTTTGATTTAAGAAAAAATAAACTTGTAATAGAGTCTTTTGATTATTGCCCTAATGGTGAAGGATTTGATGAAGTATATCAATTGGCAGCTGATATGGGCGGCGCAGGTTACATATTCTCTGGAGATCATGATGCTGATGTTATGCGTAATTCAGCTCTTATTAATCTACATGTTTGTGAAAATGCTATTAAGTTTAAAGCTAAAAAAGTGTTTTACTCTTCTTCTGCTTGCATGTATCCAGAACACAATCAATTAGATCCTAATAATCCTAATTGTGAAGAGAAATCTGCTTACCCTGCAAACCCTGATAGTGAATATGGGTGGGAGAAGCTTTTCAGTGAACGTCTTTATTTAGCGTTTAATCGCAATCATAATTTGGATGTAAGAATTGCCAGGTTTCATAATATCTTTGGACCTTATGGATCTTGGAATAATGGTAAAGAGAAAGCACCAGCTGCAGTATGTAGAAAAGTTGCTCAAGCTGAAGATGGTGGTGAAATTGAAATCTGGGGTGATGGTAAACAAACACGTAGCTTTCTTTACATTGATGAATGCTTAGAAGCAGTTGAGAGGTTAATGAATTCAGATTTCAAAGGACCTGTGAATATCGGGTCTGAAGAGATGGTTACAATTGATCAATTGGTTGATTTAACTTGTAAGATAGCAAAAAAGAAAGTTATTAAAAAACACATTCCCGGTCCTACAGGTGTTCGTGGTAGGAGATCAGACAATAAACTCATTAAAGAAAAGCTTGGCTGGGCTCCACACATTCCATTAACATATGGTTTGCAGAAAACCTATAAATGGATTTCTAAACAGATAAGCACCTGTAGCTCAGCTGGATAGAGCAAGATGTGCCTGTAGCTCAATTGTCTAGAGCAGCGCTCTTCTAAAGCGCAGGTTGCAGGTTAGATTCCTGCCAGGTGCACTTGATTAATATTTTTTTCCGAATAAGTTATAGCATGAACAATAGAATAAATACTTTTATGAAAGATTGTGCTTGGCTCAGAGCGTTTTTGTATTTTTCTATTGCAGCTTTACCTGCATTAATTACTGATATCAGCCAATACAAGACCTTTTCAGATATAACTCCTGTAGCTTTGACTGCCATTGTGGCTAACATATTATTACAGGGGTTTATTGCTGTGCGAGCTTATTTAGATCAATCCATAACAAGAATTCAGAAGGATAAAAAAGACAGCAAAAAGGTTGATCTAATTAATGAATAACCTAAGTAATTATATGAAAAACGTATTACCCTTTATTTTGATTCCTTTCTTGGTTGCTGGCTGTGTCACCACAGGCCCTGACAATAAGGTTGATCCAGCACAAACAGTTGAGAATGCTCTACCTTACATCGCCCCTGCTGTCACCTTAACTTGTACAGTGGTGCTAGATCAAGCTGTTTCAGGTAGCGATAGGGTTGAAAAAGCTAAAATGATCAATAATGTTGCTACCATAGTGGAAGGATTAACTCGCGGATCCACACCTACTCCTGATCAACTGCAAAAAGCTCTTTCTGATTATCTTCCTGTGGAAAAGACTCATTGGGCCAAGTATGTTGTAGCTATTAAAGACCTGTATGCCACTCAATTTAATAAGGTGGGTGGAAATGCAAAGCTCGCTGTAGATGTTCTTAATGCCATTGCCAAGGGATGTAAAGATGCTACAGAAAGCTACGTAGACTAATGCCTGCAGGAATTTTACAAGCACTATTAAGCGCCATTTCTGGGATCTTTGGAGCTATCAACAATGTGTTTGGGGCCAAGAATACACCAGATATGAAAAGAGCTCATGAACAACAGAAGGAAACCAACTTCAACAGTGAAGTGGAGAAAGCAATAAAGGACAAAGATGTTAAGAAAATTCGCGATATTCTCTCTGAGTAGTTTTCTATTATGTGCGTGTACAACTGTTACACCCAACAAAGTAACAGATGAAATAGCTTCTTATGATGCATCAACACCCAATGGATATGATATACAAAACTCTGGCTTTATTGGCTTTACTGATGACGGCCGGGGCCTTATTACTCCATTTGGTCTGCTCCGTTACAACACCCTCATCAAAGCGTACAAGATACGGTTCAAGAGCTTCAAGGGTGTTGATTTGAATGAGAATGCAGGCATAACTGAGTATACTGATAAACGCAACAACAAGCTCTTCATCATAGACCAGCAGCATTTGGTTTATTATGCTGTTCTTAACAGCTGGCGCAAAGACGGCAAAGAACCAGATTCCATCTGGGACAAAGCCAAAGACCTGGTCAAATGAAAATCATTTTATTGTCCATACTACTCACCCTGAGCGCTTGCTCACATGAACAACAAAAAGAAGATTATAAAACAAAATATCCAGATGTTCCTACTATGCAGTCTGCAGAAGATGCTACCACCGGGAAGTTGTTTTGATGCATAATATATGAGCTGGTCTTCACGAAATAATCATTTACGTAAAAATTCTGTACCCAAGTCTTTTGCCCCATCTAACGAACCAAAGACACTCAGTAAAACGATTAATATTATTCCTCTGAGCAGTGAAAAGGTTGATCTGTCAGTTTTAGATGAAAGAAGTGCTAAAAATGTGGCTACACTGCATCACAAAGTGCAGCAAGTGTTTAAAAATTGGATTGCTGAGTGTCAAATTTTAGCCAAAGCATTTAATTATGAATACAAAGCAATTTCAGGCAATAGATCTTGGGAAGAACAAGCCAAGATTTATGCACAAGGCAGAACTGCACCTGGCAAAGTAGTTACTAATGCAAGGCCTGGTTACAGCAATCACAATTATGGAATTGCTGTTGATATGGGTGTATTTGAAAATGGAAAATACTTGGATGCATCAAACCCTGGTAAAGCAGAAGCATTTCACCGTGAAGCAGCAAAAATAGCTGAAAAATATAACATTGAATGGGGTGGCAGCTGGAAATTCTTTAAAGATTATCCTCATTTTGAATACAGAACTGGTAAAACACTGACTCAACTCAGACAATTGGTTACAGAAGGTAAAGATATTTTTACATAAGTAATTGTGTGACTTTCAAAGATTTTTACAAGAAAATAAAGAAGAAAAAAAGCAAGTTGCCTCAAGCAAATAATGTGCACACAGATACTTCCAATATGCCAAACACTGCTGCTTTGCCTGCTGCTACTAGTGGCAATCAACCCAGATTGTCTTAGTAGTTGAATTAATAAAAACGCGTCGCTAATATTATTATATGCCAAAAATAATTGTTACAGGTGGCTATGGATTCATAGGAACACATTTTCTCATACGTCTACTAGAAGATACTGATTTTGTTGTATACAACATTGATTGTGAATCCTATGCAGCCAATAAAGATAACATAAAAACATATCTCAAGGATAATAAACAGTATCGCAGAAGACTCAAGCTCTTTAAAAAGGATATATCTAATAAAAAACAACTAGATGCATTGTTTGCAAAAATTAAGCCTGACTTGGTGGTTAACATTGCAGCAGAATCTCATGTGGATAACAGCATCACAGGTCCTACCCCCTTCATTGATTCCAACATAGTGGGCACATTCAACCTTCTAGAGTGTTCCAGAAAGTATGATGTGAGCAAATACATTCAAGTGAGCACAGATGAAGTGTATGGGCAGTTGCAAGATTTAAATGATGCTTATTTTAAAGAGACAGATAACTTACATCCCAGTTCTGTGTATTCAGCTTCCAAAGCTTCTGCAGATTTATTGGCTCTGTCTTATTTTAAAACATTCAAGTTGAATGTGTGTGTTACTCGCTGTTGTAATAATTATGGCCCTTATCAGCACAAAGAAAAGCTACTACCCAAGACCATTCTCAATGCTTTGGGTAATCTACCCATTCCAGTGTATGGCAAAGGTGAGAACATGAGAGAATGGATACATGCAGAAGATCATTGCAGAGGTATCCTCGCTGTTCTCAATGAAGGTGTACCAGGAGAAATTTATAACATTGGCACTGGCACAGTTTTAACAAATATTAAGCTTGTAAAACAGGTAATTGAGTTAGTGGAGAGAAAAGAAGATTTAATTGAATTTGTTGAAGACAGAAAAGGACATGATTTTATATATGCAACAAACAGTGATAAGATTGCCAGTGAATTGAAATGGCTACCCAAAATAGATTTTCAGGGGGGGTTGAAGCAAACAATTGCATGGTATAAAAAACAGTTGAGTTAATTGATTTTGATGGCATAATTAATTATAGTTCTTTTATAATGTTGGGGGCGTAATTGGAATCGATTGAATGATGGAGTTTGCGAGTGCAAGTACTGGGGCATGCCAGTCTAACAATAGCAATCATATTAAATGCCGATGAAACATTCGACATGGCCATGAGTCTAGAAGAGGCTGATGCAATTCTTGCAGCAGCTGGCTTTGAAGATGCAGAAGCCACCCTTGAATTAGTTTAACTAATTCAAGCGTTCCATGGTAGATTGAGGCCTGTAACATGGAGCGTGTAACTGGTCTTCGCATGGTCTGGGTTATAACAATTAATAGATCATGTGTACAAAATTGTTATCAGTAAGGGCTTTTTGTTTAGTTCAATCCTTATGAAAATTCAACTAAAATAAACTTGTAGTGCTTGTGAGTGAAATTATTCAAGACGCGGGTTCGAACCCCGCCGCCTCCAATTTACTGTAATCTGGGTATATCAATGTATTATCTGCAATGTACTGATTCAACTCTTCTTGAGTATCTGCAACAACTAAGACATCCACTGCATTATAAAACCCTGCAGCTTGCTGAGGCTCCATAGTTATGATCTTGGATTCTTGTTCATAAAGCATCACCCATTGATCCGGGGTGACTTCAATTAGTGCTTTTGTATATGCATTCATAATATTATGGGAAATTGATGTTTACATTCCAAGGAAAACCACCCAACCTGGTAACTAGAGCCAAATTTTGATAGTATCTGAATCCATCAGTGGCTACTGTGGTTCTTCTCATGGTGGCTGTGCCTGTGCCTGTGACTGTGCCAGAAGTTTGGGTGGTGTATTGAAATTGATTGGCATTCACTGCAGTTATGACAAATGTGCCTTGAAATGCTGTTTCAGTGATGCCTGATATGGTGACCAAGCTGCCATTGGGATGACCATGGCCAGTCACATTGGCAGTTACCAATGTTCCAGTTCTGGAGAAATTGGTTCCTGCAGATGTGGTGGTTACTCCTCCTGTGTAACTGGGAGCAGCATTAGTACCAGCTTGTAAAAACAAATTTCTTGTGCCTGTGGTCCTGATAGTGGCATCAAAAGCTGATAATATTGCATTCACCCCATTTTGGTTCAATTGATTATTCTGTGCTTCAAAAACCCCACAAGTATTGGAAACTGAACCACCTGCAAAACCAGTGAATTGATTATTCTGTGCATTAAAAACTCGTAAACTGCTCAAAGCACCCAAAGCAGGAATGGGTCCTGTGAGTAGATTGCTGTTACAATAAAAATCTTGCAAAGCAGTCAATGAAACAATGTTAGGTAGAGGCCCTGTGAGGTTATTTGAGGCACAAGAAAAATTTTGCAAAAAACGCAATCCACTCAAAGCAGGAATGGATCCTGTGAGGTTATTTGAATGAACTTGTAAAATTTGTAAACCGCTCAAAGCACTCAATGCAGGAATGGGTCCTGTGAGGTTATTTGTGTTGCACTGAAAAACTCGCAAACTTATCAATCCACTGAGACTGGGAATGGATCCTGTGAGCAGGTTATTACCACATGCGAAATATTGTAAATTACGCAATCCACTCAAACTAGGAATGGATCCTGTGAGGTCATTTGAATCACATTTAAATTCAGTCAAATTTGTCAAGCTACTCAACTGGGGTATGGGCCCAGACAGGTTATTCCCAGAGCAAAAAAACTGTCTTAACAATGGAGAACCTGAGAGTTCAGGAATGGGTCCTGTGAGCTTTGCACCAGTTTGATCTTGGCAATAAAAGAATAGTAAATTGGTCAATCCACTCAAACTGGGAATAGGTCCTGTGAGCTGATTGTTTGCAAAGCTAAGAATCTCGCATTGTTGTAGAGCACTCAAAGCAGGAATGGGTCCTGTGAGTAGATTGTTGTTGTACTGCAACGTAGTTATATTGGTAAATGCACTCAAAGCAGGAATGGATCCTGTGAGTTTGTTGTTAGTCACAACAAAGCTAACCAGATTGCTGTTGTTTTCATAGCCTGTAACTGAAGTAATGTCATTACTTACACATCTAAAATTTTGCAAGTTAGAAAAAGCGGACAGATCTATGGTGCCACCAAGCCTGGGCACACTGGTACCACAGTTAATGGCTGTAACTGTGGAATTACCAAATTGAGGTGTTATGGATATGCTTGTGAGTGCCATATGGTATTATGTATTTATGTTCAATATGTCTTGTTTACAAGGGCTTCTGAATTAACTGTGTTGTTACCAAATTGAGGTGTTATGGATATGCTGGTGAGTGCCATATGGTATTATATGCAAGGTTGTATGTTGTTCCAGAAGCCTGGAGCAGCAGGTGCACTTGGGCAAGAGAAACTATGATTAACAGGTACCCCAGAAGACACAGTATCAGACAACCCATCACCCCAATTTACCAAGATTGTGCCAGAAGTTGTGGTTACAGAGAAGTTAGAAAGCTGCACCTTCACCCCTCCAGCAGATGATGCATAAATGCCTTGCAATACACTTTGGTTTAAGAACATTACAACCTTCCAACAGCATAAATGTTGTTGCTGCTGTCTTTGTAAACAAATGCTGCTCCATACCGGGTAGATATATTGGGTGCTATGGCTCTTAAAGTGGTATATGTAGACAAAGTCAACACATTGGTGCCTGTGTTCATAACAGCACAGTTAAAATCTGTTCTCAGAGAGCTAGGAAATATGGCACACAGTGATTGTGTGGTAGTATCAAAATGCACTATTTTACAATTGTCTTCATTATTAAATGTGTAGCTGGTAGTTTTATCATTTACTACAATGCCTACATTGCTGGACAGAGCATTAACGCTGCCTGAAGCTGAGATATTGCCTGAAACTGTGAGCTCTGCTGCTGGCACAGCGGTTCCTATGCCCACTCTATTATTTGCTGCATCTATGAAAAGTGTATTTGCATTAAAATTTAAATTATTTGGTATGCTTACACTGGAACCATTCAAAATAAGTGTATCAAGATTATTATCACCAAGAGTTGTATTGCCATTTATTGTAAGACTGCCACTTGCAGAAATATTTCCTGAAACAGTTAAGTTATTTGCTGACAAATCTCTTACAAACAAACTACCATTAGAAGATATGTTGCCATTTACAGTGAGCCTTTCAGCAGGTGAATCTGTGCCAATGCCCACGTTACTGAATCTATTAATGGCCACTGCAGGTAACCCAGCACCAGGTGCAAACTGACTGCTAATGCCAAACACATTGGTATTTTCATTGTAAGACATGATCGCACCAGAAAATCCATTAGAACCGGTACCATAATCTGATTCACCAAACCTTAATACAGGATTAGTACCATCATTAAACGGTGTATGAATAAGGTCAACCCCTCTTGATGTGATTGAAGTTGTGAGTAATGCACCACTAGCTGAAATATTGCCTAACACAGTGAGACGCTCTGCACCATCAGCACTCAAACCAATGGATACATTGCCGTTACCACCAATTCTTGCCACTTCAGAAAATCCTTGACCATAAAAATTATTCATTTGAGCAAAGCGTATGGGCTGACCTTTTCTAACTGCTACAAATGGATTTTGATCTAATGACCTTCCACCAAAAAACTTCATGAAGTTGTTCAAACCAGAACTTGCAATGCTAAGACTATAATTTGCATTTGGAGTAGCGCTTCTCAAATCAAATAGAGATTGACCATCTGAATCATATATAGTACCATCAAACCCAGGTATTGCAGAGAAATCCGCACCATCTACTCTGATGTTACCACCTTTGACATGCAGTGCATAGGAAGATACAGGTGCTTGATTGTTAACTCCAATTCTGCCATTTATCAAGTGAGACAAATTATCGAAACCTGCACCAGATATGCCTCTGGTTACTGCTGTGAGATTATCATAATTTGGTGATATTGCAGAGAGTAAATTAATCCTGGTATTACCTGCAGAAGTAATTTTCAATGCTTCTTTAGAAGTATTAAAGCCAATGGCGCTTAAATTTAAGTCATTGGTGGTTTCATTGTACTCAATTTTAAACCCAGAAAAATTAACTGCATCAGACGTTGCTTCACCTATTCTCAAGTAAGGGTTAGATCCATCATTAGCAGGAGTGTGAGATATATCAACAAATCTGCCGCTTAAGCTTGTACCGATAACAGACCGACTTGCAGAAACATTGCCTACTACTGTTAATGCATTGGCAATGCTGTCAGTGCCAATGCCCACATTGCCTGGAACATAAACACCACCTGCTGCGCTTACCATGAACTGGTCTGTTCTGGTGGTTGAGATAGGATCAGCAACAGTATCACCTTTCCATATCCATGATCTATCATGAGCTGCTACAGCTCCATAACCAGCTGCATGGCTATAATCTTTTGCAGCTCTTGTGAGTGCACCTTCAGCATGAGAAGCAACCCCTTCAGCGCTAGTAGTATCACCTTGTGCATGGCTAAAATCACCTGAAGCTACAGTACCAAAACCTTCTGCATGACTGGTGTCACCAGAAGCAATAGTACTCTCACCTTCAGCATGGCTATAAGGACCTGAAGCTCTTGTTGTCAGACCTTCAGCATGACTTATATTACCTGAAGCGTTGGTATCGGAACCTTCAGAATGTGAATACAGACCAGTTGCAGAAGTAGAATAACCTTCTGCATGTGTTGAGTTATTTGATGCAAATGTTGCAGTACCTTCTGCATGGCTAGCGGCACCTGAAGCTAATGTATTAACACCTTCAGCATGAGTAGCAAGACCTTCAGCCGCAGTACTACTGCCTTCTGCATGACTTCCTTGACCTTGTGCGTATGTACTATCGCCTTCTGCATGGCTAGCTGTACCAGAAGCAGTTGTAATTGTACCTTCTGCATGACTATAGTTGCCAGAAGCTGTGGTTTGCTGGCCTTCTGAATGACTTGCATTGCCTTGTGCCAATGTTGCTTGCCCTTCAGCCAAAGCATATGTGTTGGTTGCTTGGCTGTTAAAGAACTCTGCTCTCAAGCCATCTTTAAGCTGTAAAATTGGACTATTATCATCAAAAAATATAGCAATAGGTTGATTGCCTTTTTGTTGTACGGTTAATGCAGGACCTGTACTTTCGTTTATAACACTCAATGCACTGGTAACAGTAACAATTGTATCAACTACAGAAAAATCACCTAATGCAGACAAGTTACCATATATGAGTGTATTGCCACCAATAGTTAAATTGCCTGTGGCTGAAAGAGCACCTATGGCATGAAAATCACCTCTAAAAGGTTCTTGAGGTGAAGCTATAGGATCTGCACCTGAATCAGGAAACCCTTCTGAAGGTATTGAGTGGTGATTTCTTCTGTGATATTTGTTATGAAATCGTGCATTACTAGCCATACTATTATTTATTTAATTCTGCAAGTTAATACCCTGAATAGGTTTTTTTAAACATGAATCTTTTAACATCTTCATTGGGTTTTGCTAATCTTATCAAAGGTTGTTCTTCTTTTTCATACCGAATAACATAAACAATTACAATATCACCTATTTCCATAAGGAATGCTAGTAAAAGACAAACCCATGCAGTAATCTCAAAATTAAATAGTGCAGAAAAGGACAATTTAATGATGTTATCAGAACCTACAATTTCTGCAGATTTATACTCCACATTGAGCTTAGAAGCAATAGTGGACAAAGTGCCATTCACATCGATGAGAGCATTTTCTAATTCTTTGAATGTCTTGCAAGAGTTTACTTCTTTTTTCAAGATGATGAACTTCTCATCCAACAGCTTGTTGGCCATTTTTAATTTGTTGAGATCATCCTTGATCTGACCTTTTATTAGATTGGCTTCCCTGTCTATGCTCTGTTCATTGGCTTTGGTTTCCAGTTCAGCTTCACTTTGCAATCTTCTCACTTCTGCTTGTAGTTCTTTGGCTCTGGGGCCATTGCCTTCTTTGCCTGAACTGTAATCAGCTCTGACTCCTGACTTTTCATCAATGACTCGTTGATTGGCTTCATTTATTAATTTTAATTTCTCAGTTTTTTTCCTGGAAAGCTCTTCTTCTATGTCAGACAACTTCTGCCTTTCTTGTTCCTTGATAGACTGTTCATCTTCTGTGGCTTTCTTCTTGCTGTTAATTTCAAATTCATTAATCTGTTCTGTGACTTTAATTTTGCTCAACTTGACACTGTCCTGCAAGCCTGTTTCAGCATAAAAGCCTGAGAAATCAAATATGGTGGGCAACAAGCTTAAGAACACACAAAGCAAAGCTGCTTTTCTGGGGAACTTGTCCCTGCCAAACAATATGATTTTAACACAATATGGTAACCCCACCACACCCAAACTGGCTAGTCCAACTAGAAACCAGTTCCATGTTACCAGAATAAGGTTCAAGGCATGAAATGCAAAACAGTAAGCAACACCAATGATGATCCAATAGACCACATCAATGGCTTGAGCAGAGATCTTGTGTGAAGTATCAAAGCCAAAGATAGTAGGATAGTTAAATTTGGTCTGTACCAAATTTTTCACTTCTTCTTCTTTTTGGCTTTTGCTTTTTTTTTCTTTTTAGGTTTTACAGGCTCTTCGAAATCAAATGTATGGTCATCTGCATTTTCGTCTTTGTAGCCTTTAACACCATCTACTATGTCAGACACTCTGAACTTAATAGAATCAATTGTATCTTCTATTTTGAATCTGATGTCATAGTATGCGTCTAGTACCTTATCGAATAGGTTCATATGTAATCATATTTATTCTATGATTACGTAGATAATTAAGCTTTTTTATTGGCGCACAGACAAAATTCCTTGTATTCACATGGGGAACAACGAGGTTCTTTGCTGTATTCATTGTCGAAATAGATATCAGGCCGAATACAAGTGCCACCATATGAAACTTGGCAACCATCTTTGCCACCAGTCATTTCTTCCACATATGACTTGAGACTGTCATATTGCTTGGGTTCAGTTGGATTGAACACCAGATTCACATTGGCTTTGGTTTTATCTGTTTTAGATCGTTTCAATAGTTTTAGACGCGCAAGCACTTGCAGATCAATGCTGAATGGTCTTTTGCCTGCAGGAAGCAATTGTGTTTGAACTTGTTCAGGCTGAATGCGGTTCTTGAGCAATTGTCTGGCCTCTCTGCACACATAATGGCTTTCAAACTGTTCTTCATTGCCAAATTTAACTGCCATTTTGGCAATGGTTGGACCGGACACGCGTTTTTCAATACCTGACACAATGCAGCTAATTACTTTTGACTTCATTATTCTTATTATACATGAAATAAATTTGCTTTCAATTCTTTTTTGTTTATACTATACTATTAATATGGATAATCTAGAAGTAATACTGCTAGAGCTGCACAATATCTCTGAAGATACTGGTCGTGACATTTTTATTGACACAGACATATATGAACAAGAAGGTTTCTATATTGTGGTCAGTGAATCTGGCAAGATAGGTGCTTTTGGTTTTGTGTTGCAAGATAACGATACCCAAGAGATAACATTCCTTATTTTAGATCATCATAAAATAAAATATCTTCATGATGAGGGGTTCAAGCTTAATGATTTTTATAAAGTCATGGGTGAGAAGCTGTTCCGTAAGCTTGATAAAGAAACGTTCTTGACAGAAATGTCTGAATAAAAAAACCTTGATATTAACGTAATATAAAGTATAATTTACAAATATGAGAGGAGGTAAACAAATGAACATTGATTATTCTAACAAAGATCTTCGCCCGAAGACCTTTTATGCAAAGATCGAGCGCAATCGTAGCGGTGCTTTCACCGTTAAGCGTGTAAAGGTACTCGAGCAGGCTAACCAGCATGCTCGTTCCATCCGTCGCACCGACGCTCGCGACTTCACACGTGCCGTTAACCGTGCCGGTGCGCTGAACGTCGCCTAATTTCGAAATTAGGTGATTCTAAGGGGCCCTGTAGCTAATACCTACAGGGCTTCTTTTTTGTGTAAGTAGTTAAGTTGCAACACATTAAAGTCAACCATTTTTTTGCTTGTGTGTTTTTTATTTTCATATATAATATGTGCATGATTAAAAACCCCCCGTTCCCTGTAGGATTAAAACCTCAAATGAAAGTAATCTATAATGATCCGGAAAAGAACCGTAACCGGTATGGTCGTGTAGTATATGAAGGCAAAGTTGGTGGAGCCATTGAGATCATGACCAAAGATTGCTGGGATAGCAACAAAAAGTACTTTGAGCCCTTAGGTGCTATGAGTTGCGTAAAAAACTTCTCCAAAAGCACATGAAAATTATTAAAAAAGATTTTGATAATGTGATCAATGACTGCGCTTCAGTCAATATTGCCAGAACCCGTGGTGGCACAGTGTTTGAGCTGTCCTTTAAACCCCATGCAGGCATGAAACAAGGCCACAAGATATACATCACAAAAAAAGAAGTGAATTCTCTGATCACTAACCTTAAATCTACTATGGAAGCATACGATTGTATGTACAATTCATATGGATACTATCACAAGAAGACAACAGCTACTGGAGAAGCTGCCTGATTTAACTACTGACGAGATAGAGACTAGAATACATGAATTGGACCTGTATTTTTACACAGGCATTTCTCCTGTGTGGGCTTTTTGCAAAACCAAAGACTTCATGGATGTAGACTACTTGGATGAGAGGTTTTTACAACACTATTATCACATGTGCAATTATGAATTGTTGGGCAGATGCAAAAGTTTTACGCTAGTACCGCATTTGAAGTTCAAGTTTTAAATTATCTGCTTACTTCTTCCCAATCCATTTGATCTGACATCTGGGGTAAATGATATTATAATTATTTACTAAAAAGCATAAATATATTATATGGCCGATAATGCTCAATGGATCAATGTTGATAGTTTTCAGACCAGGGTAATGCAGTGCTTTGTTAATCTAACCAAAGCTAATCCAACTGTATACCCTGCTTTACTACTACTAAATATGAATATAATGATACTTCTTTAGGAGGATCCAATGTACCAGTATTAACTGCTTACTACATATATGATCAGTATGCATTCAGAGTGGCTTCTCTCTCAGGTTTACAGTTTCTTTCTGCTAATGTTTTAGGTGCATAAAGTAGTTGATTCTACTATAATAGCTATTATTATTAAATCATGGCAGGCAAAGGCGATAGAGCAAGACCCGTAAAGCGCAAAGTCTTTGATAATAACTTTGATCAAATTAATTGGGTTACAAAAGAAGGTAAAGAGATTCGTAATTATACCTCTAAAAAAGGTAAGCGAATTTACAAATATCCTTGATCATTTAAGTAGTTTCAAGTACACTAGTTAGATGAAACTTATAGCAGAAGCAGAACATCTCATAGATCAACTTGGCCTTACTTCTTCACAATTTGAGTTTTATGAAAAAGAATGCTGCAAGCTTGATAAAGAAGCACAACAAATTCAAGAACTAGGTGAAGATATCACTGCAGAGGATACAGATAAGCTGGAAGTAATTATTAAAAAACTTGATGAGCTTTATGCTCGTTACCAAAGAGATAAAGAGACATATAGTAAGCTCATTGTGCAGACAAACAATTATTTTAAAACCAAATATGGTATGGATTTTAAGCTTGATGAGATGATCTGATGTATCATCGTAAAAAAAGAAAAGGTCTTCCTTATACATTCCAGGAGTTTGCATTCTTTTCTCCTAAACAGTTTGATGCACCTGTTCCGGTGGAAGAAAAGGATATGCTCTTTAAGCTCATGATATGCACTAATTCTAACAGAGTCTTTTCTGGTCCATTTTTTATGGAAGGCGTTGGTCAGTATGAAGTTACAGAGAAAGAGCTAAAGAAGATGCTCAAGCTTGTGAATGAAACACCAGATCTTATCATGTACTGTGAAGAGTATACTATTACAGATGATTACAACGGTCTTTGGAGATATTATGGAAAAGAAGGAGAGACACCTTTAGCTTGCATTTGTCCCGCGGGTGGCGAAACTGGCGAACCGCATCTGGCTTAAGATCAGATACAGATTAAAGATCACATTGTGGGTTCGAATCCCACCCCGTGGATAAATTTATGAACTTAGAAACATATCTGAAACAAATTGTTACATACCAAGAATCATTTGCTTGGTCTTTGACTGAGTCTGATAAAATTGCTAATCAGATCATAGAGCTTGAAAAACAAAAAGCATTTGATGTTAAAAAATATAATAAATTGACCTGTAAACTGTTGGAGTTACAACAAAGATACTTGAGAGATAAAGCTAATTACAGGAAAGCTAAAACACAATTAAAGAAATACTTTAAAGCTAAATACGATATTGATATTATTAGCATCCTAGAAGATGATATTGACCTTGCAAAATAATCATATATAATCACTTTAATGAAACGCACAGATCTTATTGATAAAAAGGTTTTGTTTTTACACTATCCAGTTTCTAAATTTAATGTAATTGAAGGTAAGGTAAAAGAATATTCACCATCAAACAATTTTATTAAAGTAAATACAGATTGGTATTTTTTAGAAAATATTAGAATTTTAGAAATGTTCCCTGAAGAAAAAAAGAAATTAGGGTTTTAATTTAATTTCACCATTATCCCAATAAGTTGGTAATTTAATCCAATTCTGTTGGTATATGTCTGTCTCATAATGACCTCTTGAATGCACTCCAGGTCCAAACCAAGTTTCTGGTGCAACTACAACACTATCAGATTTTTCACCCAAGTAAGCTCCCCACCAAGAGAAGGTAGAATTGGATATGACAAAATGTTTGCATAGGCTCAAAAACCAAAGTGCATCTAAACCTACATAATCTACAAATTTTACATTGTCTATTTTTAAAGTTTCTCTACACCAAGGCATATTGTCACTAACAACATACACATGATCTTTGTTTGGTATATGCTCTAAAGCTTTATAAATAAATTCTCCTGTAACTACAGGATGGTTTTCTGGTTGACCCAAATAATCGTGACCTCTTCTGACATTTATAACAGTGGCATTATTTGACTGCAGTTCAGGGTAATCATTAAAACATCTACTTTTAAACTCTTCAGTAGGGGAATAGAGTTCTTTAATCTTGTCTTTATGATTTTGAAAATATTTTTCACTTTGATAGTATCCGCAAAAAACTGTAATCCCATTTTCTGCTGGAACGATAGGTGTAAAATGAAATGTTGTTTCTAAAAAAGATGGATTCCTATCTCTCAAATTTTCTATTTGCCCATTAAAAAAATCAATATTTCTAAAAATGTTATCTTTAAAGTGAGGTACATCAGATCCTATTGACGGGTACAGATATCTTTTATTATGTGTTAGAGCTTGAGAATATCCGTGAGCTATTTGAAACATTAAATTTCCTAACCGACCACCCAATGCGCTAGTAATAAAACTGTCAGGTAAACTATTATTCATTTATAAGTTTTTTACATGATACTATAACATGCTTCATTTTTCAAAAAAGCTTATTTATTGGTTTGTTTATATAACCTCTTGTGTAGTCTTCTAACCCAGGTGAAACACCTCCATTTAAATCACTAGGTCTGTGCTCATATTGTACAACAGCTAGTGGGTATGTGTAATATTTATTCATCTTTTCTGAAGAGAACCAACCATCAATAGCAGCCCCACCCACATACCATTTCCATACATCTATTGTTTTTTTCATAGCTTTTCTACTATATCCCATCGCATGGGTTGTTAAAGCAACTGTTTGTTTCAAAAGATTTTCACCTACGAGATTTAATTCATGATCATGAAGCATACTACCAAAATAAATTAAATCCCAATCATCAATTTTTGAAAGCGAATCGAGAGATTTTTCAACAGCTTCAAGACCGCCTTCTAGGAAATATGCGTCATCTTCAAAAAGTACAACGTTCTCATAACCTGCATCGTATGCTTGCTTGAGTGCTGTTACTATGCTTCTACCACATGCTTGATGTGTAGTTTCATAATTAAAATCACCTGTACCATGATAGAAAGCTGAAAACCTTTCTAAAAAAGTATCAAGCCCTACCTTCTTCATATCACTTAAAAACTGTTCCTTACGGTCAACCCTTCTGTCAAGATTTATATAATATCCTTTTTGAAAGAAATCTTGTATTTTCATATTAATATGTTTTATTTATCTCTTTATTGTACATTTCTAACCAGAAATGACTACATAACCCTGCATAATTTTTTTCTCCTATATCATTCTCCACCCCACATCTCTGCATAACACATAAAGGATATGCCATATATTTTTCTTTAAAATTATTTGAGAAGTATATATCTATATAGTTAAAGTTTTTGTCTAATGAGTCATTTAATATTCTATCAAAAGCTGTACTATTAATTAACATTGCATGGTTAGCAATAGCTTCCAGGGGTTTCACTAGATTGGGAGCAACCATATCGAACACTTTATCTCTCGCTCCTGGATTAGTACCTAGGTAAAAGAAGTCCCAATTTGAAATTTGCTTTAAAGAACTAATTGCTGTTTCAATAACCTGTAATGGATTGTAATCACCATCAAGGTAAAATTCTGCATCATCTTCAAAAAGCAAAACATTGCTTAGTCCTAGCTCTTTTGCTTTCTTAATAATCTCTATTTGTGAATACGCACAAGCTTTAGAATACCCCTCATCTGGATACTTTCCTGTTTCTTTTAGTTTATACCCCAATTCATCCGGTGTAAATCCTCTTTGTCTCTCTACAAACTCATATATTTGTAGTTGTTTTAGATGATCGATAAAGATATCATTTTTATCTTTACGATGATCAAGATTTATATAAAATGCACCATCTATAAAATTAAACAGTTTATTCATGTCAATAGTAAATCTATAAAGTCAGTCCACATTTTTCCAACTTTTTCAGTATTAAATTTGCTCAAAATATAATCTTTACCTTCATTTCTTATTTTATCTTTATACTGTGGATTGGTTTCTAGCCAATTAACTGCTTTAACAATATTATCAATATTGTTTTTAAACTTACCATCTAAATCTTTCGATAAAGACTCATTTTGCATTTTTACTGGATCGACACCTTCAGGAAAGTCTATCCAATAACAATAGTCATTAAAATTTTCTGGCAATGCACCTAATGGGTAGGTAACAGGAATTGCTCCAAGCGCTATTGCTTCTGCTACTACACATGAAAATGTATCTTTATGAACATCTTGATACGGTGTGTAAAGAGGATATACAAAATACTCACTCTCAGCTAAATGTTTAAAGAGAGTTTTCTTATCAACACCCATGTGTCTATGAAAGTATGGCTTTCCGTGATCATGTATGACCATCAAATAATCAAACGCATGAAACTCTTTGTCTGGTAGTTCTAGCTTATCTACTGCTTCAAAAGAAACACTACCACCACGGGGCCATGATGCATGAAAAATAAACTTATGCGGTTTTTTTACAGGCTGTTCAGCTAGTACTTCAGTTATAATATCATCCATTATAGGATTAGGTATAAGAGTTTGCTTGGTGTCAGGGTAATTATTAACTGCATGATCAATAGTTCCTTGATTCATACTTTTTTCCCATTCGGATATGTTCACAAACCCTAACTTTAAATTATTAGCTTTTGAATAATTAATCATTTCACCTATACCATACATCCACTGCATATGACACCAATAAATTAATGCTTTTGTTATTTTTACTGGTAATTTGTCATAATCTTGATACCATAAGCTGTTGATTAAAATGTCAAACTCTTTAATATCAACATTCTCAAATTGAAAATTTGAATAAATTACACCGCGTGATTTATCACCCCATCTAAAAGTATTACCCTCTTTTTGGTATTTCTCCTTTAGACCTGGCTCTAGCTCTTCAGAAACAATAACAACCTCATGGCCTTTAGATGCTAAATACTCTGCAACTAAAATAGTACTTGTATCTGTACCAGACCCACCTCCTCCACCATATCGGAGTGAATCACCTGTTAAATAGTTACTCCGTCTACTGCTTCCAACTAGAGTGAAGAGAATTTTCAAAGATTACCCTCTTGTCTTTCACCAAAACTATTTGACTCTTCGTAAAATGGATGCATAACCCATTTTGCAGGTTTATCTTCAGATTCAAAATCAAGCTTAAGAATGTTGCTATTGAGAGCAAAGCACTCAGGTGCATCTTTTTCAAAGTAATCCTTTCTATAAATTTCCTGATTAAACTTACTATGCACACCCAATGCAATGAACTTAATCTTTTGATCTCTATCAATTTTGCTCAAATCAATAGGAACAGATAGGTTATATTTCTCTTTCCTTATATCATCTTCCCAGCTAATAGGGTTTGGTGGCTCTTTAGCAGCCAAAGTATAATTCTGTATACGGCATTTCTTAAAATCAAACCCACCAAACTCTTCATAGTCTTTCAAAGAGCGTACAGTTCCAAGCCCGTATATACCTATATCTATATTATGTTGCTCTTGCTCAAATAGTTGTCTGGTTTTATTTCTTGCATAGATATCCCGTTCAAAGCTTGCCTTTTTACCATGCTCATTTTTACCATGATCATCCCAATGCTTTCTTCTGTAGTTTCTTGTATATTCATGCCAGATATACTGCCTGTATGGGCTATAGAAATCATAACCACATGTGTATGCTCTGACTGACATTGTTGTCTCTTCTACATAACCACCAAAATAAATATCTGGGTCATAAGGAACTTCTTCAATAAATTTACCGTCAACTAAGAAGAAATGCCCGCTTATGGTTCTAGCTGCAAGAACTTTATCTCTTTCTTTATAGTCCATAATATGATGAGGCATAGACATGAGAAGCTTATCTTGACTAAATTCGTACTGACGCATATAACAAGGAACAGGTTCAAAGATGTTTTTATCAGGCTCCCACGGTGTACAGTATGTAGTAACTACTGGCTTCTTACACAGTCCTTGTGCCTGCTCATAATCTTCCAGCATCATAGTGTCCCACCCTTTAGCAAAACGGTGATGTGTATCTAACTGCAATGTGAGCTCTTCACCGTTGTATAAAGAGTTGGTGATATTTCTCGCCCACCCTAGTCCTTCACTTTCTTTATAAGAGTACTTCTTCACTCTAAACCTTTTTTTATTGTCATAAACTGTAGTATCTTCTGTCTCATCGTATTGCCAGCATATGCCAAATGTAAAAAGGTCTTTATTATCAGCCTTTTCAAGCATGTCTTCAATGGTGGGAACTAATTGAGGGTCTCTATAAGAAGCTAATTGAACGAATATTTTCACAACATAATTTAATGAAAATAATTAAAGATTCAACTTGTAAACTATAAATTATATTACTATATGATAGATAAAATCACACATAACTGCTTGCTAAATACCATATCTGAATTATTACAAAAAGTAAGAATTATACTTTCTAAAATCAATTAAATATTGGTTTTAATGTATTTTTTATAAATAATAAAGTGCAGCAGCATACTATTGTTCTATCGAGCTATCAGACACCATCTGTTCCTAGCTTTTTAAACCATTACATATTTGTAGATCCTATAGATGGTGTTAATTTTACTTACCCTGCTACTGCTTCTGGTGGTAGTTTTTGTGTATCTTTATGTGCCACCAGCGTACCAGAAAATCTTTGGATTGCACCCTATATCTACAATAGTTATACAGGAACAGGTTTAACAGCTTATGATATATCATATTATGACCCGTTGTACACTAATAATGGTATATTATCATCCGCAATTTATAACAACAACACAATGCTTTTATCTGGTGTAAAATATAATGGTTATTTTTTATTAAAGAACCCTAATGCTGTAAGCAACATTCGCAAATGTCTAACAACTGTGTCCACAGGAAATTCTAGCATTAACCCTGGTCTTTCCAGCTTTACTCTCATAGCTACTTTTTCTGCTAATAGATCTGACTGGGGAATATATACAAGCTCCAAGAAGCGTATAGTGTCTAAAGGGTTTACGTATCTTAACCCAGGTTATATCATAGCTATGACAGGTACAGGTAAAGCGCGTGTTGGTATTGGTACAACGATACCATTCACTGACGCTCTGTATCTGGAAACTCTTGCAACACCTATTTTGGACAATGCTTGGAATCAAATTGCAATAGTTGTTGATAGAGCTACTAATCTCTTTAATTGCTATGTGAATGGAGAACCACAGTACATGATTCCTGCCCGAGACATGGATGAAAACTATCTTTTTAGTGCAAGTGGGACTGGAATTAATTTCTCTTCAGCGAGATTAACTTTGAGCGCATCATCTAATGACCCATTGTTCATAGGCGGGTCGCGTGATGCATTACCATGGGCTAACGGCGGACAGGTGTATAACGAGTTTTTTAGTGGGTTGGTAGGTGATGTCAAGCTTTATAACCGCGCCTTAACTGAAGATGAAGTATACTACGACGCTCAGTCTTTGTTATTCTTAAATTACAACACAGCTCTTCCTAATTACAGTATTACAGCCGATGATGGGTTGTTTTTCCCTTGGGGGTATAGAAAAACAAATAAGACGTATGATATAAGTATAAACAAATTTAAAGGCCCAGTTACAGTGGTATTTTCCCCTTCTGCAATAGACGAGACCTTTTATAAAATAGTAAAAATAGTGTATGATTTTGGTGACGGGCAATTTACACAAGTAGATAAAAACATATACGGTGAAACCATAAACATAAATACAAACTATACATTTTTATCAACAGAAATTAATGGTACTGTTACTAATTATAATGTTTCACATGATTATTGGCCATATAATAATGAAACATCTCTATTCTATCCATCTGTGTCTGTAATAGCTTCTGATGGGGTGTATAATATATATAATTTTAGTTTATCTGCTGTACCTGATTCGATCTATAATGTAACTGATTTCAAGCTTTTAAATAAAAGAGATATAGATACTACCGGTAAGCAGAAATTAGTAGTGTCAGAATTAAACTTTAACAATTATTATTTAAATAATAATTTATTTGATGAAAAAATAGAGCAAATATTCCCTTCTCCTACACCAACACCTATACCAACAGTTACACCTACTCCTACTATTACACCTACTATAACACCGACACCTACTATTACACCAACACCTACTGTAACTGAAACACCGACACCTACACCTACTATAACCAACACACCAACACCAACACCAACCGCTACTGTAACTGAAACACCAACGCCCACACCTACTATAACAGTAACACCCACACTAACACCGACACCTACTATTACACCAACACCTACTGTAACTGAAACACCGACACCCACGCCTACTGCTACAGAAACACCGACACCGACACCCACTATAACTGATACACCCACACCGACACCAACACCCACTATAACTGAAACACCAACACCGACGCCAACCATAACACCTACAGAAGTGCCTTGCCCACTTTCAATCAACGTAACTGGCGCAGGATCACCAGTTGTTGAAGGTGTATATTCACTATCATCTCACCCATGGGCAAGTAGGATTTATGTTTCCAATTCTGATGATAGATTCTTCTTAACATTAAATCCTGGCGGCAGGTGTTTTGCTGCTATTGTCTCCGGTGGTGTATATGATCCTATTGCAGTAGATGCATTGAGCGGCAGTACATTCTATGCTTCTTCTTCTAGACCTGCAGCCGGTGTATGTATACCCACTGGAGCATATAACTTCCCGATCAGTGCTTATATAGATGCATTTGGCTTCTCAGATGTAATCTTTGTAGGTGTCCCACCATACCCAACTATTACGATCCTCTAAAAAGATTGATATAAAGAGAGATATCATATAACATGTGTATCTGTGAAATACAGTTACTTGAAAGATATTTCTAAAGTATTAGCTCCCAAGCATCCTTCCGACCAGAGATGCAGGCACTTCACTTTCATCTTGAATAAGAAGAAGATACTTACTATTGGCTTTAACAATCAAAAAACACATCCTATAAATTTAAAATATAGGTTTGTCAACCGCAAAAATATTCCTATTAATGATTTAGTAGGTACTCATTCAGAATTGAATGCTCTTATTAAACTTGGCACAGATGATGTATCAGGGTTAGTTCTAGTTAATACCAGAATTAATAGGAACGGAGAAATTGATCTATCCATGCCATGTACTGGTTGTCAAAGTTTTCTTACCACTCTAAATTTTAAGAAAGTCTTTTATTCAACAAAATCTGGTACTTTTGAACAGTTCCTCTAAATACCTTAATGAAGAAGATATCTAAGATAGAAGAGTTTATTATGTGCAGTTGTTTTTCTGAAGGCTTGTATATTGTCAGGCATAAAGATGAAGAAGAGCTTTATCTATCTATTTTTACCAGAGGTATAAATCCAAAAAGATTCAATTGGAAAGATAAGATTAGATATATTTGGCATGCTTTGACTAAGAATAAACCATTTGAAGATGAAATTGTTTTAGATAAAAACGCTGTTGCAAAACTAAAAAAAATACTAAATAAAACTTAATATGTCATCACCAGTACCTGTATCAAAGTCTACTAAAACACCTGGCTTTAAGTCATCTGTTAATAGAATCAGAATGCTTGGTGATAAAGTAGTTAAGCCTGTTCTGTATTGTGGTGGTAATGCAGGTCATGGCACTTATTTAGCAGGTCATGTAGATGGTGTTGCAGTAGAAGATGTTAATGGCAAGCCAATTCCTTTCCGCTCTGTTGGTACATTAGTACCTTGATATAAACATAAATTCATTTATACTAATATTATGCAAATTAGTATTGGTAAGAATCTCTTCTCAATTGAGAAGTCAATCTCTAGGCTAGATATCCGAATACCATTTTTGAGATTTGGTAAATACTCCGACGGTGATGGTGGCATTGAATATAAATTTCACTTTGATGCAACTACATTTATTGGCAGGTCAAGTTATGATTATGGTAATACATTCACATTCATGATTCTAGGCTTTGGTTTTGACTACTGGTGGACTGACAAGCTTGAAGCTATTGAAGAAGAGGATGATATTTAAATGAATATGTATACAGTACAAACAAAGGAAGAAGCTAATAAACTTTTAAAAGAACATAGCACTAAAACTTTTGTTTATGCTTTGGTTGTTGATGGTGAAATAGTTGTACTAGGTGAAGGCACAGGTGATAGAAAAAATGTAATTTTTCCAGGCCATGCAGCTCCAAGTCATCAGAAAGCTGCAATAGCTGCTTTAGCTACTTTAACGGGTAATAAGGTAGAAAGAAAGATTGCCCCTACCCAGAGTAAGCAAGAAAGTGAGCAATTAGAAGATCAGCTTAAAGGACAGTGTAATTTTCATAATAAACCTGTTTATCAAAAGAATAGAGAATACTACAAGAAGCGTATTGAACAGCTTAATATCCCTGAAAATAAAATGTTTACGACTTTGCTATATCCTATTTTAGATGCTCAAGGCAGTGAGATGGGTGGCTTCAAGAAATGGATTAATACACCAGAATATACTGAAACCTTTCCAGGTTTTCGAGAGTATGTTAGCAAAATATTTGGTGGTTATTATTCTGACTTATAATATAATATCTGAATGCTCAAGTTTGATATACATCTTAATCTAGAGCAGTTTCCTACTTCTAGAAGTTCTGATACTAAGATCTATTCTTCTGTAGATGACTTGGCTGAGTTTATTAAGCGTAATGAAATAGGAGCAGCTGTAACTCTGTATCCAAGAGATGGGTATAGTTACATGGAACAGCTGGCTCAAAAGACTCCTGATGTAACGCACTATGGGGTTCAAGTCCTTATGGGTGTAGATGAGAGCGATGCCACTGATATTAAAACGCTTAAGCTTGATGCTTTAGATAATAGTAAAAGGTATTGCAAAGGTATTAAGATTGCCTCTCATAGAGGTTGGTGGAATAGAGATGGTGAGATTGATAGTGGATTTGATTACGGTAAAGAGTCTAGCAAACTACATAAGTGGTTAAAACAATTGCCAGACAATAGCATAGTGTCTATGCATATGCAAGGCGATCCTATTAATAACTCTGCTTCTATTCCTATGACTGTGGGCATGTATGCTTACAAGTATCCAAAGCTAAAGTTTATTATGAACCATATGGGTGATTATGGTCAAGGTGGTTTATCTAATAAACCTAAGAGCTATGTAACTCAGACCAAAGATGGTCCAAATTTATTCCCTGCTTTTAGATATGCTCATAGTAGAGCATTATGCAAATCTGCTGTAGAATTTGCTAATATACAGCACAATATAATTCTTGATACTTCAGTTTATATTCCTAATAAGAGTGAAATGTTAAAAGATTGCTACAGGTGGGCTATTGGCAGTGATTATCCTTTCTGCAAGTCTGATAATTTGTTTATCAATGAAGAGAAGAAGTTTATTAGAGACATGGGAGAAGATTTAGTTAATAAAGCACATGCAAATGCTAAATGGTTTTTTGATAGTAATTACAAAGAACTGATCAAAAGAAATATTGCTTTAAATAACTTCGGTGACCTCAATGCAACAACACCTAAAAGAGTTACTCAAAAAGCTTGAAGTAAAATACCCTAAAGGGTCTTCTACATGTTCTAAAAGCCATCTTGCCATGGCATTATATGACTGGAATAAAGAGGGTAACTGGACTAATAAGAATGCTTTTATTCTGGACCACAGGCAACAAGGATATGCTTTCTATACATTTACTAACAGAGAACCTCGTCATTGTACTATCAGACATTTGTTTGTTCTTGAAGAGCATCGTAAAAAAGGTATAGGTCGTCTACTTATAGAGGATATGGGCCAACACATGTTTTTTGAAGGTGTGAATAGATTTAGATTCTTTTGTAACAAACCAGCTGTGGAGTTTTATAGTAAATTGGGGTTTAGCTATCAAGGTGAAAGCAAATCTGGCTTACCGTTTGTATATTGTGAGAGAGATTCTCTCAAGTCTATTAAAGATGAAAAGCAATTAGCTAAGCTTTATAAAGTATATTAACTATTTTTAACACAATTATTAACTCTAACACCGTCTTTTAATTTGGTACCCTGCTTGTGGTATCCTTTCCAACATTTAGGATCTAATCTGCTTTCTTCTTCTTCTCTTGTGCGACCATACTTGCCCGTATCATCTGTAGCTTTTGGATCAATCATCCCTTTATCTTTCATGTGTTTCATTAAGTCTCCTTCTTCATCTTCATGGTCATGCTTGGCATCACCGCAACCCTTGTAATCAGCTTTACACTTACCGCACTCCCAGAACTTACCTTTTAATTCTGGGTACATTTGTTCTATTTTTTTAACTGCAGCATTAGTAAGTACCACCTGTCTTTTGCCAGCTACGACATCCACTTCAAATATGCCTTCAGATACACCTTGATCCACTTGCTCTTGTTCTGACTCAGTATCAAATGCACCTTGAGCCAATTGATCAATGATGTGCTTATATTTGGATACATGCTCCAAACTCTCTTCACCTTCACCTTTGATCTCCATCTCCTTGGCATAATCATGTGCAGAATATTCTTCTTTACTATCAGGCATTTGGTCTTTGAATTTGTCAGCTGATTTCTCTTCATTCTCACCATGTGTTCTGTATGAACTGGTATGCTCTGTGCCATGCCATGCATGATATGTTCCTGTCTTATTATCTTTGGTAATAACACAACCAAGCTTCTTCATTCTTGTTTCCCAATCTTCTAGACTCTCTCTAGAAGGAAGCTTAGATGCAGCATGTTTAGAAAGCTTAGCAAATGTAGAATACGGCATATCTTCACTAACAAGCCTGTTTTTATAAGCTTCAAATATAAGATGTGAGTCTTTGTTCATGTTTAATTATTTATCTGGAAACAGCTTGAATTTAAATACATCTTCAAATGTTTTAGGGTCTTTCTTGTAGCCTTCTTTGGACTCATCAGTAGCATTTGTGGTGTATTGCCAGCAGAATGACAATGCATCAGGTGTTTTAAAACCAAAAAATCCTAATACCTTCTTCTGGGTATCCACAACAACCTGGTCATTCCAATTGTGCCCAATGCCAACAAATCCAGTATCCACATTTTCTAGTAAGTTCTTTTCCCCCAGAGTGGATTGCCTGTTCTCTATCCAAGTTAACCTCTCAATGAGCTTCTGGTATACACTGTTGGCTTGACCCCA
>Ga0247844_1002154_pt1 | contig 33056 bp, 28 predicted proteins | sample LaCtaG_FD_192421 | JGI IMG/M metagenome (GOLD analysis project Ga0247844, IMG submission 192421) | Freshwater microbial communities from meromictic Lake La Cruz, Castile-La Mancha, Spain - LaCruzMarch201714.5m_1 | ecosystem: Environmental > Aquatic > Freshwater > Lake | place: Spain: Castile-La...
CGACGTCGCAGACTCATCACGCCCATCGGAGTCTGCTGCCAGCCCAACTCTTCGAACCGCGCGCTCACCGTAGCGACACTAGCGCTGTTTCGAGTTAACTCGGTACGGCCAGCGTCGCATCGACTGCCGCCGGGTCCCCGGCGTACCCGCCGGCCCGGATGGTGACGTCCGTGGCGGCAAGTGTGAATCCGTCACCGGCCCAGCGTTGGATGGGACGAACCGAGCAATCGACGGCGACCCGGGCGGTGGTTCCCGCATCAAGCGCGACCGTCTGAAAGCCCACGAGGTGGTGCACGTCGCGTCCGGTGTCAGCCGATTGCACGGCGTAGATCTGGATGACGTGACGGCCGGGGCGAGCCCCGGTGTTGGCGACGGTGACCGCAACCCTGAAGTGGTCGCCGCGAAGTGGTTCGACTACTTTCAGGTCCGCCATGGCGAAGGTGGTGTAGCCCAAACCGAACCCGAACGGATAGGCGGCGGCCACACCGTCACGGTCAAGTTTGCGTTGCCCCCACCACCGGCCGTAGCTGACGGTGGCGGCGTCCCAATCCACCTGGGGCAGGTCACTTTGCCGGTGGGGGATGGTGACGGGTAGCCGCCCGCCCGGTTCGGCATCCCCGAGCAGAACGTCGGCGAGCGCATGGCCGCCCTCCATGCCCGGGTACCAGGCCATCAACACCGCAGCGACGTGGCCGTCCCAGGGGTCGAGCACGATCGTCCCCCCGCCGATCACCACCACCACGGTCCGGTCATTGACCGCCGCCACCGCCTCGATCAGCGCGATGTCTGCGCTGCGCAGTCGAAGATCGCGGCGGTCACCGCCGAACTTTTTGAGCTTGGCTACCTGGGCTGCTACCCGGACCATCACGGCGGCGAACGGCCGGAATCGGGCGATACCCCCGAGCAACTGTGTCGACGCGGTGTCCACGCCGATCATCGACTCGCCCTCGTCCTGCGAGGACAGTCCCACCACGACCACGGCGGCGTCAGCACCGCGGGCCGCCGCCGCGGCCGCCGTGGGGTCGGTGCCGCCGACGTGAGTCAGCCTGGGCCCCAACCGATCTCGCAGGCCATCGAGGATGGAAGTCGCATGCGGTGGGCTGACCTTTGAGGAGCCGACATCGCCCTGGTTGGGTCGATCGGCGAGCGGACCGAGCAGCGCGACCCGCGACAGCGACGCTTCCGCCAGGGGCAGGGCCGGCCTGCCGTCGCCGCACTGGTTGCGCAACAACACCGTGCCGCGGCACGCCGCTTCCCGGGCCAGGCGGCGGTGCGCCGTCGAGGCGACCACGTCGGCGGGCGGAATCGGGCGGGCACGCAGCGCAAGTCGGATCTGGGCCGATAGTTGGCGGTGTGCGGCGCGTTCGACGTCGGCGCGCCTCAGGGTGCCTGCCGCCAGGGCAGCGGGCAGGGCGGCCGCCCGCTGTTGACGGAACGGCATCTCCAAATCCTGCCCGGCGGCCACCGATCCGACCGGGTCGCGAAGTCCCCAGATGAAATCAGTGAGCACGAATCCGGCGAAGCGCCACCGGGTACGCAGAATGTCGGTGAGCAGGTGCCGGTTCTGCCCCGCCCAGGTTCCGTTCACCGAGTTGTAGGAACTCATCACGCAATCCACGCCGGCCTCCACGACGGTCCGGAAGTGCGGCAGGTAGACCTCGTGCAATACATCCTCGGTGACGCGGATATCGACGCGGAAGCGCGCCTCCTCCATCGAGTTGAGTGCGAAGTGCTTCACGCAGGACATCACCCACGGGTTGGCACCGGCGACTGCCGCGGCCCCCATCGCCCCCAGCAGCACCGGATCCTCGCCGTAGGACTCCTGCGCTCGCCCCCATCCGGGCGCGTAGGCGAGGTTGATGCAGATGCCGGCCCACAGGTTGGCGCCCTGGGCGCGAGCCTCGGTTCCGATGACGTCGGCGACGGCTCTCTCAAGGTCGGTGTCCCAGGTTGCGGCCCGGGCGATGGCCACCGGAAATGCGGTCGAGGCGCCGAGTGCGACTCCGCGCGGGCCGTCGGTGAACCGGATACCGGGAATGCCGAGTCGGTCGATACGGCCGCCCTCGAACGGCACCCGGTTGTACCGCTGCGACATCTCCCGCACACCCCGCAGGATTGTCAGATCACCGTCGAGCAGCCACAGCAACTCACCCTCGGTCACCTGGTCGATCACCGCCGCGACGGCGACATCGAAGCTCTGCTCGCCGCGACGAACTGCGCCTACCGCAGTGGCGAAGGCCGAGTCCGCCCGACTAGGTGAATCGGCGGAGTCCATCAGCGATCCGCGAACCCGTTGCCTACGCCGGAGGAAGGGCGGTACGCGCGCGCCGGGCGGCGATGAAGGAGCGCACGCCGACGCCGAGGTAGACCACCGAAAGGACGGCGGTGGCGGCCTGTGCGAAAACGGCACCCGGGCGTGCCGCGGTGCCGTCGAATGCCGCGGGCAGTTGCACAATCGATCGGGCGGTTCCCAGCAGGGCCAGCAGTCCGATCAGCAGGGCGGCGTGCATGACGTGCATGCGCAGGTTCTCTTTGCTGCCGAGCAGGCCCAACACCAGGAGGACGACGCCGATGATGGCTGGTATCAGGGCGGTTTTGTGGACGGCGCCGGTCAGGAAGAAGCCGGCCAGGCCGAGCGCGATGTAGATGAGCGAGAAGATGACGGTGATTCGCGGCATGAAGGCAGTGTAGCCAGATGTAATCCGGACATTGGCTCCCGGAGAGCCTCGGCAGACTTCCCCGCCACAGCGATCAGCCGCGTCGCCGGCAGGGGATTCGGCGATACTGATCAGATGGAACTGGAGGTCATCGGATTCGACCTGGCGTCATGTCTGATTGCAGAGACTCACGGGGTCAACAGAATTGAACTGTGCGCGAACCCCCACGAGGGCGGGACTACCCCGTCCTACGGGATGATCGCCACGGCACGGAAGAACACCTCCGTTGAGCTGTTTCCGATCATCCGGCCCAGGGGCGGCGACTTCTTGTTTACCCAACTGGAGTTCCGCTCGATGATCGCCGATATCGAGCAGTGCGGCCAGTTGGGTTGCGACGGGGTGGTGATCGGCATGCTTAACCGAGACGGTGGTGTCGATACCGAACGGTGCGCTGATCTGATCGAGCGCGCGGGGGCGATGCAGGTCACGTTTCATCGGGCGTTCGACCGGGTGAAGGATCCGATGAAAGCGCTGGAGCAGATCATCGAACTGGGGTGTAGGAGAATTCTGACCAGCGGTCAGCGTCCGAATGTCGAATCGGGGAAGGAAAACTTGAGGGCGCTGGTGCAAGCAGCCGGTGACCGCATCACGATCATGCCGGGCTCGGGCGTCCGGAGCGGCAATGTGCTCGAGTTGGCAAAGTTCACCGGTGCCAGGGAGTTTCACAGTTCAGCCCGATCGTCTCGCCCGTCAGCAATGCGGTACATCAACCCCGCCATGGATGAGGACCTCGCGTCAATCAGTATCGACGCCGAGGAGGTCTTGGAGCTTCGGCGGCTCCTCGATGGGTACGAACTGGCTCAGCTGCCGTAGAGATGCAGCACCCGGGCTGCGGTGGTGGCGATATCGCCGCTGAGCGTCACCACCGGCGGACCACCGCGCTGATGGATCACGTTCGCCAGGACGATCACGTAGGTATTCGACGCCGGATCGATCCACAGCGTCACCCCGGTGAACCCGCCCTGGCCGAAGCTGCCGACCGGGAAGAGGGCCCCGCGCGGCCGGGACAGCGCAGTGTCGATATCCCAGCCGAAGCCGCGCAGGTCTTGTCCCGGTAGGGCCGGATAGTTCGGAGCCAGCAGGGGATCGGCCGGGTTGGGTGTGGTCGCGATGGCCTCCCGAACCGCGGCGTTCGCCGCGGCGAGTTGGCCGGCGCGATGGCCGGGTTGCTGCGGTGTGGTCATCAATTCCACGCTCGCCTGTGTCAGCGGGAAGGAACTCGGCCGGCCCGCCAGCCGATCGATCAAGGCCTGGGCGAACAGGCCAAGGTCGCGGACCGTGGAGAACACCCCGGCACTACCGGCCACCCCTCCCATCCGGCGTGCCGTCGGGTCGTGCACGGTGCCGCGCAGAGGCCGGCCGATGTTCGGATTGATGCCCGGAGTGTCCTCGTCGCGTGCCGTCGGAGCGACGCGCGCCAGCACATCGGTGCTCCAGGTGTCGGCGGGGCAGTCGACGGCGTGCGCTGCGCGCGGATCGAAAGCGAGTGCGGTGCCGCTGACCCGGTATGGACCACACGCTGTGGCCGCCGGCAGATAGCGGGTGTCTGTCATATCGAGTGGTTCGAAGATGTTGCCTCGGGCGTAGACGTCTTCGGGTTCGCCGGTGATCTTCTCGATCATGGCGCCGAGGAGAATGAACCCGATGTCGGAGTAGTGGAAGAGCTGTCCGGGATCGAAATCCAATCGTGCGTTGAGTGCCCGGCGGATTCCCTCCGCTTTGTCGGCCTGCTGCAGTCCCCATGGGCCGTCCAGGCTCAGATCTCCGGCAAGGCCCGAGGTGTGCGTCAGCAGCATGCGCAGCGTCACTTGGGCCCGTCGCGGGTCGTCGGCCGGGTTGAATTCGGGCAGGTAGGTCTGCAGGGGCTCGTCGATCGCCACCTTGCCCCGTTCGGCGAGCTGGAGAACGGCCGTCGCCGTAGCAAGACTCTTCGTCAGTGACGCCAGGTCGAAGATCGTGTCCTCGGTCATCGGCTCGGCCGGAGTGGTGGCCCCGTCCAGTCCCGGTTCACCGGGGAGCTTGCGTGATCCGAACGCTTGTCGGAAGACGACCTTGCCGCCGTGGCCGATCTGGACGACCGCACCGGGCATTCGGGGAGCAGCAATCGCGGCATCGACGAGTTGGACGACGGGTGTGAAGTCGCCCTCGGGGACCACGGGTGGTGTGACCGGTGGCGCCGGGGCGGTCGGTGCGGTAATCGGTGGCGCGCCGGCGCCCGGCGGCGGTGGCGTTGCACGTCCGCAGGACGTGGCCGCAGCGAGGCCGAGCACAACGGCGCCAACGATGCAGCGCCGCGCGCGAGACGATTTGGACACCATCACCGAACGGTAGTCGGGCGCGGGTCAGCCGTTGCTATAGACGCGGGTGGGCGCAACCAGCTCTGCCGTCGCCGGGTGGGCGATGATGCCGGCATTAATCAGGGAAGCCTGGATGGTCTGGTCGGCGCGCAACGTCGACGTCACCGCCAGGTGCCGGTCCTCCTGAGCAAGGGCAACGGCATCCTGCAGGGTGGTCATCCTCCGAGGATGTCACCGTCCGCGCGCCCGGGCGCCACTCGCAGCGAGACGGCGTGGCCAGAACCGGTCGCAGCAGCCGCGCGGATGCGAATAGTGATGCTAGCTGCGGGCGCCGCAGTTGCGTTGTGCGCCCTGTTCGCTTGCCGATGACTCGCGGACCGGACGGCGGCGCGGGATGACGTGCTTGCGGAGCTAGCCGACGTTCCCTGCGCCGGTGCGGCGGCACCACTGTCGGCCAGCGCCGACGGGGCAGCGGCCGACGCAATGCCGAATCCGGTCAGCGTCGGCGCCGCGGGGGTGAGGGTGACGATCACGTCGTTGAAATCGTGGTCGTTGCCCCACTGCAAGGGCCGCTTGTCCTCGAAGCCGAAGCTCACGCCGCGGCCAGGGGCGACCAGAGTCAGGGCCTGGTTCGCCCGGAATGGATTGGCTGCGGAGTAGGAGCTGAGCAGGTCGTGCTCGCTGCCGTTCACCAGCAGCAGCGCCCCGTAGTTGCGGGCCAAATCCAGTGGCAGGTCGGTGAGTTCGGCCGTCTCGCCGAAGCCGGGCATGTCCGCAGAGTTGACCACCAGACCCAGGCCCTTGGCATTGTCGAGGGCGGCCTTCAGGTAGCCGATCTGCCCGGGCAGCCTGGTCCTGCCGTTGCTGTCGATCACCGCACCGGTGACCGGATCAGCCTCGTAGAGGGCCACGCCGTCGGCGTTTTCGGACAGCCGTCGCACGGTGAGTACGCCGCTCTGGGCGTTCGTGGTGGTGCCGGTGCCGGGCAGAGTGAAGCTGGCGAGCACGTCATCGCTGGGATCGTCGGGGCTACCGTTGGCGAAGCGGGCCAGTGCCCCGTTCGCGGTCAGCTGGAGGTCAACCAGGGTCAGATTGCGGCCATTCAGTCGCGCGGTCGGGCTCCAGGTGCCGGCGCCCACCCGGGCCGAGCCGGCACCTCCCACAGACCGGCCTTCGGTGCTCTGCCAGTTAAGGCTCGGATCATTGCGGAACAGATCCTGGACTTGGAGCGAACCGCTCTCGGCCCCACGGGTCCACAACGCCAGCAGCTTGTTGGTTTTGCCGTTACTGACGCCGAAGGTCGCCAGACCTGAACCGCTATCGGTGCGTGTGACGTGTACCGTTTGCGCCTGCGAGAGCACCAGTCGCGAACCCTGCTGCGAAACCGGGCCGCTCCAGGTGCCGTAGCTCAGGCCCAGTTGCGCGTTGTCGGCCAGGTTGATGCCACGGAAGTTGACCTGATAGCTGGAGGTTGAGTCGCCACTGAACTTCAGCCGCAGCGGACCCGGGGCGGCCAGTTGGTTCAGTGTCACCTTGGCTGTACCGGCCCCGACGGTGGCCGTGCCCACCTCCTGGCCGAGCGAGTCAATCAGGGTCAGATCGCCGGCCTGGGGTGCTGAGTACTTCTGCTGAGGGCCCTTCCCGGAGTAGCCGGTGGTAAGTGATGTCGTCGCGAGAAGATCGCGGGCCTGCTCCGAGGCGGGCCGCAGCGAGAGATCCACCGCGCCGAAGGCCCCGTCCGTTCGTGAGCTGCCGCCGGCCACGCCGGTGTCGGTCACCAGATACCAGTCGTGGTAGGGCTCAGAACCGGTGGGACGGCTGGCGGCCAGGGTGTACTGGGCTTCGATGTCGATGTTGATGCCGACCAGCAGCGAGTTGTTCATTCCGGGTTTGGCGGTGATGGTGTTGGAGCCACAGGTGTTGCATTGCAGGATCGCATTGGCGACCTGTTCGTAACCGGATCCCTTGTCCACCAGGGTCGCCCCGGTCAACTGCCCGCCGCTGAAGCTCAGCTGCACCACGGCCCGGGTCGGATCGGAATTGACGAATCCGAGTGGATTCTGGGGGTTGTTGCCGAGGATCTCGAAGTCCTGAGTCGAATCCAGATAGCTGCTTGCCGCCTGGCCGGACTCGAAATATCCGTTCCCCTTGTTGACCAGTTGGACATTCTGGAGCGAGCCGTTGTCGTCGATGTCGAAGCTGAACATGCCAAGGTCTTCGGCTTTGGCGCTGTTGGGCGACCACTGGTTGTAGAACAGGGTGCCGGGATCGAAGCTGGTGACACCCTGGCTGTGGCCGATGAGTGCGATGGCCGGATCGACCGGCTGGGCTGTCTTGTAGTGCACCATCATGTAGCCGTCGCCGGCATCGAGTTGGGCGGCGCCGGAGCCGAATCCGTACAGGCCGGAGAGATCGGCCTGGCTGGGATTGAGCAGGTTCAGGTAGGTGGGCTGCTTGAGGTCGAAGGTCTTGGCCTTCCCGGTGATCGGATCGATCGTGAGGCTGGTGATCGTCAGTGCGGCGGGTTTTCCCTTGGGGTCGTAGCCGGTTCCCACCGGCCAGTTGTATTTGCTGTAGCCGTAATAGCCGCTCACCCCGACGCTGGTGGGGTCGCCCGCCTGATACGCGGCCAAAGCTGAGGCCTCCGAGGTCGGATCCGCGGTGGTGCCGTATTTATTGATGTCGTAGTTGTAGAGGGGCGCGCCGTCCTTCGTGGCGCCGACGAGGTTGGCGAAGTTGATCGGCGACAGCACGCCGGTGCCGTACGGGGCCAGGTTGAGCGAATCGAGCGTCTTCCCGCCGTTGCCGATGGTGAGGAAGGGGATTCCGGTGCCGATGCCATCAGCCGACGGCGTCATCTCCAGCACCCGCGAGTAGGCGTGGCTGTGGCCGTTCATGTAGGCGTCGAACATGGGTGCACCGGCGTCGTCCTGCAACCCTTGGAGAAAGTCCAGAATCGCGGGGTTGCTGGTGTAGCTGTCCTCGGCGGAGTTATCGGTATTGCCGACGTGATAGGCGGGATGGTGGCCCATCACGATGCTCCAGACCGCGTCGGAGTTTTGCAGATCATCCTTGGCCCAAAGGAACATCTCCCGGCCGATGGAGGGCGCGTCGAGTGGCGTGTTGGGGTCCTGGAACCAGGCCTGGGACGCGGTCAGGTCGGGGTTGCGGACGTCGTAGTTGAGGTTCTTGGTGAGAGTTGTGGTTTCCTTGCCGGTATTGGGGTCAATGACTTTGTTGCCGCTGTTGGGGGCGAAGTTGAACGCGTAGAAGCCGGCGTCGGTGAGCAGACGGTTGGTGTCGATGATCGTCAGATGGATGAGCGGTCGTCCGGCGCCCGCATCGCCGAGATCGACGCCGTAGTAGATGCCGTAGCCGTTGGGATCCAGCTTGCCGATGTTGAGGCTGCCGGGCGTGAGGTTGCCAGGGTTTCCGGCATCGAGATAGGCGTGGTAATCGAGGAAGCTTTGATTGCTTCCCGTCTTCGCGTTGATCAGCCCGGTGGTGTCGGTGGGGGTGTTCTTGATGTTGTTCTGATAGTCATAGGCGTCCGGGCCAACGGGTGCCCCGATGTAGTCCCTGTCGAAGTTGACCTGATCGACGCTGGCATCGTTGTAGGTTCCCAAGATTTCGGCTTCGTCGTGATTGCCCGGCACTGCGAAGTAGTGATTGACCCCATCGTTGCTGCCGCCAGGCTTGCTGGGATCGGCGGGGTTGGGAAAGCCGGCGGGGTAGTTGTAAATGTTGTAGGGCCACTGCGTCTTGCCCGGTACCGCGGTGACGCCGCCGAGGGTGCCGTCGGTGTAGATCGAGCCGGGCTGGGTGTAGGCCGGTGGGGCGTAGGGGTGAATCCAATTGTTGTAGTACTGGCCGATGTTGTAGTCCAACAGGGTGCTGGAGGCGGAGTTGTAGCTCGCATCACCGAGTTGGATCACGTCGGTCGGATTCCAGCTGCGCATCATCTCTGCCACGGCCTGCTGCAACGGGCCGCTGGCTCCGATGTCGTAGCGCCGGTAGGTGCCGGGGGAGTAATAGAAGTTGGTGCCGTTGGTGTAGGAGTTTCCGGCGTCTCCGAATACCGCCAGCCGGATCGAGGCACCGGTGGTGACCGCCGGTGCCACGGTGACGGTCGACACCGAAGCGCTCTCCGCAGCGCTCTGGTCGGAGAGTCCTTTCGTTCGGTCCAGCATGGTCGGCTGCGCCGGCCGGACTCGGCGGGCTGCGGCCGACGCGGCGGGACTCTTCGCGGTAGCCACCGAGCCGGTTGCGATCGGTCGCTGAGGGCTACGTCGGGCAGTCGTGTTCGCCCGCGGGGCACCGGAACGGGCCGCGGAGGGCTGCCGCTGGGCGGTGCCCTCCGAGGTGGCTGTTGCGCCCTCATCGGCGGCCGCCGTCGGGGCGGCTGACAGCGCGATACCGGCGGCCGCGATGGCGGCACCAGCGTGAAACCAGACCACCACGGGAAGCACCCGCCGCCGGCCAGTCCGTCGGGAATCGCTCTTCGCCATATCTGCTCCTGTATCTCCGTCGACCCAAACGGCGGTTCAGCCGAGGTAGCTAATCACCGGCAGGGTGTAGCTCACGGCTCCGGTCTGGAGCAACTGCAGATACGGCGGGTAGCTGTTCCCGACCGGCTGCGGCATGGAGGAGCGCCCGGTGGCATTGGGAATCGGCTGGTTGTAGACCCGCATCCGCTCAACGTTGCCCCACAGGTAGTTCTGGATCAGCGCGGTGTACTGGAGGGCCTGCTCCGGGGTCAGTGCTCCCTGGGGGACGCCCGCCAACTCGTCATCACCGGTGAGGAAGTTCATGAACTCGTTGAACACCTTGGGCCGGAGATAGCCGTCGCTACTGGGATTAGTGTTGGTTTGGCGCACAACCAGGCTCTTCGGCCATTCGACTTCCGGCTTCCAGGTTTCCAGGTTCTCCTGCCAGATGTAATTGAAGACAACGTCGTAAAAGTCAGCTTTGCCGATGGTGAAGAGGTTTTGACCCTGCACCTCCTTGAAAGGGATGTAGCCCTCCCTGGCCGCGACGGACAACTGCGTTTCCTTGAGACCGGCCTGCGGGACCGGGACGTATCCGAGGTCGATCGCGGCGATCGTCGTGTAGGGATTCACCACGTACAGCGCTGACCACCGATGGTGTCCGTCGATGACGTAGGTGCCCTCGTTCGCGGTCAGGACAATCCCACCAGGCGCCTGGATCGCCCCGCCTTTGAGGTACAGCGCAGTGGTGGTGTCATCGCGCAGCGGATAGAGCAGGGATTGCTGAACGTCGACCTCGTCCTGGGTGGGAAGCAGTGTGGTCACCTGCGCGGCGATCTGTGTGATGTCCGCCGATGTGTTCGGCATCCCGCGGTAGAGGCCACCAGTCGCGATGAGGTTGTACAGAGCTTCGTTGCACCGGGAACCGGTTGTCCCACAGGGTTTTTCCTCGGTGCCGAGCGCCGCCTTCAAGGTTTCCACAAACGTCTTGTAGTCGCTCAGCATGATCTCCTGCAGCAGGAGGACAGCGGTGTGGTGGTCCGGCAATTGCACGCCCGCGCTGAGCACTGCCACGCTCGCCGGGCTGGTAAGGACCTCTGTCGCGATACCGGCCAGGCCGCCGTTGAGGAACCAGTTGTCGACGTAGGGCGTCGGATTCGACCCGGTTAGGCCCGCGACGGTGAAGACCTCGTTGACCTTCACCTGTCGGAATGTGTCGGTGGTGACGAACTGGGAAGCGACCAGAGCGGTGGGCGTGCCGTTCAGCAGATGCGCGGTGTAGCCGGCCGCTGCGTTGGGATCTGATCCAGCGTGCTGGCCTAGCAGGCTGCGATACATCAGATCTACGAAAGTTGTTGCACTGGGTTTGGTTCCGTACGGACCCCCGCCCGACCCGCTGTAGGTGTAAAACTCATCTGCTGACGCGATGGAGGCCACGAACATCGGCTCGGGTACACCCCAGGTGAGCGCTGTTGCACCCCAACCCAGTTCGGTCTGCGTTGCCGGGCGGTTCAGCATCTCCAGGTAGTGGCTGTTGACCTCGAGCTGGCGAAATGCGGTGGAGCTGTAGAGGCCGGCCACAGCCCCGTTGATTCCGGTCAGGTTCCACACCCGGAGGTAGTTCTGCAATTCGGCTGCGGTCGGGTCCTGCCGCAGCATCTGACGGAAAAGACCGGTGATCACAACGGAGGGGTCCGCGACAGGAGTCGGCGCTTGCCCGCTGATCACGTCACCGATCGTCAGGCGCAGCAGCATCGGAACCGAGGCGATCGTCGGCGCGCTCGTGGCGGGCGCCCCCGGCAGACCGAAGAACGCCGAGATTTGCCCGAATACATCGGGTGCCTGAACCGCGGCGGCCCTGGAGCCCGACGCCACTGAATACGCGGTCGGCGCATTCGCGGAGAGGGGCGAAGTCACCGCAACGCGAGCGACGGCGCGGGCAGCTCGGCTAGGGGTCCGGGGCGAGACTCCGTCGGGAGAACCGGTCGCAGCAGCCGCGTGTGCGGCCGGTCCCACACCGTCAGCCGCGAGAGCAGCGACTGGACGCTGGCGTGCAGAGACCGCGGCGGCCGCGCGGGGGCGGCTGGTGATGCTGGCCGTCGAGGGCGCGGTTGCGTTGCGCGCCCTGCTCGGTTGCCGATGACCCGCGGACCGCACCGTGGCCGTGGACGTACTCGCCGAGCTAGCTGACGTGCTCGGTGCCGGTGTGGTGGCACCGCTGTCGGCTTGTGCCGACGGGGCCGCGGCCAAGGCAATGCCGATGCCTGCCGCGACAGCCCCGGCCCGCAACCACGAAACAACGGGGAGAACGCGAGTACGACCGCGGGCCTTCGCCGAGCGCGAGGTGATCCGGGTGGACGACATGGAGACCTCTTCCTCGACCTGGGACAGACAGCCCTCGCTGGCCGATCAGTAGGAAAATATCAGGCCGTGGCAGGGGGGGCGACGCGTTATCGAAATCCGGCTGCACGAGTTGGCCGGGTGCTTTAACGCCCGTCGCGCGCACGACTCAATAAGGCCCTCAGTGGAATGTTCGCAGCCATCGCACGCCGGTCGACGTCCGCCAGGATGGCCCCAAGATTGTCATTGAACTCGACGATGCCTCGACCGTGCGCGGCGACGCGTTGCTTGTGGCCACCGGACGACTCCCGAACCACCGGTATGTGCCAACGGCGATCTTCACCGAACCACAGATCGCTACCGTCGGGCTGACCGAAAAGCAAGCGATCGCAACCGGTTTCGATATCAACGCCACGGTCATCTGTCGCGGGCACGCCAATTGCGATACCCGCGGTGCGCGGTGAATGCGCCGATGATCGCGGTCAGACACCAGACGACAATGGCCGCGTAGGCCACTGGCGAGTTGAGGTCGGAGATCGACGCCCCCAGCGCGGTGTAGACGAACGCCCGCGGAGCCGATCCGATAGCAGCCCCGATTGCCATCTGCCACAACGGCACTCCGAACGCACCGAAGGTGTAGGACGCCAGCGCATCAGAGACCCCGGGGATGAAACGTTGACCGACGACCGCCCACAGGCCGCGCCGCTGAATCTGGCTATCGATGCGCTCTGCCCACTGCGCCCCGATCAGCGCCCGAGCGCTGTCGCGGCCCGCGTGTCTGCCGATCAGGGCGGCGATCGTCGCCGTGAGCACCGTTGAACCCAGAGTGACGAACGTCCCGAGTACCGGCCCGAACAGAAACCCGCTGCCGGCCGCCAGCAGGGGGCCGGGCACGAAGATCGCAGCCAGTATCGCTGAGATCGGCATGTAGACCAACGGGGCGGCGGGCCCGAACCGGGCGATCGTGGCGCGAACCTCTTCGACGTCGACGATTCGCCGGACCGCGACCAGATAGAACAGGACGAGGAGAAACGCAGCGAAGAGCGCCAGTCGCACAACATGTGTCCGCCGGCTACCGGCCGCGGCACCAGCGTCGTCACTCACAGCACTCGTCTTTAATCACTCGTCGTCAATCGCAGCGGTGTCAGCGGAAGCGGACGTCCAAGGTCGCCAGGCCGAAGATCTTCCGGTTTTCGGATTTGGCGGAGACCAGAATGACGCCGGTGCGAGATTCGGGATCCAGTGACTTGATTCGGCCGCTGAACTCGATATCGGTACCTTCGTTGGCCGACACGATGGCGGGCGCGGATAGTCGCACCGCGTAGCGCGTGACTGCGCCCGGATCCCCGGTCCACGCCGAGACGAATCCGGCCCCCAGCCCCATGGTGAGCATGCCGTGGGCGATGACATCGGGTAGTCCGGCCAGCTTGGCGATGCTCTCGTCCCAGTGGATCGGGTTGGCATCGCCGGCAACTCCGGCGTAATTCACCAGATCGCCGCGGGACAGCCGGGTGTGGCGCACGCCCAACTCGTCGCCGACCTTAAGTTCATCGAAGTCCGCGGTACCGGGGGTTCGCGACGAGTCGTCGGCAATCCGGATCCGGCCCTCGGGGCGCACTGTTTTGGTGTAGTCACCCTCGCCGACGGACATGATGTCCATGTCGTGCATCATCATCTTCTGCACGGCCGCCTTCACCGCCGGGTTGATGTCCTCGGAGGTGACGCCGACGACGGTGGTGTGCAACGTGTGCACGCGATCCCCAGCCGCATCGGTGAAGGTGTTCGTCACGGTGATCAGGTCCCTGCCGGCGATCCGGCGCACCGCAGTCAGTTCGACGTCGATATGCAGTTCGTCCCCGGCAACGATGGGGCGGTGCTGCTCGAACACCTCTTCGGTCTGCACGTAGGTGTCGTAGCCGACGACCACCGACTCGAACATCAGGCGATTGCAGGACATGCCCGGAGTCGAGGTGAACGTCAGCGGCGCCACCAGTTCCGAATAGCCCAGCGTCGCTGCGGCATCGACATCCCAGTGCACGGGGTGGTAGTCCTGCACGGCGCGGGCGTACTCACGGACCTTCTCACGGCCGACCAGATAGGTGCCGTCCATCTGGTAGTAGTGGCCGACCCGGGATTCGAGATCCGGCGTCTCTGATGCTGCGGTCATGAATTCGCCCAACTGTCTGTCGACCTGTTCGCGCAAGCCGAACCTCGTCACCCTAACCGCGTTGCTGCTCCAACTGGACGACGGTGCGCGATTGAAGATTCGGGACGATCATCTCCGCGAGAATTCGCTGATGTTCGGGATGATCGCGATAGGCGATGAAGGACGCGCGGTCGTCGAAGGTGCCCACCACCGCGAAGTTATAGGCATCCGGTGTGAGGCCGACGTCCGACCCGCACAGATAGCTGCGCACACCATCGAATCGTGCGACCAGGCCGCGTAGCGCATCGGCGATCCCGCGGTCGTCGAAGTCCTCGTCGCGCCACTTGAAAGTCACTACGTGGGTGAAAGCCATGGGTTCCACTGTAGAGACCACGGATATCTGAGGGCCGGCTCCACGGGTGCGACGATTGAGCCATGACCGCAACGCTGGTCGCCAAGAACCTGGCGGGCGGATTCGCCCACCGCACCCTGTTCGAGGGGCTGGACCTCACCGTCGCGCCTGGCGACGTCGTCGGTGTCGTCGGTGTCAATGGTGCCGGCAAAAGCACACTGCTGCGGATCCTGGCCGGCGATGTCGAGCCACTCGACGGCACGGTCAACCTTGCACCGGCCGATGCGTTCGTCGGGTGGCTTCCCCAAGAGCATCAGCGGGTAACCGGTGAGACCGTTGCGGGCTACATCGCGCGCCGTACCGGGTGCGCCGCGGCGACGCAGGCGATGGAGGCGGCGGCCGCGGTCCTGGCGGATCCGGGTACTGCCGCGACCGGTGATGATGCAGCTGATACCTACTCCGCGGCGCTGGATCACTGGCTGGCCAGCGGCGCGGCGGACCTTGACGAGCGGCTGCCCGCAGTTCTGGCTGATCTGGGCCTGGACTCTGCTGCGATCCGGCCGGAGTCGACGCCGATGACGGCATTGTCGGGCGGGCAGGCGGCGCGGGTCGGATTGGCCGCCCTGATGTTGTCGCGGTTCGACATTGTCCTGCTCGATGAGCCGACCAATGATCTGGATCTTGACGGTCTGGCCCGGCTGGAGGAGTTCGTCCGGGATCTTCGTGGCGGGGTGGTGCTGGTCAGTCACGACCGTGAGTTCCTCGCCCGCAGCGTTACTCGCGTGCTGGAGCTGGATCTGGCGCAGAACACCACCACCGTTTTCGGCGGCGGATACGACAGTTATCTGGAAGAGCGTGAGGTCGCCCGTCGGCACCGCCGGGATGAGTACGACGAGTTCGCCGATAAGAAGGCCGATCTGGTGGCGCGCGCACGAATTCAGCGGGAGTGGTCGAGTCAGGGCGTTCGCAATGCGATGCGCAAGGCTCCGGACAACGACAAGATCCGGCGGCGGGCGGCGACGGAGTCCAGCGAGAAGCAGGCGCAGAAGGTGCGGCAGATGGAGAGCCGGATCGCCCGCCTCGCCGACGTTGCCGAACCGCGCAAGGAGTGGACACTGGAGTTCACCATCGGCTCGGCGCCCCGGTCGAGTTCGGTGGTGGCCACCCTCGACAATGCTGTTGTGCGGCAGGGGGATTTCGTCCTGGGCCCGGTGTCGCTGCAGGTCGATGCCGGTGAGCGGATCGGGATCACCGGACCCAACGGCGCCGGAAAGTCGACGCTGCTGAAGCTGCTCCTTGGTCGGCTACAGCCAGATGAGGGCCGGGCAAGCCTGGGCGCCAGTGTTGCCATTGGCGAGATCGACCAGGCCCGTGCCGACTTCTCGGGTCCCGGGCGACTCGTCGACCGTTTCGAGCAGTGGGTGCCGTCCTGGTCGACCGCCGATATGCGCACCCTGCTCGCCAAATTCGGGCTGCGCGCCGATCATGTCGAACGTGCCGTCGAGGAACTCTCACCCGGTGAGCGCACCCGCGCCGGCCTTGCGCTGCTGCAGGCCCGCGGAACCAACGTGCTCGTGCTCGATGAGCCGACAAACCATCTCGATCTCGCCGCCATCGAACAACTCGAACACGCGCTGGAGAGCTATGACGGTGCACTGCTGCTGGTGACACACGACCGCCGGATGCTGCAGAACGTTCGGTTGGACCGGTCCTGGTCGGTGCTCGATGGTCGGGTTGTCGAGGTGTAACTCGCCGCCGCGACATCGACCGCAGAAAACGGAAACTGACTACCTCAGGGCAGCGTCGTGCCGGTCTCCTGCTCAGCGAATTCCCAGAGCCGCGTGGCGTCCGCGTAGTCGCAGGCCACGGCGGCCCGGCCACTGAGCGTCGGGCCGCCCTTGAGTCCGAACCGGCTGTCGATGCCGACATAACTGCCGGGCGGGATCGGCTCGGTAATGCAGTACAGCGTCGGCGCGGCACCGGCGTCAATGTCATTGGCCAGCACCGTGGCCGATGCCCGGACCACTCTGTGGAAGGCCGCCATCACCCGTTCATCGGAGACGTTTGACAGATTCGACGCCACCCAACCCGGGTGGGTCAGATAGGTGTGCACCGGCGAGCCCGCGGCGCGCAACCGCCGATCCAGTTCCAGCCCCCAGAGCATCACCGCGAGTTTCGAGCGACCATAGGCGGGAAACGCCGACCACTTGCTGCTGCGAAGGTGCGGATCGTCGAAGGCGATCGTTGCCGACCGGTGCGCATCCGAGCCGACGTTGATGATCTGCGACCGCACCCGCGGAAAAAGCAGATTGGTCAACGCGAAGGGGCCGAGAAAGTTGGTGGCCATCGTGGTCTCGAAGCCATCGACGGTATCTGTGCGGTGTTGGGCGACCACACCGGCATTGTTGATCAGGATGTCCACGTCGCCGTCGAACAGTGCCGGGAACGCCCGCACTGACGACTGATCGGCGAGGTCGAGTTTGACCACCGAGGTGTCCCCGCCCATCTCGGCGGCGCGCTGCGCCCCGAGTTCGAGGTTGCGGACCGCCAGGATCACCTGGGCGCCCGCACGGGCCAGGGAGCGCGCGGTGGCAAGCCCCACCCCGTTGGTCGCACCGGTCACGATGATGCGCTTGCCGCTGAGATTGCCGAGTCGGCTCACCGACCACCGTGTCGTCACGGATGGAGCCTAGCTACCGCGCAATTGAGCCAAACCGTTGACATGACAGATCCAGGCTGGTTGTCTACGGCCGATGAGCGCCCGCGCGAGGAGCAGGCTGGGCCGGTGAGAGACGCTGCCCGTGAGATCGAGAACCTGGTGTACACCTATGCTGAGTTGCTCGATGCCGGTGATCTCGACGGGGTCGCTGCGCTCTTCGCGCACGGGCGAATCTGCGGTGTTGAGAACGGCCCGCCGGAGACTGTGTTCGCCGGTGCCGAACGGGTGCGGCAGATGTATGACATGGCCACCCGGATCTACCCGGACGGCACTCCCAAGACCAAGCACCTGACCAGCAACCTGCGGATCCGCGTCGACGAGGCCGCGGGCACCGCGGAGAGCAAGGCCTACTACTGCGTGACCCAGTCCACCCCGGAGTTTCCCTTGCAGGTCATCGTGACCGGGCACTACCACGACACCTTCCACCGTATCGACGGGGCGTGGTGGTTTGATTCCCGGACGATGTTCGTCGACCAGATCGGCGACACCAGCCAGCACCTGAAGTTCTGAGCGCGGTGGCCACTTCGTTCGATGCGGCCGCAATCATGGCGGCCGCGCAGCAGAAGGAGGACCTGGCCGACTGGGGTCCGCTCCCGTTCGAGGGACCACTGGAAATACTCACCGCCAGTTACGCCGTCGCCGATCTGAACGACGTCGGTGTGCACGTCCTGCGGTCCGGCCTGATTCACAGTCTGCGGATGAGACTGCGCGCCCAGGAGTGGATCCGGTGCCATCCGGAGATTACCGAGGAGCAGATCCTGGCTCCCGTCGTCGTAGTGGGCATGATGCGCAGTGGCACCACCCTGCTGCAGCGCCTGCTGGGCTCCGACGACCGTTTCCAGTGCGCCTACGGCTGGGAGGTCGCGGAGGTCGCCCCCAAGCTTGACGGCCAGTGGCCGACCGCCGCAGTCGAGGACCCACGGATAGCGACCAGTGAGCGGCGGGAGACCATCTCGCGGGAACTGGCACCGGACCTGTTCACCATCCATCCGATGTACGCCCGGGAACCCGAGGAGGAGATCGTCTTCCTCGCCGACGCGTTCCTGTCCCACGTGCCCGAATCCGGCGCCCATGTGCCGGAGTACCGATCGTGGATCGACACCCAGGACTTCACTCCCGCCTACGGGTATCTGCACCGCATGCTGCAGTTCCTGCAATGGCAGAAGCGGCAGGCCGGCGGGATCTCCACCGCACGCCATGCACTCCGACCGGGTGGACCGCCACCGCATCGGTGCGGAGTGGCTGAACCGGATGGGATGGACCAACGACCGCGCCATGGGCACCCGGGCACGCTGGGCCGGCGAGCTTGCCCGTTGCACGGACATCGAGTTCGGGGACGCCGTCGCCGACCCGATCGGTCAGGTGTCCCGTGTGTACGACGCGATCGGAGTGCCGTTCACCGGTGCTGCGGAGGCCGCGATGCGACGCTGGCTCCAACGGCGACCGCCCGAACCCGGACGCCCGCCCTACGCACCCTCCGACTACGGACTCGAGGAACAGCGAATCGACGAAAGATTCGCCGACTACAACAGCCGGTTCCGTTCCGGCGCGACCCCTGCGAGGAGAACCTGACATGACTGACTTCACCGGTGACCCTGTGGCGACTGCCTCGCAGCACGAACAGGAACTGGCCGCACTTGAGCTCACGACGCATCCGGTTGTGCGGGCCGCCTACGGCAGGGTCGCCGAAAACTGGCTCGCCCGTTCCAAACCGTCCGACGCAATGCGGGCCTGCTTCGACGACGCCTTCACCGAGGTGATGTTCTCGGCGGCGGTGTGGTCGTCCAACCAGGACACGTTGCGGCCGAAGGTCAGCTGCATCACCCGAATTGGCCACCCGGTATCCGGGCGCTCCATTCCCGGATCACGTTGGGGCATTGACAATCCCGACTCCGTCTACCGGGTGATCCCAATCTCCGGCGACCAGCGGTACGTGATCAACGGACGGGTCGGCCACCATCGGATGGCGGAGAACTACTTCACTCTCTGGGATGCCAACATGGGCACTGTGGCGGTGCTCAACGGCCGCACCATGGAGGTTGGATCAGACGGATCCTTCACGATCACGGTGGACTCCGATCCCGCGGGTGATCGGCCGAACCACGTGCAGACCACGCCGGAGGCGCACGAGTTTTACATCCGCGATGTGTTGCTCAATTGGGACCGCGATGACGTGAACCATCTTGCTGTGGAGCGCCTCGGTAAGCCACCGTCGACTCCCGCGCGCACACTCGACGAGCAGGCGGAAGCCACGGCTGAGATGATGGCCCACTTTGCGAATTTCACTGGCAAGCTCAGCCACGGTGTGTACAAGATGGCTCCCAACAATTTCAATCTCGCCTGGTCGGCCGACAAGGTCGGCGCCATGCGCAATCAGGTGTACGTGATGGGCCGCTTCGACCTGAGCCCCGGTGAAGCTTTCGTGGTCGACGTCAGCGACGGCGGCGCCGAGTACTTCACTGTTCCGTTGAGCAACATTTGGGGCACCACATTGAACATCGTTGATCGCACCGGCAGCCTCAATAAGGCACAGTCGACGCCCAACGGCGACGGCACCTACACCTACGTGATCGCGCCCACCGACCCCGGTGTCGCCAACTGGATCGACTCCGACGGACTCCTCGAAGGCATCCTGACCTTGCGGATGGCCGAGTTCGGCGGTGACGGACCCGCTCCGGATCTCGGCGCCCGCGGGAGAGTGGTGAAACTTGATCAGCTTGAACGGCAGGTAGAGGGCCTGCGCAGGGTGTCAGAATCCGAACGCGCGGTTGAGTTGGCCGACCGCCGCGCGGCCTACCTTCGTCGGCTTCCCGAAGGGACGAACTGATCATGGGCCGCTGGTTGATCACGGGGTGCTCCACCGGGTTCGGGCGTGAGATCGCCCGGGCGGCGCTGGAAGCCGGTCACAGCGTGGCGGTCACCGCGCGGAACGTCGACGCCGTGGCAGATTTCGTCGATCAGTTCGGCGACCGCGCATTGGCACTGCCACTCGATGTCACCGATCGCGACCAGATCACCTCCGCTGTCGGCAGCGTGGAGAAGACTTTCGGCGGCATCGACGTACTGGTCAACAACGCCGGGTATGGATACATGGCAGCCGTGGAGGAAGGCGAAGACGCCGAGGTTCGCAAACTCTTCGACACCAACTACTTCGGCGTGGTGGACACGCTGAAGGCCGTGCTCCCGGCGATGCGCGCGCGGCGATCAGGTCACGTTATCAACATCTCGTCCATGACGGGACTAGTCGCAAACCCGCCGAACGCCTACTACTCGTCGACCAAGTTCGCCCTCGAGGCGCTCACCGAGGCGCTTGCCAAGGAGGTCGGACCGCTCGGCATCAAGGTGACGGCGATCGAACCGGGTGCATTCCGAACCGATTGGGCTGCCCGGTCCATGCAGGAATCATCAACCCCCATCGGTGATTACGACGATAACGTTGGCGCACGCAAGACGCTGATCAAGCAGTTTGCCGATCATCTCCCCGGTGATCCCCGCAAGGTCGCCGAGGCCGTACTGATGGTCGCCGGCCTGGATGAGCCGCCGTTGCGCCTGCTGCTCGGGCGGGACGTCCTGGCTGCGGTCCGCGAGAAGATCGCCGACCTGACCGCCTCGATCGACCATTGGGAGTCGGTCACCAAGAACGTCAATTTCCCGAAGGACTAGCCATGGGATCACTCAACGGCCAGGTTGCGCTTATCACCGGGGCCGCACGTGGGATGGGGCGCGCGCACGCGGTCAAGCTCGCCTCCGATGGTGCCGCCATCATCGCGATCGACATCTGCGCAGAGTTCGAGTCGACCGACTACCCCGGGGCAACTGTCGACGACCTGGCCACCACCGTGCGACTGGTTGAGGACGGTGGCGGCCGAATTCTTGCCCGGCAGGGCGACGTTCGCGACGGCGATTCCATTGCGGCGGTTCTCGACGAGGGACTGCGGGCCTTCGGCGGGCTCGACATCGTCATCGCCAATGCCGGCATCATCCGGATCACCGACACCGATGACCGGTACCGCACCTTCCGCGACATCATTGACGTCAATCTCGTCGGTGCGTGGAACACCGTCGACGTCGCGATACCGGCGCTGATCAAGGGCGGCCGCGGCGGATCGATTGTGCTCGTCAGTTCGACGCAGGGGATCAAGGCCTCAGGTACTGAGCGCGCGGGTCTGTAGGCCTATGGCGCCGCGAAGCGGGGTCTGGTTGCACTTATGCAGGGATGGGCGAGTCAGCTTGCGCCGCATTCAATTCGGGTCAACACCATTCACCCCAGCGGGTTCGCGACCGACATGATCGTCAATGAGGCGACCATCGGCCTGGCGGCGGCACACGATGCCTGGCTGGCCACCCAGCAGAACGCGTTGCCGATCGGACTCCTGGCTCCGGACGACGTCGCGGGCGCGGTGGCATGGCTGGTCTCCGATGCAGCCAGGTTCATCACCGGCATCTCCTGGCCACTGGACGCCGGATTTACCGTTCGGTGAATGCGGCTCCTTAGTCTTCTGCGGCAACCAGCGAGCTGAAACGAATGCCCGGGTTGTCCTCCGCGAACCCCTGCAGTCGCCACTTGGTGGTGAACAGGGCGAGCATGACGCCATCGGCCCGGGTGAGGACTTCCATCGACACCTGCTTGTCCACGAACGGTGCGTCCTCGGGGTCGACTGCGCGCGCGACGGTGTAGGGGAGGGATTCCAACGCGATGGGCGAACCGAACTCCGACGCCATCCGGTGGCTGGCGACCTCGAACTGCATCGGGCCCACGGCGGCCAGCACCGGCGACTGGTCGCCGCGACGATCCGAACGCAAGACCTGAACCACGCCCTCCTGAGCCAGTTGCTCGATCCCGCGGCGGAACTGCTTGTGCTTGCCGGGGTCGGTGCCGCGGGCGACGGCGAAATGTTCTGGGGAGAAGCTCGGTATCGGTGGAAACTGCACCGGCACATCGCGGAAGAGGGTGTCCCCCGGTCGCAACGCGGCGGCATTGGCCAAGCCGATCACGTCTCCCGGCCACGCGTTATCGAGGGTTGTGCGCTGTTGGCCGAAAACCGATTGGGCGTACTTGGTGACGAATGGCTTGCCGGTGGCGGCGTGAGTGAGGACGTCACCGCGTTCGAAGGTGCCCGAGCAGACTCGCGCATAGGCGATCCTGTCGCGGTGCGCGGAGTCCATACCGGCTTGAACCTTGAAAACGAATGCGCTGAAGGGGGATTCGACCGGACGAAGATGGCCGTCGACATCGAGCTGGCCATTCGGCGCCGGCGCGAGCCGGACCAGATTATCCAGCAGTTGGTTCACCCCGAAGTTAAGCGCCGCAGACGTGAACAGCACCGGCGTCGTTTCGCCGGCGAGAAATGCCTCTTGGTCGTGGTCTCCACCGTCGGCGGTGAGCAGTTCGCACTCCTCGGTCGCGTTGACCCAATCGTCACCGGCGGCCTCCTCGGCGCGATCGGGTGGAATGTGCTCCTCGGGTGCCGCGGTGGCACCGCCCGCGGTGCGGGTGAACCGGATGAAATTGCCGGTGCGCCGGTCGAGGACGCCCTTGAAGTCGCCGGCGATACCGACCGGCCACGTTAACGGTGTGGGCTTGAGTCCGATGCGGTCGGAGATCTCGTCAAGGAGGTCCAGAGCGTGGCGGCCCGGACGATCCCACTTGTTGATCACCGTGATGATCGGGATGCGGCGATGACGACACACTTGAAAAAGCTTCAGGGTTTGGGGTTCCAAGCCTTTCGCTGCGTCGATCAGCATGACCGCGCAATCGACGGCGCTGAGCACCCGGTAGGTGTCCTCGGAGAAATCGGCGTGCCCGGGTGTGTCGAGCAGGTTGATCACGCAGTCTTGCCCATCGGGGGAGTGGTAGGGGAACTGCAGAGCCGTAGAGGTGATCGAGATGCCTCTGGCCTTCTCCATCTCCATCCAGTCCGACACCGTGGCGCGCCGCCCGGCCTTTCCGTGGATGGCCCCCGCCTCGGTGATCACGCGAGCGTGCAGGACGAGTGCCTCGGTGAGTGTGGACTTACCCGCGTCGGGGTGACTGATCACCGCGAAGGTCCGTCTTCGGAGTGCTTCGGTCCTCAGACGCAGCGCCGCGGACCCGGTTGGGGTTGGATGGGTCTGCACTCAGTTCTCGGGTCGTGTGAGGTTCAGAGCCGGGTCTAGGACCGCTCCTGCAGCCTGCGCCCACACCAGGACTCCGACGAGTCCGGCGGTGGCGATCAGTCCGACGTTTGCCGCGATGGGAAGGCCGATCGCGTTGATCAGGCCCGCAATCGGCTGCCCGTTGATCATCTGCTCGATTCCGGCGAGGACCAGATTCACGGAGTAGGCCGGCAGTGAAATCAGAAATGCGTTGAGGATATCTGCGGTAGGCAGCAGTGCCGCGTAGAGGCCGGCGATCGCGAATGACACCCGGTCGGCGATCGCGGTGATTCCCTCCTGGAGGCCGTTGATGAATTCGTCGGGCGTCGGTAGCGAGAACGACAGGGTTGGAAGCGAAAATGACTGCACCGCAAGTGCGATCGCGGAGATTTCCCTGGCCAAAGAACCCTGCGGTCCGAAGTCGGCGACGAAATCGCTGACACCCTCTCCGATCCCGCTAACCAAGCGGCTCAACACCTCGAGTGGACTGACGTCGGGGAACAGCCCGAACGGAACAACCACGTTGGCATCGGGTTGGACGGCGGAGGTGAATCCGTGTGCCGGGTCCCCGTAGCCGAGATCCACGATCACTTTCAGAACGGGCTGGATCAGGTCGGCAATGGGTGTACCGATCAGGGGAAGCAACCGCAAGGGCTCCAGCAGGGGCAGATTCTCGGTCGGCATGAAGAGGTATCGCTGCGTCGGTGACGTCGTGGGCAGTTCGATGGCGGTGCCGCCCAGCGCGATCGGAGTGACGGTCGTCGGGGTGACGTAATCGGCGTCGGCGTACTTGGTGTGGACGAAGACTATTCCGAGTCCCGCATTCAGAACTGACAGCAGGTTCAGTGGATACCGTGGGAAGTCGGCAAATCCGTCATACTCCAACGCGTAATTCGTTGTGGGATAGGCGTCTTCAGGTGTTCCGCCGTAAAACTCGATACCCAGACTGGCCAGGGAAAGGCCGGGGAACCGCGACAGAAAGCCTCCGTTTGGGTTCATCTCGTTACCCACGAAAACGAAACTGATCGACTCCCGCAGGCCCTCGGGGATCGTGGGTAGAGGGAATTTGGGCGGAACGTACTCCGAGTTCGGGGGGACGTACCCGGCTTGGAGCAGGGAGCCGATGATCGCGCTCTGCGAGTACCCGAACACCGTCGTCGTGGTCCCGGCGGGCAGTTTCGCCAGGGTGTCCGAAACGATCGTCAGCCCCTGATCCACCGAGGTGCTCAGCGGCAGGCTCTTGACGCCGGTGATCGGGTACAGCCCCTCGGGTGTGAACACCACCTGGGGCGCCAAGGTGCCACCCGGGCTGTTTGGTCCCACATAGAAGGTCATCACGTTGTCGACGTAGGTCTGCGACGGGATCGGAACGCCACTCGGCCCGGGGATGAGCGGCAGGGTGGCCGCCAATGCCGGGACCGCCGCCGTGCTGGCAGCCGAAGTGCGGCGGCCGACCGCCAACCCGGTCCATTCCAGCGGGGAACCGACCGGAACCGCCGGCACTCCGTCCGCGGCCGGATCGACACCGATACCGGCCGGCGTGCTCACCATCTCCGACACCGGTGCGGGTTGCGCGGTTGGTGCCGAATCCGTTCGCTCGGCCGGAACCGACACCGCCGGGGAGACCGATGCCCGGGTCGCGGCCCGCGCGACGCCGGCCAATGCCGCCCTGGGGCTTGGCGGGGTTACGGCGGGCGACGGCGGCCGCGTAGTGCCGTTGCGTTGGGCGGCCGACCGGGGCGGGGTGCTGCCGACGACTCTGGCCGGGGTGGCACTTTGCCGCGGTGCGGCGGCCTGGGTGTCCGAGTCTGCATTAACCCCCGCTGAGGGGGTATCCGGTCCTGCCGCGGGAGTATCGGCCCAGGCGACCGCGGACGTGCTGAAGGCGGCAGCACCAACGCCGAGGGCGACCGCCAAGCCACCGACCCGGCCGATGAGATCACTGGCGCGCACGGCGTCCCCGCTCTGCTAAAAAATTCCTGAATTTTATCTGAGAGAAAGACTATCCGATCGCTGTCAGGGGCGCTACGGCGTCGCCCGCGGGAAAGGGCGAGGACCGCCTGTGCAGCGGCACGGGCCGGCGGAGTCTGGGTGCGGCCTGCGACTGTGTGCGACGATCAACGCGTGATCCACCGCCCCCGCGTCGTCGCACCGGCCCTCGTTGGCCTCGTCGCCGCCGGCGCGGTGGCCGCGTCAGGACTTGCGACTCCGGCATTGGCGGATCCGGCCCCGCCGTCTCCCACTTATCCGATACCGGCGCCGCCGACGCCGCCCGCCCCGACCGCGGCGCCGGTGGCCGCGGAACCGATGCCGGGCGATCCCACCGCCCCGCCACCGCCGCGTGATCCCTTCGCGCCGTACGTTCCGGAGATCCCGAATCAGTCGTACGGTTCCGGCAATTCCGGCGGCGGCGTGTTCGGCACCCTCAAGGATCTATGGCGGCAGGTCCAGAACCCCACTTTCGCTCCGGGTGACATCGCGGGACCCGGCGCTCCTGGCGCGCAGCCGTCAATCTCGGCACCGGTACCCGCGCTGCCGCCCGGATACGTCTCGATCAACTTCCCGGGTTCCGAGGCGCCAGCGGCGGCGGCCGGAAGCGAGGCCGCAAGCGGTGGTCCGGGCCTGCCGCCGGGCTACTACCCACTTGACGGCCCCCCGCCTCCCGGATACGAATTCCTCGTGCCGTCGGGGGGCGTACCGCCGGCATCTGCGACGCCCACACCGTCCGCCCCGGTCAACTAGCCCCTTGCGCATGCGCTATCTGAGCTAGGCGGATCTGAGCCATGGACCGGACGGCGCGGCGCGGGCCACTGCAGTGGACTGTCGTCGTGCCGGTGGTGGCCGTTGCGGTGCTCCTGGCGACCTGGTCCAACCACGAGAGTGCCTGGCTGCTGGCGGTGATCGCGGCGTGCCTCATCGGCTCCGTTCTCGCGGCAGTGCATCACGCGGAGGTGGTGGCGCATCGGGTGGGGGAACCGGTCGGGTCACTGGTGTTGGCCGTGGCCGTGACCGTGATTGAGGTCGGTCTGATCGTGATGCTGATGACCGGTGGCGGGCCGGGTGCATCGACCTACGCCCGTGACACGGTCTTCGCCGCGGTGATGATCACGCTCAATGGCATCGTCGGACTGAGCCTGCTGGTCGGCGCGCTTCGCCATCGGCTGGTCTCGTTCAACGCCTCCGGTTCGGGGTCGGCGCTGGCGACGGTGATCACTCTGGCCGGGGTGTGTCTGGTGCTACCCGGGTTCACGGTGACCGCCGCGGGTCTGGAGTACTCCGCGACCCAACTGGCGTTCGTGGCGGCCGCATCGCTGATCCTTTACTGCGGCTTCGTGTTCACCCAGACCGTCCGGCACCGGGACTTCTTCGTGCCGGTCTCCTCCGACCGACACGGGCACGTCACCGGCGTCCTCGATCTGGACGCCGACGGCCACGCGGACCCACCGTCGGCCCGCGAGGCGACCTTCAGCCTCGGCTTGTTGATGATCGCACTGGTGGCCGTGGTGGGTCTGGCGAAGCTGTTGTCACCGAGTATCGAAGGTGCCGTGAAGCACCTGGGCCTGCCCTACGCCGTGGTGGGTGTGGTGATCGCCCTCGTGGTGCTGGCGCCCGAGAGCATCTCGGCGGTCAGAAACGCCAATCGCGATCATGTTCAGACCAGCCTCAACCTGGCGTACGGATCGGCGATGGCCTCGATCGGCCTGACCATCCCGACCATCGCCGTGGCAATGATCTGGCTACCCGGCCCACTCGCGCTGGGTTTGGAACCGATGCAGATCGTGCTGCTGGCGCTGTCGGTGGTCGTTTCGGTGCTGACCCTGGCCCAAGGTCGTGCGCTGGCACTGCAGGGTCTGGTGCACTTGACGATCCTGGCGGCGTTCCTGTTCTTCTCCGCAGTGCCGTAGCCCGCGATGAACCCGGCGCCGTCTGGGTGATCGAGAGGTCCATGTGGGCAATGTCGTTCTCCTTACCGGCTGCGCTCACACGTTCCGCGGAGTGGTCGCCTGCAGCACAGCCTCGATGAGCGCACCAGTCCGTAGGTGCGACACGGTGTGATACTCCGGGTCGGCCACCATCTTGCTGAACGCTTCACGACTGGGATAGCGCACCAGCAGGACGGCATCCCAGGACTGGCCCGACTCGGCGACCAACGCTGTCGACCCGTTGCCGTAGTACAGCAGTTCACCGCCGTATCGATTGACGAATTCAGTCGTTCGTTGGACGTATTCGTCGTACTGTGCGCGCCTGCCCTCGGCGAAGCGCAAAAGGTTCAGCATCACGAACGGGCCGCCCTCGTCTTCGGCGAGAAACCTTTTGAGGTCGGCGCCTCGGGGGTCGATCGCCATGCCCTAGGACTCCTGTTCGTAGAGCGCGGGTAAGAAGGTGGCCAGGTGGGTCATCTCCTGTGAGCAGTGCACGAGCAGCGCACGGGCGTCGAGTTCGGTCAGCCCGACAAGCCGTTTGGCCACCGGTACGGCCGCGCGCAACGGGGCTGATCGGGCCGCGAGGTAAGGCGCGCCCATCCAGAAGCGCGACCGCATGATGCTGCCGCCGGGTACGGCCGCGACGTGGTGCGCGAGATAGCCGATGTCGACCGGAAGGTCCACCAGGCCGGTGCGGGCACACACCGCGGTGGCGTCCACGCCGGCGGCGACCGCGGCGTCGACCAGACCCAGTTCCTCGGGCCGTCGGAACTGGATGGCTCCGCGGATCATCGTGCTGCCCAGATATTCGTCGACTTCGGAGGTGTATCCGACATACCGGGCGCGGCCGGTGCTTCCGGCCGGCGGCTTTGTGGCCCACTGCGCGTGCACATGCGCCCGCGGATGCCACAGCTTGTAGCGCTCTGGGCTGTCGCCGTGCCAGCCGAACCACCAGTCGATCATCGCGGGGGTCACACCGGGCATCTCGGTGGCGATGTTTACGTGGATCGCCCCATCGGAGGTGACGGTGAAACCGTTCTGCACTTCGGCGTCCACGATGGAACCGATGGCCCGGGCCATCGGGGGAAGAAGCTTCTCCGCCATCGGGCTATTGGCCACGGCACGGTGCGCGTCTGCCGAGATATCGGCCATATCGGGATTCCAAAACCGCGCATAGGGCAAGGTGGCGAGTTCGTCAGCGGACCAGCCGAGCCGACGCCCCGCCACAGGTTTGGGTGCGGGGACTTTCATGCGCTTACGGCTCCGATCCATCGGTTGAACCGACCTTCGGGGTCGTGCGCGGCGCGGATTGCGTCAAGCCGTTGTTGCGCGGCCTCGGAGATACCGCGGGAAGGACGTCCGGGGTCGTCGGCGAACTGCACTCCGGTCGACAGCGACTCCATGGCTGCGGCATTGTCGCGCGCCCAACGCGTGGTGGCGGCTCCGTCGTCGCCGTCGAGCCAGCCACCGTAGAAGGCCAGATATGTCCTGTCCTCCACCGTGTAGGCCATATCCGGGAGGTCCGTGGTCGGCGCCCAATTGAGCCACAGGAAATGCGCGGGTGGTGCCGGCATGGTGTCAGCGATGCGCTGGATGTGCGGCAGGAGTTGGTCGGCGTCGGCATGTGTCCAGAGGTTGTCGGCCTCCCAGTTGGCCTCCGGGTAGTGCTGCATGACACCCGAATACATCATCGACATCGACATGGGTAGCAGGGGTGTTCGCAGGCGCGCCCCCTTCGGTGCGCCCGCCGTGTAGGCGGTGGCGGCTTTGGCTGCCGAGCGGGAATCGGCCATCACCGTCGTGGCCAGCTCGATGACTACGGGCGATGTGACCGACCGTGAACGCAGCGGCGGAGGGAATGATGCGCTCCGCGAAATGACGAACTGCATCTCCACCTCGGGGGGGACGCTGGCACCTACCCGGTCCACCCAGCGGACAAGGTCAGCGAGGCGCTCCACGGGGTACTTGATGATGGAGGTTCCGATGAACCCGGGTTTGGGGTAGAGGCGAAGGTGGAATCGCACCACCACGCCAAAAAAGTCCGGACCCGAACCTCTTGCGGCCCAGAGCATATCGGCGTTCTCGGTCTCGCTGGCGTAGCGCAGCTCGCCGTCGGCATCGACATAGTCGATGGCGATGACATTGGAGCATGCGGGCCCGAATGCCCGGCCGTTCCAGCCGAAGCCGCCCTGAAGCAGGTAGCCGCCGATACACACACCGAGGCAGTGGCCCACCGGGAAAAACAGGTCTCGTTTCATCAACTCGGCCAGCAGCGCGCTGCCACCCATCCCGGGTTGGGCGGTTGCGGTCATCGCCGACTTATCGACGGAAAACGCCTTCAGCCGAGACACATCGATCAGCACACCGCCGTCACGCACATGGTTACCCGACCAGCTGTGACCTCCGGAGCGCACGCTCACCCGCTGTCCTGCGGCCTTCGCTGCCCGAACCGCGGCCACCACGTCCTCGACGGAGTTGGCCTGCACGATGCGTTCCGGGAACCGGTCGGGCATGTTGGTTCGCCACAGTGCGCCGCGTCGCGCGTCTTCGTAGCCCGCGTCATTACGGTTCATGGCGCGGCCGGGGGCCACTATCGGTTGTGCCATATCAGATCCCTTCGATAGCGGAAAGTGGAAACGGAGCCCACTGAACGAACTCTTGTGGCGCAGCGACGAGTCGTTGCGCTTTGCGTGCGCCGACGCCCAGCACACGGAGTAGGTGTCCGACGATGTCAGGAAGCGCGTCGGCCGAAAGCTGGCCGCGATGAAGGTCCAGGCAGGTGCCGATCATCGTGCCGGTGTAGACGGTGCTGGCGACGTCAAAGTTGCTCACGGAGAAATCCCCTCGAGCTATGCCTAGTTGTAGATCGTGGTGGAGGTGGCCCCGCAAACCGGTGGCGAACCGATCGACGGGCAGGCCGGAGTCGAATATCAGCCGGCCGACTTCGGGCCGGTAGACGAACAGCATGAGCATCTGACGGGCTGAGCGGGCCACGATCTCGGCGGTATCGGCAGCGCCCGATGTCACCACTTCCAGCACTCGAGTGTGCTCAGCCAGCAGCAGTGCGCCGACGGTGTCGATGGCCTCTGGCATCGAGTCGAAGTAGTTGTAGAAGGTGCCCTGCGCGGCTCCGGCCCGGCCGACCACCAGCGGCACGGAGACGGACGCAATATCGGGATCGAGAAGCAGTTCCTGTAGCGCAACCAGCAGCGCATCGCGCGTGCGAGCTCTCTTGGTCGGCGCCGCCGTCGTCACGGGAGGCAGTCTGCGCGCAGAAATGACAATCTGTCAATAGATTCGGCCGGACACTGGCGGGGGCGTTGCCAGGGTCAGGGGAGGAGCGTGCCGTTACCGCGTGCCGCCTCGAGATAGATCGGCGGCAGCGCGATGCCCCGCTGAGCCAATGCTGCCTGCCGGACGGCGACGTCGAAATGCGAGGACTCGACCGGTGGCGGTGGTCCGGGGGTCTGTCGATCGTCGAGCCAGTCCAGGGCAAGACCAATGGCCCTCTGCCCGTAGTCATCCGGGGGCGGAGAGAAACTCAGCCCGCCGCCGTCGGCGACGAAATCCCCTTGGACGCCGATCGGCATTGGCCGCGCATTGTCCTGAGTCCAGCGATTGAGTTCAGCCGCGGTGACCACCGCGCCACCCTCGTCGGGGAGATCCTGCGCACTGAGCACCAGAAGTACGTCCGCCCCGGCCGACCGGCCGACGAAATCGCGCCAGGCGCCCGCCGTCGCGACGAGTGCCGTCGTCTCGACCGTGACCGGACCCCAGTCGAAGGCCTGCAATTGCGCCAATTCGGCCCGATCGGTCTCGTTGTCGATCCCGACAACCGCCATGGTTGTTGACCGTCCGGGGAACAGATCCGTCACCGCGTCCCGAACGGCCGCCCATGGCAATCGCTCCGCGATACCCGTCACGTTCGCCGCATCGGCGTAGCCGAACTCCGCCGGGGTTCGGTCGATCGATAGGTACAGGATCCGCGGCGTCTCACGGCCGATGTAGTCCCGGGCCACCAGAGAGTTCGCTTCATCGTCCACCGCGATCAGTACGTCGGGGTTCATTTGTTCGATAGCCCGACGGGCCTGGGCCCGGGCCTCTTCGGCGCTTCGGGTGGCGGTCGGTGAACCCAAGCCGAGGTAGTTCCACTCCACGCTGACCGGCCTTCGGTTCTTTTTGAGCGCCTCGCGCATACCCCGGTCGACCTGTTGTACCCACGGTGAGTCCGGCGCTGCCGAATGCAGTACGAGTATCCGTGGCTTGGTCACGTTGAAGAATCCGAGCAACACAACGAACGCGACGATGAAGCCGCCGATGAGAAGGTTCTTCACCAGTTTCGTGGTCACTGGTCTCCTCATAGCAACCCCAGCCAGTGCCACCACGGGATCGACGCGAAGACGACCGCTACCCGGGCCGCGTTCATCACCATGTTGTACCGAAGAAATGACCGCTCGTCGGTCTCCTCGAACAGACCCGCGGCCCGGATTTGCATGATCCCGTTGGTGCCCTGGTGGCGGAAGAACGAGATGTCACTGAATATGGCTGCACAGAACACGCAAATCCAGGGGTGGATTCCCTGCGCAGCCGCAACCGGAAGCAGAATGACGACGGCGGTGAGCATGCCTGCCGTTACCGGCAGAACCAGACGCACGGCCAATGTGACAACCAGTGTGATGAGAATGAAGACCCCGGTTCGGCCGTCGACGAAGTCGAAGACATGGCCCACCACCCGGGCTAGGGATTGCGCCAGCCCGAGGTGGTTCATGATCCGCATCAGGCTGTCGATGCCAAGGAGAAAAACGATCATCGGCCAGTCCAGTTCGCGCTGAAAGCCTTTGCGCAGCAACGTTCCGGTCAACAGAAGTGCCAGCAAAACGCACCCCGCCAGGTACGACGGTTTGACGTGGTGCCAGCCGGTTGTCGCCGATCCGAGGAGGAAAAAGATGAAACCCCCTGCGGCGATCCATTCCGCCGGCTTCAGGGGCCCCATGTCGGCTAGGCGGCGCTGCATGTGCTCACGCGGCAGGGGCGGTTGGGCCCCGGGTGGGAAGATCCGTGGCAGCACTAGCAGGTGCACCACCGTCACCCCGATTGCCGCCACCGCCGCCGCGACGAGCCAGAAGAAACCGGCGAACTCGAATTGCACCTGCTGTGGCAGCAAGCTCAGTGCGCCGATATTCGACGATTTACTGGTCACCATCATCGGCGAGAAGAGCAGCGCGCCGCCGAACATCGCGGCCAGCAACCCGGTGATGGCCGGACCGCGCGCCGGCAAGTTCAGGCCCGCGGCCATGTCTTTGAACACCGGCGTGAGCAACGAGAGACGAGCAGCCGAGGGCATCAGCGGTGAGAGGACGTAACCCGAACCCAGCAGCGTGATCTGGTGCCATACCGGCTTGTCCGGCAGTCGAAGCAGCAGGCGAGTGATGAGCCGGTAACTCAGTCCGGAGGAGATGATCACGGCCGACAACGCGTAAACCCCGAGCAACAGCAGCAGGCTCGGTGAGGAGAACCCCGCCAGCGCGATGTCCGGTGGGGCCAGCCCAATGACCAGTGTCGCGACGACCGCGACGAGTGCCGGAACGAACTCCGCGACCAGACTGAACACCCACAGCAACACCGTGGCGCCCAGTAGCGCCGCGAAGATCGACGCCTGCACACTCAACCCAGAGGCCAGCGCAAACACATAGACCAGCGGCGGCAGTATCAGCACGGCCGCCCAGCCGACGACATCGCCCACCGGAACCGGTTCACCGCGCCCGGATCCCCGGCGCCAACGCGCGATACCGGCGGCGGCCACAAGTATCGCGCCGAGCAGTGCGAACACCGGCCAGTGCGCGATCAGGACATCGACGAATCGAGCGTCGGCAAAACTAGGTGAGAGTTCCGATGGTTGCGGAACGGCAGGGCCGCGCACCGGGGTGGCCGAATCTAGCC
>Ga0247844_1002155_pt1 | contig 33049 bp, 50 predicted proteins | sample LaCtaG_FD_192421 | JGI IMG/M metagenome (GOLD analysis project Ga0247844, IMG submission 192421) | Freshwater microbial communities from meromictic Lake La Cruz, Castile-La Mancha, Spain - LaCruzMarch201714.5m_1 | ecosystem: Environmental > Aquatic > Freshwater > Lake | place: Spain: Castile-La...
AGACGCGAAACCCGCTAGTGTCACAAGACGAGCGGGAGCCTCCTACCCGTGGGGGTAGGTCTCAAAGGTCCGTTTTGCTACAAGGGGCCGTCTCTTAAACTGTGAAGTATCTCTTATGTGTCTCTAAACCTCCAAAACCTGCCTTACCTCCGGTATTCATCTTGATACTCAGTGGATTACGAGACTGGAGGTTTTGCCATTTTAGCAGGGAGGTCGGGGAGGTCGGGTTATAAAATCGGACACCATCACTCCCGATGCATATCAAACATGAGAATAGCCGGGGAGGTCGGGGAGGTTTAGGCACGTCCTCTTCATAAATAATAGGAGGGGTTTGGGGAGGTCCGATCCTGGCACTGCGGGAGCTGCGCCCCCGCACAGAGGACAGTCCGCGCTAGCGCGCGACGCTGTTGATAGGCCCGCGCGGCATCTCATGGCCATCGCTCACTCGTCTCCTTCGACGAGATCACGCGGCCATCGACACTCGGCCGCGCTCGTCGCTAGGACTTCAGCACGCTAGACCTAATGCTTCGCCATTCGGCGCATCAGGTAGGTTGCCGCATCATTGCTGCCTCGGTCACCGAAGGCCCACACATCGCCGATGTCGTCGATGAAGTAGCGCCCGTCGCCAAAGTCACGCTTCAGCTTCTTCCCCCATCCACTCCGGATCGAGGCGTTCAGCCACTCACTTGCTTGCAGCATCTTCTCAGCTTCATCAGGCTCTCGGTCAAAGCCGGTTTCCTTGATGTCCTGGAACTTGATGCCTCCGCGCTCTCCGGCTGTCTGCATGACATCCTCGATACTCCCCAGGCCTTTCGGCCACAGATCGCTGAACATGTTATTCCGGCGTGCCACTCCCACGATCTGCGCGAGCGTCACCGGCGTTGCCTTCTCCGGATCGCCATAGCGAATCACGAGCTTGATGAGCTGCTCGAACTGGCGGCCGGCCGTGTTGCCCACGTCGGGCGCTTCAAACTTCGTCAGCGGGCTTGGCAGCAGGCATTTGTCCACCAAAGACGGCACCACGCGTGACCAGCCCTCAAACGAAGCCAGCGGCTTCTCAGGCACTGGCGGCCGTCCGGCATCATCCCAGGCTTTCAGCACGCTCCACATGCCTGCTAGGAGCTGCTCGCGGTTCTCCTCACTGCGGAAGTAGTCGTCATCGAGCAGGATCGTGTCCGGAGGTAGCACTCGATCCTCGCTCTTCAGATGACTGAAGATGTCGCAGATCAGCGTGCGTCGCTGCAAATCCTCACTCAGCTTCAGTCGGTTCGCCGTGATCATCGTGATGGCCTGGAGCTTTCCCTTCCACCATTCCTTGCCTCCGAGCACTCGGCATTCCCAAGTGTCATTGGTTAGCCATCGGTTTAGGTCAGAGCTGCGGAAAACACGTCCGCCGATGTCCACGTCGTCAAAGAAAACATAAGGCGCGAACATCTGCGCACGCGAGTTCAGCTCCTCACGGAACTTGTCGCGCTGCTCGATATCCGACATCGCGGCCGCTGCGTCTCCATACACTGCCCAGAGCGCCATCTTCCCGAGTCGGCTTTTGCCAGAGCCAGGCATGTTCGCGTTCCATAAAAACATCGGCGCTTTGCCTGCAAAGAGCAGGCTGCAAAAGACCGAAAACATCGCCGCCATGTGGACGCCCGATCCCCCTCCAGCCCCCCACTCGAAGTGAAGCAGCAGCCGGTGGAAATAACGCACCGCCTCATCCTCCGTCATCCGCTCAGTGAAGTTTAGCCCTCCACGCACCGTGAAGGTCCGGCTCGCCGCATCATAGCCCTGTTCGAGCAATGCCAGCTTTTTGAAGCCTCGGCGCTTCGGATCTCCGCGCTCATCCAGCTCATCGCGATACACCGGCATCTTCACCTGGTGGATGCGCTCCACTTGCGGCAGCAGCGTGCGCATCGAGTCACTCCGCAGGATCGTCTCAGCCTGTCTCAGATCCAGCTCACCTTCCGTGATGTCACCCGACTTCTCCCATCGTGAGACCAGCTTCACGCATGCCTGGCCTGGCAGCCAAGTGCGGAATCGATGCGCATCCATCGCACGCCATTCTCCGGTGCCGTCATCGATGGTGCCGATGTCCACTCCACGTCGATACAGGTGAAACCTCCCCGACCTCAGCCAGTCAGCCACTTTTGGTGCCATGTGCTGCACCGGCTCTGCCAGCCACAATGTCAGGCAGTCTCCTGCCACGGCCTCTGGCACCGGCCCGCCGCTGGCCTCAGCCACACCGCGCAGACCAGATGCCAATGCCTTGAGCTTGGCGTCTGATAGAGGTGCGTCAAGCTCACTCATAGAGGTGCGTCATCGATTCTCCGATAGCTCGTGCTTCTCCGAGTGCGCCTGGTCGCGGATTAAAATAGAGCAGCCGCTGGTTTCGTCTCCCATCTGGAAAGGCCACAAACCTCGACAAGCGTTTCCCGCTGCCATCCTCCACACTCTTCATCTTGCCTTCACGGTAGGCACCGGGCATCCGCATATACACCAGCCCCTTCAGCGCGTCCGGATCTGTGCCCAGGCACGCCAGCGTTGGCAGCACCGTCTTTCGCATCGCATCCCACTCCGCCTTGCTCGCTGCGTCCACACGAACCAGCACGTGAGCGCCTTGATTCCCGCTAGTCACCATGGCCACGATGGGAAGGTGCATCTGGCACACGGCGTTCAGCCATTGCCACATCGGAGCTTTGTCGCTCTCCAGCAGCATGTAGCGCCAGTTCAGGATGCTCTTTTGCGAGCGGCGACTCAGCGTCGTTTTGCCTGGCACGGGATACCACTTCCCATCGCACGGTTGAATCAGAAACCACATCCCTTGTTGCCCGCCTGGTGGCAGCTCCGCAGGTTTCGCTCTCACATCAGGTGTCTTCCCCAGGACATACGATCCCTTGCCTGCCCAGTGCATGAAGTTGCCCTGGCTGCGCAGATCCGTGAAGATCATGATCTTGTCATCCGGCTCATACACAGCGTCAAAAAATGCCCTCGGCGTGATCCCTTTCGGGTCTACTGGCGAGCGTGCTCGTAGCCATGCCTCATCCACCTGCCAGTCTGGCCTCTGCGCACGCTTCAGAGCCTCCGCGTCATACTGCGGCTTCTCCTGCGGTTCAGCGCTCGGAGGCTTGTATTCAGGCAGCTCGCCGCGCTCATCGCGCTCATCCACAAGATGCCCTCGCGCCTGAGTGTGCCCGCCTTGCAGAGCGGACGTCAGCTTGTGCATCAGATCTCGATCCGTCCACTTGTGCGTGCCGCGCTCAGCCCACTCACGCAGCAGCATCATCCCTTCCTCGGGCGCGAGGCCAAAGCCCCACACCAGTGCGGAGGCCGCTCGGAAGGTCGTGTTGTGACACGAGGCCGTGCCACACGTGGTCGGAGGGATGCATTTTTCCAGCAGGGTTCTAGCGCGCTCGATGATCGTCATGCCTGGTTGGTGGCGGTGTCGTTACAGTGGCAGTTCCCCTTGATCCGGCAGTGGCGCATCTGGCACCGGCTCCAGCTTAAAGGTGCAGCCCTGTGGCGCTTGGTAAGCCAGCATCAGGAGGTTCTTCAGCAGCTCTGGCACATCCTCTCCGAGGGCTCGCTTGTCAGCGAGCGCCTGCATGGATTGCCGGATCTTGGCAGGGATGGTCATCGTCAGAGACCCTTTGTCTTTCGGTGTCGCGCTCGGCTTCACCGGTAGTTCTTGCTCACTCATCGTGGTGTTCCTTTCTTCGGTTGGTTGACGGTTCACGCAGCTTTCTTGATCTTATTCAGCGCCTTCTTCGCTGAATTCTTGGCAGGTTGCGGCTTGGGGTCACAGAGCGTGTTGATATTGGATTCCACCTTCGCGACGGCCTTGATCAGCTTCACTCGTTTGGCGTCCCAGTCAGGCGCGTCTTTCTTCGGCGTTTTGCCGATCAAGTCGGCGATCTTGTGCGTGCCGACGACCAGCGCTCCGACCTGCTCTTCGAAGGTCATCTCCGCAGGTGCCTTCTCATCGATCAACTCGTCGCACAGCTCCGCAGCCACATCATAGGGGATCATCAGGCCATCGGCTACCGCAGCCACACCATGGCCAGGATTCGCGGCTTTCCACTCACGGCAGAGCTGCTTCATGCCCTCCCGATTCTCATCCACAGCAGCCTCTGGCTTTGCAGATTTAGCAGCCTTCGGTTCAGGCACTTCCACCTTCGGCTTCTCCGCCAGCTTGAGCTTGGCACGGATCGCTTTCTTGGCCTCCTTCTCAGCGTCCTTCACCCGTGCATCCATCTTCGTGTGCCAGGCCTTCGCATCGAAGCCAGCCCACACGCAGTAGTCCTTCATCGACTCCTTGATGTGGTAGAAGCCATTGTAGCGGATCGAGCGGATGTTCTTCGCCAGCAGAAGGAAGCCATCGAGCTGATCGTCCCTCGTCAGCGTCGCATCGACGAGTTCCTTCAGCTTCTTCCACCAGTCAGAAACTCCTTTGACCTCAAGGTTCAGGATCTTGCACAGCAGCTCCGCATCCTCCTGTGTGTGTCCACCGTTCATGATCTGCTCCAGAAAAGCCAGCCGCACATCACGGTTCCACGGCTGGCTGAAGCTCTGGAGCATCTCCATGCAGCCCTCGATCAGCGTGGCCTCAGTGACCTTGTTCTTTGCCTTCGTGATCTGGGCCTGATGCTTCTTCTCATCGAAGGTATCGAGGTCATCGCCAGCCTTCGCTTTGAAAAGCTCCCCGTGGGCTGAGGCCTTCGCCGCTTCCACCGCGACCTTCACTTCCACCAGGCGGCGTGCCCTGCCTTCCTTGTCGATGGCCACCACAACAGGCGCACAGGTGCCAGTCAGGATCTTCTCCCACTTCGGAGCCTTCGCAGCCGCATCCTTCAGCAGGTAGGCATCCGGTGCATCTTTGATGTCCACATAGCCGCTGCTTGGCGAGACCTCATTGTTCCAGTCCTGGAAGATCCGGCTCGTGGATGTCTGTCCGAGAACCTTCGTTCCCTCCTGCTCTGCCAGGCGTGCCACCAGGTTCACATGCGCCTGCTGCTTTCGGTCAAAGCACTCAGGGTTCAGGCAGGTGTAGCCTCGTGACTTCCCATCCACATCCTCGCGGTTTGCGCCAAAGAAAGGGCAGGCAGCGCACGGCCCCGCATCTGGCACCAAATCAGCGGACGTGCGGTCAAACTGGCCCTTGCGCAGATCCCGGCGATACCGCTCCGCGATATGCTTCTTCGCAGCCTCGCGATCCATCGGGCCTCCCCACGAGCGGAAGACAATGTCTTTCTCCGCCTGCGCATGGAGCACTTTCGGCAGCGCGCCGATCAGCGCAGCAGTCTCCATATCCACACCCTCTTCATTGACTGCATTCTGCAGCTTTGGAGAAGCCTGCAAAAGGTTCTCATAACGCGTGATCGTCTGGGGGTTCACACCCAGCTCGGCAGCCAGGCTAGCACGGTTATAGACCAAGATGCCCGTTTGCTCGTCAGTCAGCGCCAGCATCTCATGCACGCGGTTCGCCTTCTCCAGTGGCTTCAAATCCTCGCGCTGCATGTTCTCCACGAGGTTCCACTTGAGCCAGTCTTTCTTGCTCGGGCAGTCCACCAGCTTCACCTCCAGCTCTTCCAGGCATGCCAGCTCCGCAGCACGCAGCCTCCGCTCCCCGGCGATGAGATCGACCTCACCATCAGCTCTCAGCGTGCCCAGCAGCGGTTGCAGCGTGCCTCTCGTATCCTTCAGGCTCTCTGCCAGTTCGTTCAGCTTAGCCTGGTCAAACTCGGTTCGAGCATTGGCTCCAGGATGGATCGCGGACAGCTTGAAGCGCCGCACAACAGGTTCGTTCAGTTGGGTATTCATGGTCGTTTTCTTTGGCTATGGATGATTCTTTCGAAGGCGGCGGCATCGGCCTCCAGTTCACGTTGCTCCGCTGCCGCGCGGGCTTCCTGGAGCTTGCGCTGATCCGCAGCCGCATCGCGTTGCTCCATGACTTGTTCGGCCTCGTCATCCAGCTCGGAGACCTCCAGCCGCTGCTTGGGTTTCACCCGCTTTGCGCTCGCCGCATACTTCGCACTCGCGGCGGCTGACTTCTGCGTGGCCACTTTGATTTTCACTCCGAGCTTCGTCTCCGAAGGCTTCCCGAAAATTTCACGCATCGTCGCGCTGAAGGCAGCGCGGCCCTGCCCCATCATCTCCGCCAGCGTGGTGCCGTTCAGCGGCCCGCAGAGATCGCCGTAGCGTGCAAAGCACAGCGCAAAGAACCGCTGCACGATGCGGAATGGATGCATCCCATCCCCAGCGATCCAGCGCACCAGCTGCTCGCGTGCCCAGGCTGCCACTGCCGCTGCCTCTTCTCTCTTCAGCGCCTGGAGCTGGATATCGGCCTGCTGCTCAGACGGCCAGGCATACGCTCCGCCTGGAGCATCGGCATCCATGTCCCATTCAGGCTCGGCATCCATCAGGTCATCGAGCGGCGTCCGATCTTCCACCGGCGTCCACCCGTTCTGGTCGTAAGCACGCCTCAGCACTCCCGAGATCCGGTGGTCATGATCCATGACATGCTTCCAGTTCACGCGGCCAGTTCCTCCCCACCACGGTCCTGAGTGTGATCCCCCTCGCGCCAGCGGGCCTTTTGCATCGCCTCGATCTCATCCGCAGTCGCTCGCGCAAAGATCGGCAGCTCATCCACCGGCGCTTGTGCCTGCAAAGCAGGCACCTCACCGCACATGCGTCTCGCGGCCTCATTGCTCTCCAGCTCCGTCACACGGCTGGCCAGGTCCATCATCGTCACCCGGATGGATGTCGTGATGCGCGTGACCGCTGGCAGGCCCATGCCTTCCAGCTTCGTCAGCTCACTGCGGATCAGACCCATGTCAGCGCGCATCGCTTCGTATGCCTTTCGTGAATCGATCATACCTTCCAGCCCTCCGATTTGAGTTTCTCAAACGCCCGCTCGATGCGGTCTAACGAAACCGTTCTCAGCGCGCCCTTGCATCCGCGTCCGCTTCCTAGAGCACGAGCGATGGCAGAATGTGCAGTCGGGTCCAGGACATACAGCGCACGCACAAAGCCGTTTCTCCACCCTGCCTTCGCCTCGGCATACCGAGCCAGCAGATCCTTCTGGCGCTCCAGCCTTGCCACCACATCCGTGCTCTTGGCGCTCAGCGCCTGCGCACCCATCGGCGTCAGCCGCGTCACGTTGCCATACCTCACGCGACCCGCCTTTTGCAGCACACGCCCGCGCGAGTCTCGCTTCGCTCTCTTCAGCCCTTCCTCATCCAGGCCAGAGTCCTCATCGCTCACGGGCTCCAGATCAGGATCATAGAGGCCTCGAACAAACAGCACGAAATTCATCTTCTTTGTGTCTGTATCTCCGCTGGGCATATCCAGCCAGGTCAACCCACGATGCACCCGCATCCAAGTCGGCAGATGACTCTGCGTCTCCACGATCAAAGCTCTTTGAGTCTTCATAGCGTCGGTTCCCTCCAGCTCACTTCCAGGCATAGCAGGATCGTCTCCCAGGCACCGCCATGGCGTGTGTCCTTCCTTTCCACCACCCGCGCATGGCAGCCCAGCTTCCCTAGCTCTCTCGTCATAGCCAGCGCCAGCTCCTCATGGCTCACTTTCACATCCGCCATCAGCAGGCGCATCGGCACCACCGCTTGCAGGTTCCCCCGGCCCGCCTCGTCATCAAGGATAACCATCAGCTCCGCCATCATGTCAGGCAGCAGATCCGCTTGCGCCTTCAGCGCCTTCGCTCTCAGCGATGGCCCCGAGATCACGATGGCTGGTCGTAGCACCTCTGTCTCAGTGATTTTCCGTTTCGGCTTCATGCGGCTTTCCTCCTGCGTTTCGATGTTCCGTTGCTGTGGCACTCGGCAGCCTGGACATCTGCCACCATGAAGGTTGCAGCGAGGCCGCGACCGCCCTTCATCGCCTTCAGCCCGCGCTGGCGGCATTTCTTCGCGAGGTTATCGAGCTGATGCTGCTCCGTGCAGCCAGGGATTGCCCAGCGCTCGATCAGCTCACGTGCCGTCAAAGGCCGCGACTGCGCAGCAGGTTTCAGCCCAGCCGCCACACCTTCCACCAGCAGGCGCAGAGCGCTCAGCTCCATCTTGATGTCTTCCAGCGTTGCACTCATGCCGCCACCTCCTGCCGTTCGATGATCTTCGCCTCAGCCTTCAGCCCGCTGTAGCGCAGGTCATGGAGATGCGCCGCGATTGCAGGCATCAGCATCACCTGAGTGATCGCCGCTGCTGGAGACTCCGCCTGCGTGCAGGTATCCACCACGGTCAAATAGCCAGCTCTGATGCACACTTGGACGATCATGATGCTGCCCCCCCTTCCGAGTCGAACTTCCCAGCAGCCGTCAAAACCCACTCTGCCTCGTGATCTTCCGCCTTGATGGTTGCCACCAGACACCCGTCTCGATTCGTCAGTTGCAGCTCTTCATTCGTGTCCGGCTCGATAATCTCATCCAGTCGGCTGAGTTGGTGGCCATTCACGGTCACCGGCGCGTGATCTTCCCGCCAGATCTCTTCCGCCCTCAGAACCGCCTCTTTCAGCGGCATGATCTTCGCGGCGATCTGCCTCACGATCTCATCGCGCTCATCATCGGAGATGCAGCGTGTGTGGGCGATTAGGCACTGCTCGATCGCGCGAAACGAGCGGGCAAAATCCGAATTCGGGCGGAGCCTGGTCGCGGAGAGCAGCTCAGCGTCCTCTTCCGTCGCGACCACCATCATCGAGATGGATGGCGCTCCCTGGAGGCACCGCACCTGGTAGGCCGTCCACTCGTCTTGCCTCATGCAGGCCTGTCCGCCTTTGCCATCGACAAAGACAAGCCCTTCCTCGTCGAGTGTGGCGTAAACGCCACACTGGTAGCCAGCGATCTGCCATTGCTCCTCAGCCGTGCGCATCGGCACCGGCGTCATCAGGTGGATCTCTTGTTTCAGGTCGCTCATAGGGAATGCTTGATGAAGTTGAGGAGCCATCCGGCTGAGGCCGTGATGAGGAGAAAAACTGTCAGCCTGGTCACCCAGGTCAGTCGGCGCTTGCGTGGTGCGCAGCGGACGATGGAAAAGGACAGGCTCTCCTTTGGCTCTGTCCAGCCCTCAGCGCCGGTCAGGTCTGTGGTCGCAAACCACTTCCAGCCGCGCGTCCGGTGGAGTGCCTCTGCGAGATTGTTGAACGGCTTACTCATGGTCTGCGCGCCCTCCCAGGCCTCGGCGGAGTGGCAGGCCACGCATCTCACGCGGAGCTTGCGGGAAGCTCGTCACCAGCCTGAGAGGCTCCGGCTTCGCCAAGTCTCGCCTGGGAGCCTCCACACTCAGATGCTGATCCTGCCACGCACGCAGCTTCTCCGCTGTGCGGTCAAAGGCCAGTTGGAATCGGGCGCTCGCGTTCACGCTGCCACCCCCTTCTTTGTGAGCCACACATGCACGGCTCCGGCTTCTGCCAGGCCTTTCTTGATCAGGCTGCCGATGGCATCCACAAACTGCGGGAAGCGGAGCGCGACGTCGCAGTAGTCGAAGGCCATGCTCGCCGTCATCCGCACCATGTGCAGCTCGCGACGGGATTGCTGGAGAGCGTTCAGAGCGCATTGCTCGTCAAAAGTCAGCTCTGTCTGGGCCTTGATCTGACTCATCATCAGATCGGCTGCTTCGAGCGCCTTGGCAGCGTCGAGCGGATCATGGTCATCGACCATGTAGTCAGTGCGGTCAGTGGTGTCTTGCGTGGTCATCGTCGTTCCTCCGATGGGTTTGGGTTGGTTGAAAAATCAGTTCGTTGAGGTGCAGGCCAGATCCCTATCTCGCTGTTTCGGCAGAGCCTCTGCCACCGTCATCTTGCCGCTTTTGGTTTGGCTCACGGTAAAGACCAGACCCATCGCCTTGCTGAATCGGCGCGCTTGCAGCCCGAGCTCGATCTGGCGCTCCAGACTCCAGCCGTTGCACGTCTCCCTCACAAATTGCAGCAGACTCACACGATCCTCGATCCCTGGCGTCTGCGGCACCTCATACTTGCCCGTCTTCCGCAGAGCTGGCAGCACCTCGCTCGTCACCCATTTGCGGAACGTCTTCGCCTCGGGTTTGCGGCTCTTGAAGACCAGGGCGTAAAGGCCGGACTCGGAAACGATCCCTATCATCCGGGCTCCACCACGCTGGCCCGAATGACCCTCAGTAATGTTTAGGGTCATTCTTTCGTCTTCATCGAGACCCTCACAAGCCATGGAAGGATTGGTGAGCTCAAGAACGCGGCAAAGATCAGCCAACACGAACCAGGGCTGATGCTCACGCATGACCACTCGAATCGCAGCCTCGTTAAAATCGTAAGTCAGGAAGTTCACGCAGCCGCCTCCAGAGGTTGCGTGTTCAGGCGCTTGGCCTCATCCAGGAAGCCAGAGTTCTTCAGCCGGTTGATCGCGAGTTTAATGACTCCGACCTTGGAGTTGCACAGCAGCTCCGCTGCCTGCTCCAGGAACTCGTCCTGATCCGCAGGCACCTGGATCGTAAAGGTGTTTTTGGTTTGCTTTGCCATACATCCCACAAAACACCACAAGAACCCACGGTCAAGAAAATACTTGTGGGATTTTGTGGGAAGTGCATTAGTTAAGAATGCCGAAGAAAAATGCCTCAGAATCTACAGTCTATAATTTGCGTCTGTCCAAAGAGGACAAGGCATGGCTAGACGATACAGCACGGGCTTGCGGAATCGAAGTTCCCGCGCTCGTCCGCCATGCCATTGAAAGCCTTCGGCAGTATGTGCGTGAAAACGGCGGCAAGCTCATCACACATCCGCGAGTTCTGGGAAGTCATCCAGGCAGATAAAGCACCAAAGGTCGAGGCCCCAACCGTGAATCACGGGGCCAAGGCCCGCAAGTCAGCCTGAACTCAACGGCTTCCAACATCATCCAAGGCCCGTGGTAACACGGGCCTTTTTCATGGATCGGCATCGTAGATCGTTTTACTGCCAGAGCTCAGCGTCAAGGGCGGGACGTGCTCCGTTTGCCTGGAGAAGAAGTGACCGGCTACTCTCCCGCCATCGGCGGAGGCAGGCCAGCGGCCTCATTGAGCGTCGTTCTGATCCAGATGCGCAGCGGCATGTCAGCCGGTTTGGTGCGGTTGTAGCCTCGGATCTCGGAGGGCTTAAAACGCAGGCTGCGACTTTCGCTGAGGCGATCTTCGGCGGATTTGGCGGCGAATTGATTGCCAGTCAGGGGATGGGGAGGATCTTCACTCATGAGGCTGATTGGTTTGCCAAGTGGCCCAGGACGCGCGGTTGGGCGTTCGGCAGGTTATTTTTTGTCAGCCAGCGCATGTAGTCCACGACTCGGAGGGGGATAAGATTGACCTTGTGGCCTTGCTTCCGCATCCCTGCAGCAACCGCCTGCGTGATCCTCTGCTGTTGCTCGCAGGTGGCATCTGGGCCGTCTTCGGGCCGGAGCTGGCGCAGATCCTCATCGGTCAGGTAGATGGTGAGGTTGATGACCTGGGGCATTCCATAGATCTCGACCAGCCGCTGGGACTGGTCGAGCGAGGCTTGGATGATTTGTTGTTCGCGGCTCATGCGAGAAGCTTAAATTTAGAAATGACCGCCGAAGCCTCAAGAGAGACACACCACGGCCGGTAGCTGCTACCATAGTCTTTATGGCTGCTCGGGAGCAAATCCCAAAGAGTGCGACCTTTGAGCGTCTGGCGGCTGAAATCGGCTTCGTTGCGGCGGCAGCCGGTGCCTGTGAGCGGAAATTCGGGCCGACTTGGCAGAGTAGCGAAAGCTTTCTCCACCTTTTTTTTCCAGGCTTGAAGTTCCTTTTCTTTTTCGGCAGCAGCCTCAGCTTTCTTGAGAGCTGCTTTCAAGGCCTTCACGGTGGGTTCAACATACTTATCCTTTTTCATCAAAAGGTTTCGGTAATTGGTGGCACCTTGCGCGGCGGCGGCGAGGCTGCCGAAACGGCGGATGAGCTCCATTGATGCACGCGCTTCGAGCTTCTCAGACTCGGCTTTGGCTTTCCGCTCTGCGGCAGTTTTTTGCTCGAAATACTGGCGGATCATCGCTTCCACCGTGGGGAATTCTTCCGTGCTGGTCACACGATCCTGGAGGATGTGGTCAGGGAACTGGAGGTGCGAACCCGTGAGGATCTCGCCGGTTTTAGCGAGGATGTATCGCTCAGTCTTGGCTTCGTTGGTGGCAGCGACGTTTCCGTTATTGGTGAAGCCGCAGAGGAGGATGGTGGTGGTGGTATTCATGATGTTCTCTATCTTATCGAGTTCCCGAAGCGGTCGGGGCCGGTGTCAGCATTTGCTGGCGACGGGGTATGTATAAAGGTGAAATGATTTGCGTGCAAATCTTTTTTCGTGATTTTTCACGGCCTCAGCGCCCAGAACTTCTCCGCTTCCTTCTTCGTCTTCAGCGCTCGGTAGTTTTTGTGCAGCACGTCCGCCGACACATGGCCCATCTGAGCTTGGAGCTTAGCTTCGTCCTGATGCATCGCGTAGTGCATCGAGGCGTAAGTGTGGCGGAGGCCGTTCTTCGGCCAGACGGCCAATCCGCAGGCTCGCCAGAACTTCGGCCACTTCCTCTTCAGGTTCGATGCTGCCACCTTTTCCGTCTTGCCCACGGCACCTTCACCAGCGGCCTTGATCCATGCCACGGCAGCCTGTGGCAGGTCCACGATGCGGCGGACCTCAGACCTGGCTGCGCTCGGCTTCGATCAGGGCTTTGGGTGCCCCGTCTTGGAGAGGCTCTGGAGCTGGCGGAAGTCTGGGCTGTCCCAGCGGGCTGGGACGAATCCCATTTTTGTCAGCGTGGTGGTCAGTTCGGAGGCGGCGTTGTGTGCGGTTTTCATGACGCTTTTACTATGGTCTAACAAGACGTTATAGCTACCGAATGAGAGCGAAAAAGAGCAGTATTATCGACCTACTTTGTTGTTACGGTCGCATACCTGCGACGCGCTGGAAGCCTTGATTTTGCAAGGGGAGTCAAGCGCGAATGATGCCACGCCACTCAATTGAATAACCGGAGAATGGCAGGCCTCCGTTGGCTGCAAACCAAGCGATCAGCTCGGTGGCGTTGGTGAAGCCATCGCGTCTCGCGGTGGCGTCGGGATCGTGGACGCACACGCCATCGATCAGCCAGTGAAGCTTGCCGTCGTTTTGCGAGATGAAGACGCTCGGTGTGCCGGTGCAGATGGCGCGGGCGACTTCTCGCACGGTGCTGCCTTTGCCGTAGGGGCGTCCGACCCAGACTCGGAAGCTCAATGTCTCGCCGACTTTGGGTGGGCCTTTGGGGCGCTTGGCGGCTCGGGATCTACCTCGGAAGGTGGTGAGCTTGGTTTCGTCGAGGATCGGTTGCTCGAAGCGTGCCTTGATGAATAGGACTCTCATGGATCAGGCAAAGCTGAAGGCTGGCAGATCCATGGTCTTACCTGCTAAGGCATGGCTGCAATCGTTGAGGAATTCGATGCGGCCATCGCGGACAAAGGAGTGACACGTGTGCTCGCCTCGGGCGAGGATGCTGGGCTGGAAGGTCGGCTTGTGCCGATCTCCGTTCCAGCTCCAAAAAGAGCCAGTCATCTCATTGGGCTTTTCACGATTCGTCCAGACACCGTGGCAGTAGCCACAGCCGGGACATTTAAAAAGAACGACACCGCGCTCGTCAGGTTGGGAAAGGACAGGCTCACTCATGGCATCGGAGGCCAGGTGTCAAAGGTCACCAGTCTTTGCGGATGATGACCTGGTAGCCGTGGTGGATCAGGGTGTAGTCGCCATCCCAGCACTTGAGAAAGGCATCGACGCCTGGCTTCGGTGGCAGCTTGGTGGGGTTGGGATGGCTCCACTGGTAGTCGTCCCAGATGAGGTAGCCTCCCTCGCGGATGAGTGGCCAGGCCATCACGGCATCCTGGAGCGCCGACTTCGCCTGGTGATCGGCATCGACATAGACGGCATCGAAGGGACCGTTGATCCAGCGCAGGGCCTCGAAGGTGCGGGCGCGGATCTTGGTGACCTTGGCGGCATGGGCAGAGCCGAGCACGTTGGCATCGAAGCGAGCCGAGACCTCAGGCTCCGACCAGGCATCGACGCACGTCAGGCGGGCCTTGGGATGAGTGAGGATGTTTTCCAAGGTCCAGAGCGCACTGCGGCCTTCGTAGCTGCCCAGCTCCAGCCAGCGGACGAAGCGTCCTGCCTGCGCTGGCACGATGTGCTCTTGCCAAGCTGGCAGCCGGAGCTTTGCCCAGCTCTCGTCAAAAGCAGACCAGCCAGGGCTGAAGGCGGCGTGTGCTGGTGGGGTGATGTTCACGCCTTGTCGATCAGGATGTAAGGGATCACGCGGGCGGGCTGGTGGAAGTTTGGCGGCCATGCAGCAGCCGGGGTGTCAATGAGAAGCCCCCGACTGGACTTCAGTCGGGGGCTCGGCAGCGGCGGTGTCTAGGGTTTCGGATAAAGGTCAGGCGATGAGTGCCACGCGGCCCTTCGTTACCCAGCGCAGGGCGAGGTTCACGACGGCGAGGATGCCGAGGGTTTCCTCCGGGTGCGAGGCCACGAAGGCAGCGACGGGCGGATAAAAGCCAGCGGCGAGGGTGATGACTTGGGCCAGGGCGGTCTTGCTCTTGAAAATGCTTTTAGTGTTCACAGCGGTTTGTTCTTGGTTCGTGGTTCGGCGTAGTTGGCAGCGATTTGGAGGCGATGATGCGCGTCAGAGCGGCGGATGGTGCCGGGCTCGGGGCCTGGCGCGGGCGCGGCAGCAGGAGGCTCGGCATGCGGGATGGCAGAGGCTTGCGGGTTGATCCCTTCGAGCACGGCTTTCGCCGAGGTGTAGTCCATCAGCGGACTGGCCTTTGTCGCCTGGATGGGACTGTATGGGATCGGCTCTGTCTTGAGCAACCTGTTGATCTCGCGGGCTTGCTGAAGGTCCGTCCACCACTTGCCGAGAAGGCTCACGGTTTGGCCGGTGCTGATGCCGGTGGCGTCCTGATACTTGGTGGATGCCTGGTCGATCTTCGCCTGCGTGCTCGGGCTGATGAGGCCGGTGCAGGAGTTGAGCGATGCGAGGGCGACGACTGCGAGTAGGGTGAGTGCTTTCATGGCAACTCGGGCGCGTGTCAAAGGAGGGTCATCTGGCCCGACTTGGCCTCTCTTGTCTGGCGCGCATTGGTTGCGGCAGTTCAGGCAGCGGTTGCGGTCGTCAAAGAGCGGCTCTTTGCAGCACTTGGAAGGGACGATGAATTCACGGTTTGCCTTGCCGCAAAACTCGCAGGCATTCTTGGCACGTTCGAGGATGCTGGGCCGGATCTCCGTCTTCCAGTTCGGTGCGTATCTGGAATAGTCCACCGGCATGGATTCAGCCTGGTAGATGATTCACCGCTGCTCGGACCTTGCCCCAGGTTTCAGTCAGCTTGGCTTGCCAGCTCTCGAAGACTTTTTGCTGTTCTTCCGCTGGGTAGGACGCTGCCACCATTACCATCGCCACGGTCGTCAGCTCCGCCATGACATCGACGCAGTCTGCCTCTGGCCTGGCTTCGTAGAAGGCGTTGACGTGTTCGAGGAGTTCGTTGGTTCGTTGACTCATGATGCGGCTTGAATAAGCGCTCGGATCTGCTCGGTAATGCACGGTGGTTTTCCTTGGAGCGCTGCCAGAATAACCAGTCTGGTGCAGGCCGCGCAAAGGCACCCAGCGGGCCCCGGATGCCTTTGCGGCGAAGATAGTCTTCCCTCATTCGGACACGGCGCTTTTGAACTGCCGCATCGCTCAGGAGACCTTGGAGCATCTGGCGGAGAATGGGGTTCATGGCGTTCAGTCGCTCCCAGCCTCATCACGGAATGGGCATGTCTCGTGTGGGCATCGCTGGTAACTGATCAGCGTGCCTTGGGCGAGGCCTTTGGCTTCCTTCAGGCCTTCGAGTTCCAGGCGCATCTCGACACGGTCTTCTTCGCATTTGACGCTTCTCGCCCAGAGGAGATTTGCGATGTAACAGAGGGCACCGGTAACACCGGTGACGGCAGAGAGCAGGGCGGTTTCTAGGGTCATGGTTTTGGGAAAGAGGCGGGATCGCTCAGCCTAACCACACGCAGGGCAGATGATCCCCGCGTGCGTTGAATTCGGGGTTAAACGTTGGTTTTTTCTGAGCGTCCCATTTTGTTAGAAAGTCGTGAAGCCGGAGAGGTCCACATCAGTGAGCTGGTAGCCTCCGCCGAGTGTTGTCATGGCAGCATTGATCGCGGCGCGGTTGTGCGTGATGAACGGGCCTGCCCCGCCTCCGCCGCTATACCAGGTCGTCAGTAGGACCATGGCGTTGTTGACAATCAAAAAGACGGGCGAGCCAGAATCGCCGCTGATGGCATCCTTGTAGAAGCTCAGGCGCGAGGCCAGCTTTGGCCGCTGACAGATCACGCTGGCTCCGAGGCTGGTGATCTCGCGGATAAACACCTGCTGTCCCTGATCCATCGAGACGCATGGGTATTCATACTGCGCCAGAGTCGGCAGCTTCGCGGCCCAGGCATCTGGCAGCACTCGCGCAAAGCCGATGGTGCCTGGCACGTCGGCATTCAAGACACCGACGATGATGTCTGTGCCAGCGATGGTCTGGCGTGCGGTTATCGTGCGTGCTACGACGGTGTTGTCGCTGGTGACGAAGTGCAGCGTGGTGCCGACTGGCACGGCCCAATGCGCGGCTCCGATGTAGTGCCGTGGCGAGACGAGTGTCTGGCCACGCCAGCTATTGCCATACGCGGCAGTCTCCGAGTTCCAGGTGGCGACGGGCGTCATGTCCACGCCGGTCACGAAGCAGGAGGTGTTCCGCTCATAGGACGTGCCGGGGTTCCAGTCGGAGAAGACGCGAGCGCGGTCGGCATAGCCTGTGAAAGGTGCAGCTCGTGTGTCGATCTGTGCGACGAGATGCGCCCTCAATGAGCCGCTGGTATTGCCTGTCAGCGTGCGTGTGGTTTGCTCGCCGATGGCAAAGGCGCTGACTGTCTGCGTGTAGGTGCGAGCTGGCGTGGTGAGGCTGATCGTGACACTGCCAGAGGTCACATAAGTCCAGAGATCGGTGCCGCTGAGAGTGACGATGCCGCTCGGGGTGAAGCCGCGCGTGACATCGCCCGTCGTGAGTCCGCTGCTGCCGACATTCCAGGGCCATTTGATGTCGTGAACTACCTGCGGTTTAACCACCTGCTGATAACTCACATCGCGGTCTGTCACGTTCGTCGTGACGGTAGTTCCCACGGTGCGGGGCACATACTGAATCGGGCCAGTCGTGAGCCCCAGGAAGGGAGCGACGGTGCCTTCCGTGTTCGGCATCCTCACACCGCCATCTCTCAAGATTTCGAGCCGCATGAAGGCGCGCTTTTGCAGGTGGCCACGCATCCGGCTCATGCCCTGGAGCTTGCCGTCTGCCCGGTTATAGACCATCACGAGGGCATCGTTCCTGCCACCCGTGCCGAGCCAGTAAGCCATGGTTCCACCGGTGCCGGTGGCTGGGCAGTCGTGGCTAATCTGCGGATAGACCGACACGCCTTCGATGCTCGAACGCAGCCGATAGACGATGGCGTGATGCCAGGATCTCGGCGCTCCGAGTGGCGGCGATGTCTCGGCCTCGCCATAGGAGCCATCTTGTGAAGCTGGCGCAAAGCCGAATGTGGAAACGAGCGCCTGGCTATCAGGTGTCGTCGGGTTCAGGCCGTGCAGGGCATACTCCACCAAGTTCGTCAGCCGATCATTGTCGGGATCTGCTGTCTCCAGAGCGCTCGCGCCGCTGAGTCCATAGGTGGCGATCCAGGCTTCGAAGGTCACGGCCTGCGCAGCCGTCGAGAGGAAAAGAAAGAGCAGGGCTTTCATGGCATCAGAAATCGACGAGCGCCGCGCGCTTCCAATGGTTCAAAGCAACGCAGAGGTAAAAGTAGAACTCATCGAAGGCCATCTGGCCTGCCTCTCCGGCGCTGGTGCCGGTGGCAGGCACATCCGTGAAGATGGAGACGGCGGAGAGATCGAGAGCGCTCGCCTGGAGCCTGCCAGACCAGGCCATGATGTTCTGGCCTCCATCGCTATACCATTGCAGCGCGCCCGCGCCGGTCTGCATCGTCACTCTCCCATCCACCCAGCCGAGTCCTTCCTCGCCGATGTCGAGACTGTCTTCAGCTTCGGTCAAAAGGAAGGCCTCTGTGGCGAACTCGGTGATGCCATGGCCGGTCAGTGTGGATGGCAGGCTCGTGAGCTTTGAGAAGGGCAGACTCGTGATCCACGATGGGTTCGCGTAGCTGCCAGTCAGGCTGGCCTTGCCATCGAGCGCGGTTTGCAGGCCGGTGACATCGCCGATGGCCACAGTGGGTGCAGTGGCTGTGAGCGTGGTGCCGCTGAGGCTCAGGCCGCTGCCGATGGTGAGGCCGCTGAGGACACCTGCCGACGTGCGACCGACGAGCTGTCCGTTGGCGATGGTGAAGTGTTCCAGGACGCTGCCGCTCGAGCTGCCCGTGGAGCCGGTGAAGGGCTTCTTTCGCGAGATGCTGTTTTGCCCTCCTGTCTGCGCGGAGAGCGTGGAGGCCAGGACGAAGAGAGCCAGGCACATGAGCACTGGCGTGGCGATGAGGACGCCGAATAGGCCGGCATGGGGGATGCGTGTTTTCATGGGATCAGGCTTCGAGGTCGGAGAGGGTTGCGCGGCGGTTCACGCCATCAGGGCAGAGCACTCGGAACTCATCGTTCGTGATCGTGATGCCGAGGTTCGCGAGGGCGCGGGCGCGCTGCTGAGACGTGAGGGACTGGACGGCATCATGCCTCACTGCGCGGGTGTTCAGTCCGAGATCCCAGGCGTTCTCGACGGTGTCGGGAATGTCGTCGTCAGCGCCTCGCGAGTAAGCCTGGGTGACTGTGATATCGAAGGGCAGGGAGAGCCTGGGGGCATCCTCGTCGGGGATCTGCCATTCAACCTGGCAGCGGAGGCTGCCCGTCTCGCTGGTGCCGAGAGCCTCGCGGAGCTGGAGGCTGTCGCAGATGGTCGCGAAGAGGTAGCGCGTGGCGGTGCTCGTGCCGCTGACGTCCGGCTCCAGATCGAGCAGCTTGGGATCGTCTTTGTGCGCTCCTTTGACCTTGGCCACGAGGCGCATGGTGGTGCCCTCTGCCAGAGCCACAACAGCACCGGCTGTGACGAAGGCCACACTGATGCCGAGAGAGGCACGATGCACACCGACAAGGTTTGGAGCCTCTGCCCCGGTAAGCGTGCGCCGGACGATGCCGGTTTCAGTATGGATGTAGATGGTTTGAGGAGCCACGCAGCGCGCGCGGTGTCAAACGATCACAGCCGCACAGCATGCCGCCAGGCGAGATCGAGATCTGCGCTCGTCATGCCGAGGGCGGTAGCGAGCTGGATGACGAGCGGATGCGTGCGCTCGTAGTCGCTGCTGAATTCCCACTCGATCTGCGCGGTGGTGCGTTGCGGCTCTGGCAGGGCGGCGATCAATGCCGGGATATCATCGAGCAGGCCAGCTCCATGCAGCCAGAGGCGGAGCTGGCGTGCGGAGATGGGCTTGAGCTGGCTGCGCTGGTTTGCCAAGGCAGCAGCGGCGAGAGCGGCAGTGATCTCGGCCTCACTTGGCAGCGGCTCGCCATCGGCAGCATGGTAGGTGCCGCCTGGCTCCATCAGGATGCCGCGCCCGAGGTGCTTCATGGCGCGGGAGAGGCGGGCGAATTCACGGGCTTGCGCGCCGGTGAAGGTGACAGAGTTGGAGGTGATGATCATGGCGTGTTAGCCGTCTTCACGGCGGTTGGCGAAGTGGGAGCGGATGCCGTAGCGGAGACCAAAGGGCGCGGCAGCGGTCCAAGTCATGAGGCCGTTGCTGCCGTGCGTGAGATGCTTCGCGGGATCGAGCGTCTTCATGAGCACTTCGTTCCTCTCCACGTAGCGACGGTCCTTGAGATCGCCATGCCAGAGATGGCTGGCGGTGCCTTGCACGCAGCCCATCGGCCTGCCTTTGAGCCACTTCCGCACGGGCTTCGACCAGTCTTCATAGTCTGCCTTGAGCGCAGGGTTCATGGTGAGGTGACCTGGCTGATCGAGATCCAGCGCGGCTGCTGCAAAGCCGACATCGCCATTGCCGACGACAAGGGATTCGTAGAGACCGCTGCGGCCCTGAGTCCAAAGCGAGCGGCGTGCGGCCATGGCGAATCCTGGATGCGCCTGGCAGCGGCGCAGCAGGTCCGGCTGATGAGCGATGGACGGGCGCTGATCGATGACTTCGCCATCTCTGCCCAGCCATCGTGCTCGACTGAAAGGCTGGACGATGGGATGCACATCGAGCGCGCGTGCGGTGGCGACGAACCAGTCTTCATTGTCGAAGAGGATGTCGGCATCCACCCAGACCAGGGCGTCATACTCTTTCGGCACCATCTGCTCTGCGCGATTCAGCAGGCGTTCCTTTTGCATCATGACTTGGTCATTGGTGGCACCGATGACATGCCAGCCAGGCTCTGCGAAGGTCTGGAGTGGATGGCCGGGGAGCTGGGCCTCGACTCCGAACACAGGCAGGTCTTTCGTGGCTTCACGGAAGCGGCGGAGGTTTTCACGCGGCTTCTCAAAGCCGAACCAGTTGTAGTGGCAGGTTATGATGGCGAGCTTCATTCAGATCAGTTCGTGTAACGGCCCCGGACTCGGACGAAGAGCTTACTGAAAGTCGGGATGGTGCTGTAACCATCGGGGAAGCCGGTGGTGACGTTAATATCGAGATCCGTGCCAGCCGGGATGGTGATGGCTCCAGCGACTAGCAGCGGGATACCGATCCCGCGCGGCGTGTCGTTTGGCTGAGTCACGTAGTGCCAGTAGCTCTGGCTCCAGAAGTAGCCGATACCTCCAGCGGGCTCCGTGAGAAAAAGGATGATGAATGCCTGCCAGAGAAGGTCTGAAGTGCGGGGGATACCATCACTCGCGGCCATGCTGATGTGCGTGATGATGGCGTCTCGTGGGAAGGTGATGACTGGCAGGCCGATGGCGTCGGAGTCGAAGCTGTCAGTGTCCCCACCGACGAGTGGCAGCAGGAAATCAAAAACCTGAGCCGAGCCTCCATTGGAGGCCACATAGGCTACTAAGGCTGCATTGTCGCTTGGGCTGCCGCTAGCGATCTGCGACCAGGAATGCGTGTGCGTGCTGGGAGGGAAAGTGGAAGGCTTGCCGGTGACATCGGCCCAGGCAGCCGGGAAAGTGGAAGGCTTGCCGGTGACAGAGCCCCAAGCCACGGTGGTGACAGCTTCAGCTCCTGCTGCGTTGATGGTGATCGTCTTCGCCTCGTCATCGATGTCGAAGGTGATGTTCGTGCCTGCGACCAGGCGTGACTTGATCCATGCCCAGGCGGCATCGGTGAGGGCAGGTGCTTCATCCTCGGGACGCGAGGGTGAGTTGCCGATCACGATGGGGAAGGCGAGCGTCTTGCGCGGCGTGTCCTCAGCGGTGAGCTGCCACTCGATCTGCGCGGTGAGAGCAATGGCCTTCATGCCTTCGATGGCAGCACGTAGCGGGTCGGAGTCTGCGAGCAGGCTGAAGGTGTAGCTCGTCAGGGCTCCACTGCCTGCGGAGACCCAAGCGGTATCTTCCAGTATGACGGCTCCGCTTTCCTGCCCATCGAGCTTCATGACGAGCTTGCCCGTGGTGCCTCCTGCCAATGCCACCGGGACGTTGTCTTGCTCAAAGGTCACACGCAGCACGAACAATGTGCCGAGGATGCCCGTCAATGAGGGCAGCGACGAGCTGACGTTCGTCGCTCTCACTTCCCCCGTGGCTGCATTGATGCAGAGGTGCTGCTGATCCATGCCGGGGGCAGGGTGTCAAAAGATGACGAACTACCGCAGGACCGAGCTTCGCTGGAAGCTCAGTCGGTCAGCTCTTTGTTGTGCCTTTTACGGCACCGAGGCCGAGATGGAGAAGCTGCATGAGAGCTACGACCCGTATCAGTCGCGCTACTCCTACATCAGCGGCCATCGCACCCTCGCCGCCGCCAAAGCCAAGGCCGAGAAGCTGGCCTGCCGCGATCGCCGCGACAGCCCCAAGCATGAGCTTTGCCACATTTCCGCCGATCCGTTTTCCGACTACCTCGGCTGATATGACAGCTACCCAATACAAGACCATCCGCATCCAGCTCGGCCTTTCGCAGGCCGGGCTGGCCGCCCTTCTGTGTGTCACACGGGCCACCATCAACGCCCGCGAGGCGGGCAGAACCCCAATCACCGAAGAGGCATCGAGAGCCATCCGCTCGCTGTCAGCCGTCCCAAAATAAGAGGCACAACAAGACACGGATGGACAACCCCACCCCGCCGCGTGTTGGGGTGCCATCGTTTAGGCGTCGTTGTGCGGAATGACCCATCGAACGTCGTGCCAGGTCACGCGACCAATCAGCCCGCGAGGACGGACCGGCACGCACGGTGCGTAGTCGCGGCGCATGTCGGTTCTGCCGTGGTATTTCGAGGGCAGCGAGAGGATGGGCTTATGCGTTCGTCACGCGGTCGGAAGCACCATGTAGCTCACTCGCGTGCCTGGCTGGACAGTGATGGCCGAGTTCGCGATCTCCGAGGCAAAGCGGGCGATGACATCGCCATTCGCTGCCGCCGTGATCTGGCCTTCCAGGATCGCGATATTGCCACTCGTCACACTTGTCGCGCCTGCGGCAGCAGGTTGGTTGTAGGCATTCGTGAAGCTCACAATTTCGGCAGCGGCTCCATTCGACCAACTGCCCCGGAGATGGAGCGCGCTGAACGCGGGACCATTGATGGCCCATCGGCTGCCTGTCGTGGTGACGGCTGCCGTGTAGGGGATCACGAACTTGAAGTCGTAGCGCTTGCCAGCTTCGACAGGAAATTTCAGCCCGGTGACATCCTGAAGCGTGTTCAGCGTCGCGTTGTTATTGACCACTGTTCCCGTGGGCAGTGTGATGGTCACCAGCTCATACAGTGGCACGGTCGATCCCTCTGACTCTGGCGCTCCGGGTGTGACCTCAGTGCCGCGCCAGTAGTTGTTGTGCAGGATGAACTCGACGGTGTCTGAGCGATCTACCCACGGCACGCTGTCTGTCTCGCGCCAGGCGAACTCACCGGCGAGTGACATGCGGCCCGTGTTCAGGTTCTCGCCGGCCGGATCTGCGATCTTCAGCAGCGTGTTCAGCTTGTCAGTGGCGTAGTTGATGCGTCCCTCATAGACCAGGCGATCTTCGTCCACGGTCCAGTCTTCCGCGAGTGCGCAGGTGTCCTCGACATCGAACTTCCCAGGCGGCTTCACGATGAAGCGAAACTGAGCCAGCGCGGGCGCGATCCACGGCTTGCCATCTCTGAGCAGCACAAGCTGAATCTTCGCGCCAGTGCCGCGCTTGGCTTCCAGGAACGGCACACGGGTATGGTAGCCGATGCTCTGGATGATCTGGGAGGTGTCGGTGTCGAAGACGATTTTCATTGTGGGTGTTCGGTCTGAGTTTTGAAAATGGCGAGCCAGTGCTTGTGGAAGGCGCGGAGATCTGCGCGCTTCAGCACGCCGGTATGCTTGCGGGCTGCGAAGGGAGTCTTGTTCCCCGATGGCACGGCCTTGAGCAGCAATGCATGGATGCGCCTCAGCTCATGCGTTTTCGCGAGTCCTGATGTCTTGTCGAACTGGAAGTATTGCAGCGTTTTGGGCGCTTTCGTCGGCACCTCCGCTTTGGCTGGCTTCGACTCATGTCCACTGCGCAGGCTCACACGCGGCCCGAGATCCCGCATCAGCTCGCGCAGATCATCCACCTTCGCGAGGCCACGCGCGGCGATCTTCAGCGGCTGATCAGGAGCTGGAGGGACTTGGCTCATTTCACGATAGCGCGGGGCACATACTCAGTGACGAGCGTGGTCAGGTGTGGCACGCCTGGCACACCGTAGATCAGCGGCTCTGAACTGATGCTCTTCAGTGACCAGCCCCAGGGCCAGTTCCACGTGAAGCCGGATGGCGAATACCAAGGCAGCGCGAAGAGATCGAGGATCGGCGGCGCATTCTCCGGCGTGAGATGGCCGGGGAGCGAGTCAGTGGGCGGCGCATCCCAAGTCAGGAAGGTATCCGAGACCTGGACTCGGCTGGTATCGAGAGCCGTGTAGCGGGCATCTGCCCAGCCGGTAAAGGTGCCAGCTTCGTTCTGGAACGTGGTGCCAGTCAGGCTCAGTGCTACGGACGAACTCACCACTTGGTTTCCCACCGTGATCCTTCTCTTCCGGCCCTTTGGCAGGCCAGTGTCTTGCAGCAGGATGCCCTTGTGATCTCCGCTGACACGCCACACGCCTTCCATGCTTTTTCGCGGGCCTGCCACGCGCTTCTTCTGGACATCGAGCAGCCAGAGCGTGGAGATGTGCGGATGCTGCATGCCCCGCTTGTATTTGGAGGGATCGAGAGTCAGCCAGGACATCGGGCCTTGGTCCCATCCCTCGTCAGTCACCGCGATCTCATTGTCTTCCTCGCGATCCTCGCCATCCGCCAGGCCTTCGCCACGCACGCGGATCTCGTAGGCCATGTTTTCGATCTCCATCTGCGGCTCCGATTCCGTGATGTAGAAATTCGGAAGCCCAGGGAAGCGACCACCACGCGCAAAGGCATGCATGCTCGACGACTGGAAAAGCTGGGAGACCGTATCGAGTCCGTTCGGACGAAGCGTGGGTTTGGCGGGCTCGCGCGCAAAGTCGAGAAGGCCATGGATGACGAGGGAAGAGGCGCTCATTTGACGGCTTCGAGGATTTGAGTGATCAGGCCGATAACCATCTGCGCAGATTGCTGCTGCGGATTGGTGGCAATCTGACCACCGGCATTTTCTTTGTTGGCATTGTTCTGCGCTTGAGCTGCCAGCGGATTGGCGGCGGGATTCGGCGCTTTGGGATCTCCGAACTCTTTGCCGAAACGATCCTTTTGGCGCTGTGTCTCGCCATCGAACGAACCGAAGGAATCCTTCATGGCCTTGTCGCGTTTGCCACGGCTTTGGGTCACGCGATCCTCGGCACGCTGGCGGGCGTCATCGGCATCGCCCTGGCGCTCTCTGGAGTAGCCTTTGATCTTGCCTTCCTTCGGATCTCCCTTTGCTTGATCCTCGAGGGCTTTCTTGGCATCGACCATCTGTTTGGCACGTGCCAGGGCATCCTGCTCACTGAGGCCCGCTTGATCCATGAGTTCGGACTGGATCTGCTGGATGGCGGCTTGTTTCTCCAGCTCAGCGACCAACTCTTTGTTGCCTGCGATCTTGGCATTGATGAGGTCCATCTCTGCCTGGAAGGCGGCGAGGGCATCGCTCTGCTGGCCTGCTTTTTCAGCCTCGGCTTTCTGCTGATCGGCAGCCCGCTCCTTTTCATCGGCGATGTCGCGCTCGGCATCACGATACTGTCTCCGAAGGTCGAGCAGCTCTGTTTCGATTTTAACCTTGCCCTCTCCCATGCTCGAAGCTGCAACGGTATTCATCTCCTCTTCGAGACGCATGATCTCGCGTTTCACCTCAATGAGTTTCAGGTTTGGCGGGAGGATGGAGAGATAGTCCGCCATGCGCTTCTCGCTGAGAGCAGCCTCAGCGGCTAGAAGCTGGTTGACCTCGCGTTGAGCGGCCGCCAACGCCTTGGCGTCGGGCACAGATGATGCAGCGCCTTTTTCTGGTTCTGCTGGCTTGGCGGTAGGACCGGTAGCCTTGATGACCTTGCCATGCTTATCGTATTGCTTGGCAGGGCCATGCTTTGCCTGCGCGTCATAAGCCAAGCCTTGCTCTTCATCCCTTCTATTTCTCCGTTGATCTGGTGTGAGCTGTTTGGGGAAGTCCTTTTCTTGCAGTGCCTCTAGCCCCTTCTTGCCAAACGCGCTGGTGGTCTCCATCGTTCCCATTTCATCCAGGCCCAGCATTTTGCCGATGCCAGTGCCAAAACCCTGTGTGAGCTCGTTTCGCAGTTTATTCAGCACACTGAACAGCTCGATGGAATTTTTGACCGCAAACCCGATACCCTCGCCGAGATCGCGGAATAGATCGGCGTTCTGTTCCAAAAATGCCGCGAAATCTTTAGCGCCTTGAACTCCTTCACCGAACAAGTCTTTGGTGAGCAGCCCGGCAGTTTTATCGATAGCTGAATTGAGCGTGCTCATCGCCACGGCGGCGGTATCGCCAGCCTCGCCAAGGATACCGATCCTCTTCACAAGGAAGTCATAGAGTGTGCCAGCTTGTTGCGCTTTCTTGATGTCGTCATTCGAGATCGTCAGCACCTTAGCAAGGGTGGAGTCAGCGCCAATATTCCCCGTCATGATGGAGCGCATTTCTTGCGCGAGCTGCTCAGCAGGAATCTTTGAATTTGCGAGGGCATTGGCGAACTTTCCGACCAGCTCAATGTTCTGAGCGACATCGATGCCGACACTCTGAGAAGCTCCGAGCGTGGAGAGGAAGCCATCCACCAGGCCGGTCAGAGAGGCGGCGGTCTGCGGCTCAAGATCGACCATGGCCTGCATGGCTTTGGCAGCCTCCTGCTTTGAGGCTTCTGCGCTGAGGCCTTTGAACTGTCTCAGCACATTGGCGATGGCCGTCTGGCTGTCGCCGATGGTCTGATTGAACTCCAGGCCTCTGCGCACGAGGGTCGTGAGTCCGACGCCCAGGCCTGCGACTGCGCCGAGTGATCCGGCTCCAGCGAGCAGCTTGCCAAAGCCTCCTTGTGACTGGAGTTGATCCTTGAACTTCTTCGCCTCGCCGCGCGCCTTGGAGAGCTGCGCTTGGTATTGAGCGATGTCGAGCTGGAGCTTGGCAGAAAGAGAGGCACTCATGGCAGGGACTTGGAGAAACCCGCGTCCCTGGCAGCGCGGTTGATGTAGGTTTCCCAGCGGCGGTCGAGGGCTCCGACGCGTTTGTTCATGGCGAACTGGATGCGCCGTTCGATGTCTTTCACGCCACGGCCAAAGCTGACTTGGTTCTCCATGGTGATGGCGATGCGCTGATCTGAGATCTCCACGCGCAGTCTGCCAGGTGCAGCACTGTGGCGATCTGTGCCAAAGGGAATCTTGGCACCCAGAGAGCGCAGCGCATCACTCCAGCCTGAGGCAAGCCACCAGACGTGTGTCTGCCGCTTGCTGACATAGGCGGCGAGGTTCTCGGCATCCGTGACGAAGAAGACGAAGCCTCGGGCATTCTGTGTCTTTGCGTTGGATCTCGCCGTGCGGCGGCGGCTGCCACCCGAGGTGCGCTTGTGCAAAGTGCCGCCATCGAACTTGCCGAGGCCTTTGCCGGTGACATCGCGGAGGATCGAACTGGCGAGGGCCTCATTGCCCTTGCCGAGATGCGACCAGAAGGCATTCGCCGCTGGCACGTTGCTTTGGGCGATGACGTCATACGCATCACTGCGCGTGCCGTAGAGGCTGTAAATGTCACGAGCGACGGCTGTGCGGCCTTGCTCCTCAGCCTTCCTGCCAGAGGATGCCTTGCCACCGTAGGGCGGTGTGATCTTCGCCACCTCCACGAACAAGAGCCGAGCCTGGTCTTTCAGCACTTCCGCTGCCGCTTTCCTCGAAGTCGTGGCAAAGCGAATCACCGCAGCGTCAAAGGCAGCAGTGTCGAGTTTGAGGCCATCATTTTCGGCGGACATCGGCAGGAGGGGATGCTGGTGACGGTGTGTCAAAGCTCGATCTGCGGCTGCCACTCTCCGCTCTGCCACTTCTGCTTCAGCTCTTTCGCGGCGATGAGCTTCCTGCCTGCGGTGGAGAGCCTGGCATCGGGCCAGATGTAGGCTTCGCCATGCAGGAGGCCAGACGCGAGGATCATCGCCCAGGCTTCCACCATGGAGATCTCCCAGCGCATCTCGCGACGAGTGACGCCACCTTCATAGGCCCGGCTCAGCAGCGCGTAATACTGCGCGTCTGAGACGGGCAGGGCTAGTTTCCCGCGTGGCCTCCTGAATGGCCAGAGGGCCTGCGGATGGCGATCATCTGCCGGTGAGCAGTGCGCATCTTCACGGCCTGGTGAATCGCTGGCCACTCACCGCCCAGAGGGATGGCTTTCTCTGCCCAGGTATTGGCAGCACGAAGAAAGGCGGAGGGGCGTCCACGAAGGCTGTCCCACTCCTCAGGCTCGTGACTGGCGAGGTAAAGCACCAAGCCTGCCTGCTCGATGAACTGATGCGGATCGAGCACTTGCTCGATGCTCATGCTGGCATCCTTAGCCTTCAGTCGCTCCATGATGAGAGGCACGGTATCGAGACCACTGGAAGCTTCATCGAGATCTGTGATGCGGACGAACAAACTCTCACGCTCGCGTGACCAGGGTTTCAGCGCGGCCTGATTCCAGGTGTGTTCATTGTCGGCGTGCCAGGCTTCCTGCCGTGATGCCTCTGCCTGTGCAGCCACTGCGGCGGAGGCGGGATCGTCAGAGGGCGGAGTGATGGCGGTCGGTTTTTTGGGGCGTTTCATACGGGGACAGTTCCAAAGCGGTGCGCGATGCGTTCCATGACGCGGCCCGTGTAGTTCAGTGACAGTTCGGCAGTCATGCCAGCTTCCTCGACGATGAGAGATGGCTGTGTGCTGCGGATCATGCGTTGCAGCTCAGCACGCACGGTGAGCACATCGTAGCCGAGCACCACGGGATGGAGGGGCTCTTCATCCTCCAGCGCGAGGTGCAGCGGATCTGCGACTGTGGGCGCGCGCCGCAGAAGGCGCTGCGCATCATGCATGACGGGTGCTTTCGTGACTGGATCTTTGAGCGTGAAACCGTGCCTGGAGAGGTGGAAGACATGCGCTGGGTGTGTGCCAGTGATCGTCAGTGGTGGAATGCCCACACCGCTGACACTGGCCATGAGATCGAGATCAGGCTCAGTAAACTCGCGACGCATGGCGAGGATCTGCGGGTTCTCCGCGCCATGTCGGAACTCTGTCATGCAGCCCTCCGCCACACTGACGAGCCGCATCGGAACGCCCTTCTGCATATCGAGCAGGGCTTCCCTATTGATCAATGCACGCATCATCACACAGAGGGGATGCATGGGCGGCAGAGCGCCCTTCTTCCAAAGCTTCGCCACCGTGATGGTGAAGTGCGTGAACTGCGGACGAAGGCTGCGCACGCCGAACATAAAGTCGATGTAATCCTTGCCATCGCTCTGCCGGTGCCTCAGCCGGTGCTGGAACGGGAAGCCAAGCGCTACAAGGCAGGAAGCCAGCTTCGTGTCTGATGTCTGGAAGACATTCGCAGTAGGCGGTTTGGCAGAGGGCTGGGCCATAAGGCAATCGGCAGGAGGTGTGTTGTGCGGTGGCGAGCGCTCGCCTCAGAGCCTCCGCACAAGGCTCATTTTCGTGGTGGGGTAGCTTTACGGAGCCGGTGCATCGACCTGCGGATAGTAGGACGATGAGAACTCAGCGGCGGGAGACTTATCTGCTGTCAGCGTGGACTTCGGTTCACGGACCATCAGGAGCTTGTCGAGATCACGAGTGAAGCCATGGATCACGGCGTCTTCATCGAAGTTCGCCAGCTCGATGCTGTCACCGCTCGCCACATTTGCGAGGCCAGTGCGAGCGCCAGCCGTGGTCGGGATGATCTCCATCTTTTGGTCGATATCGAGCGCCTGCTGATGAACCTGGACCTGGATGATCTGCTGGTAGGATGGCGGGATCTCAGGAGATGCCGGGCTAACCACAGCGGGGACAAGAGCTTTGTGGCCTGTCTTTTCCTTGATGACCTGCCGTGGCGAGAAGCCGGTTTCGAGCACAACGACTCCTGTGTCGTTATACTCTTTGAGGTCGCAGCCTGGGATAGTGCCGTGAGTGATGTGGTAGGGCATGGCGGAGTGGGTTTTGGATTCGAGAGAGATCAGGTGTCAATCCGCGCCGCGTTCCCACCAGAGCTGGCAGGTGAAGCTGAGGGCGTAGAAGACGGTGCCCATGTCTTTGTCACGAAGCGCTGGCTGCTCGCCGTGCCAGGTGATGTTTTTGCGGAAGGTCCAGTTCGCGCGGCGATCTTCATCGAGCGACTCAAGCCATGCTTTGAGAGCTGGCCTGTCCTGTAGCCTGGCATCGATGACGTTGAGCCACTGGCTTGCCTGCTCGCGTGTCGTCTCGACATTCGAGGTAGCGCTGTCTTCAGACTTCAGCCAGGTGAGCAGCAGCAGATCGACCTCGACTGTCTTGCAGAGCCCACGGCTTTTTTCCTCCTTGGCTGCCACCACGAGCGATGGGAAGGCGGGCGTCTTGCCACTGTCCATCACGACAATGTTCAGATCCGCTGGAACGCCAGCCTCCTGGCTCTCCGACGTCGTGAGGTAGTCACGGAAAAGCTGGGCGATGAATAGGGATGGTGTGGCTGAGGGCATGGCGGTTACTTCATCGGGGATCTGCCAGCCAGGCACCACACGGGCGAGGCCGCGACGTCTCCAGCTTCGAGCTTGAACTTGTAGGTGCGCCCCTTGAACTGGAGACGGTCGAGTTCCTGATCAGGACGGAAGGCCAGCCTGGCTTTATCGATCCGGCATTCGAGCACGTGCTCGGGCATTGCGCCTTCCTGGGTGACCTCCAGAGCATTCGTGTCCTGATGCACCAAGACGTCAGCCAGCGTGATGCTGGTGCTGCCACGCAGGTAGATGAGCGTGTCTGCGAATGGCGATGCTGCCATGCAACGTCGCACGGCAGCTTGGAAGCGTTCCTGACGTGTCATCGAGTGGCCTCCCAATGCTCGGAATCATCAGGCAAGCTCTGGCCTGGGACACGCACCGTAGCAGCGGCGATCTGGATCAAGGCGTGCGTGATCTGCTCATTCGTGCAGACCTCGCGGCTCAGACGGATGCCGGTGGCGTGGATCTCGCCCTCGCATTCATCGGGCTCCTTTTCCTGCATGACTTGGATCGAGATCCGGGAGCCATCGGCGGCGGTAACGGAAAAGCGGCGGAGGCCTGAATCGGCCTCTGCGGGGATGGTGTCTTCTGCAACTGTGGACATGCCATCGCGCGGGTGTCAAAGCCTGGACACTAGAACGCCGTGCCCCCAACCAAAAGGCACGGCGTCTTTAGCAACCAACACACCCGATTGGAACGCGGGCGTTTGGGAGATTTTTAGGGGCTCTTCTTTTTGGGCGGAGTCGAAGGCGGCTGGGTGGCGCGGAAGATGCCGATCTCTGCGAGAGACGGTGTGAAGCGATGTTCACGCAGCTTGGCATCGACTGCCACGGCTTGCAGAATGGGAAAGTCTGCATTCGGGCAATCGTTAGAGACGATGGCCTGCTTGACCTTGGCGAGCGCCTGGTCTGCGGGCATGAGATCGCTCAGCACCCGGCCGCTGCGGCGGTCGGGTGCGAGAGCGATGAGAAGGGCGAGACGCATGAGGGTGTGGCGTGAAGGTTGCCTAACTGGCGATTAAGCGGCTGGCGTGCTGAGGAGCTTCAGCGCGGCGGCGAGGCCGTAGGTTTTGCCGTAGTGGCAGCCGATGACCTGGTATTCCGTGCCGGTGTCTTCATCGGCGATGTGGCGGTATTCCAGGGTGAGGCCGGTTTCGAGGTCATCGACCAGCTCGAAGTCCACCAGCTTCTGGCGGATGCCTGCGGTAGGCAGCACTGGACGGAAGCCAGTGATGATGCCCGATGGCGTGCCAGCGACTCCGACGAGGTTCGTCTTGAGTGTGACGGTGTGGACGCCGGTGCCGGTGTCCGTGATGTCCACGGCGGTTCCCGCGAGGGAATTGGCGAGCGAGCTGGCGAGCTTAAACGTGTCGGCAGTGAGCTTGATCACGTAGTAGTAAGTAGCAGCAGACAGGCCAGCAGGCAGCGTGGTGGCGCTGGAAACCTGGACTTGGTCACCGGTCAGGTAGCCGTGGGCGGCGGCGGTGCAGATGTCCGTCGTGGCAGCGGTGAAGGTTTGGCCGGTGCCGTTGTTCGACGGGATGCCGTTGCTGCCAGAGACATTGAAGCCCATGACCTGGTTAATGCGAGCCTGGCGGAGGGCATCTGTGCTGCCACTCTGGGAGGCATCGATGATCCCCGCCTGCTTAGCGAGATTGAAGTAGAAGGCTGCATTCAGTGCTAGGCCAGGCATGGGAAGGGAAGGCCAGTTGGCTTCCATGCCTTTCTGCGCCAGGTCAGCGACGTCATTCACATCGAAGGCGGTGGCTGCCATCGGTGCGAGCGTGGCATTCGGGAAGTAGCCATAACGCACCACACTGAAGATGTCCGCCAGGATGGTCTGGGCGAGATCATGCCCTTTGATGAGGCCGTGCATGACGGGGTCGAAATGCACTTGGTTCTGAGCTTCCTCATTGGTGAAGCTGATGCCGACGACTTTCTCCGTATTGATGGAGATCTGGCGGCTGCCAGTCGTGGTATTGCTCACCTTCGAAGAGTAGGCTTGGCCTGGGGTGCGAGTCTGAGCATCGCCGGTGCTGTAGTCATAGACTGGCACAGTGATCGTGTTGTTCGCGTCATTGCCCGGCGTGAAGGCATCTCGACTGATGGCACGCGAGAAGAGGCCGAGTGGAGCCAGCGCGGTTTTCAAGCCAATGATGGCGTTTTCAAGGATGCGGGTGACCTGCAACGAATCCGCGATGGTGTTCGTGGCGAAGTGACCAGGGCGGAACTCCGACCATGGTGTGGCGGCGGCGCTGCCGACAAAGAGGACGAACCAGGCGGAGTAGAGCTGGCCCGTGGTGGCGAGCACGGTGGTGGCAACCAAGGTTGCAATCAGCAGGAGGGTATTGAGGAGCTTCATTTGAGGAGGGGCGAGATGGGGTTTGGGACGGTAGTTTGCGCGGCGAGATGGTTAGACCTTGAGACCGGCTTCGCGGGCTTTGGCGAGAATCTCGCGGCGTTCGGAGAAGGTTTTCGCCTTGTCACAGGCAGCGCGGACTTCGGCCTCGTTGCGAGGTGCATCGATGTTTCCGGTTGGGTTTGGCACAGGCGGCTGATTGCCCCAGGCCGTGGGAGAGACGCCAGCACCGCGAAGGCCTTCCAGGGTCTGGATGCGGTCGGTCAGTGGCTTGATCGCGTTTGTCACAGCGGTGGTCACATCAGCCAACGTCAACGCGGGCGCTGGAGCCGGAGCTTGAGCGGTAGGCTGCGGAGGGATGACGGTCACGGGCGCGGTGGGAGCCGGAGCTTGGGCCGTGGGTTGAGTGGCAGGTGCAGCACCTCCGCCAGCTGGCGGCGTT
>Ga0247844_1002158_pt1 | contig 33032 bp, 37 predicted proteins | sample LaCtaG_FD_192421 | JGI IMG/M metagenome (GOLD analysis project Ga0247844, IMG submission 192421) | Freshwater microbial communities from meromictic Lake La Cruz, Castile-La Mancha, Spain - LaCruzMarch201714.5m_1 | ecosystem: Environmental > Aquatic > Freshwater > Lake | place: Spain: Castile-La...
GAAAAACTTTCTTTAGCAATAAGTGATTTTTCAAAAGGACAGCTTGATCTTGTGATCGCTAATGCTGGAATTAGTATGGGGGGAAAAACGCGTCTACCCAATTTTGAAAGTTGGCGCAACGTTTTTAAAACCAATATTTATGGTGTGATCAATACTTTTGAACCGGCCATTATGATTATGAACAAGCAAAAAAAAGGCTATCTTGTGGCCATCTCATCGGTGGCAGGGTTTATGGGGCTACCTGGGACTGGAGCGTACAGTGCTTCAAAAGGGGCCGTGAGGCTTTTTTGCGAGTCACTTTCCATTGATTTAAAACGCGAAGGCATTTTTGTCTCGACGATTTGTCCCGGGTTTATTGATACGCCACTTACGAGAAAAAATCACCATCCTATGCCTTGGAAGATGACTGTAGAAGAAGGGGCGCTGCGGATTAAGGCGGCCATTGAAAAGAAAAAAAGTCTTTATGTTTTTCCTTTGCCCATGGCCATGGTCACTTATGTTTTAAGTCGTGTTCCACGATTTATTTATCGTTTTTTAATGACTTCAAAAATATTTAATTATAGCAAGGAGTAGAAATGAAAAAATTAGTTTTTGTTCTCTTTATTCTAACTTCTATTTTGGGAGTAAGTTGTTCAAAAAATGAATCAACAACACCTTCTTCAAATTTTGACCCTACAAAAGAAACTCAGGCCGATCCTTTGAAATTAGGAACAGGGGCCTGCAAAGTCGACGAGAAAAAAGATTGTGACACAACAAAAAAATAAAAATGAATATGATCAAATTATTTTAGATCATTATAAAAAAGTCGCTCGAAATAATGGACTTGCCTCGTCTTCGACGATGGAAGATCCTTATATTCGTCAAAGTGAGATTGATTTTTTCCTTTCTTCCATTCGCAGTGAAATACAAATTAAAAATCGTCCCCTTCGCCTTCTCGATGTGGGGTGTGGAAATGGATATTTACTTGAAACAATTTCGAAGCGTTTTCCTGAGCTAATTCTTTTTGGCCTAGAGTTTACGCCAGAACTTTATGAACAGGCCCTCTCGCGAAATATCCCGCAGCTCACTCTTTCTAGGGGCGATGCTCGTTTAAAAGAAGATTTTTATCCGAACATCGATATAGTGATAACTGAACGTATGGTGATTAATATTTTAAATGCGGACCATCAGCTTGAGGTCATGAAAAATATTTTTTCATCAATTAATCCTGACGGCCTTCTTCTTATGAGTGAGAGTTTTTTGGAACCACTTCACGAACTTAATGAGGCCCGCGAAGAAATGTGTTTAGACCCCATAGAGGAGTCTCATCAAAACCTCTATTTGTCAGAGGCCTTAGTTGAACATTTTCTTTCTTGGGGAATGGAAGAAATTGAGGGAACCTTGCCCGCCAACTATTTATCAACCCAGTTTTTCGTCACTCGCATTCTTCACAAATCGCTACGCCCGGATAAGGGTAAAGTGAAATTTTCTAAGTTCGCTAAATTTTTTACCGAGGCCTTGCCTCCTGCTGTTGGTAATTTTTCTCCAATTCTTTTTAGAACTTTTAGAAAAGGTAAAAAATGAAAAAACTTCTTTTTGTATGCATGGGAAATATTTGTCGTTCTCCTGCGGCCGAAGGGGTGATGAAAGATCTTGTCTTAAAAGCAGGACTTCAAGATGAAATAATCTGTGATAGTGCTGGGACTTTAGGATATCATGCCGGTTCTTCTCCTGACTCTCGAATGACGGCCCATGCAAAAAAAAGAGGAATTTACTTAGAGCATGCTGCAAGAAAATTTGTTTTTTCTGACTTTAAAAACTTTGATCATATTCTTGTCATGGATAAAGATAATTTTTCAAATGTTGTGGCCCTTGATCCTGAAGGTTCTTTTTTACACAAGGTTCAGTATTTGACAGATTTTTGTCAAAAAATTAAAGCGGCCGAAGTTCCCGATCCCTATTATGGTGGAGCGAGTGGCTTTGATTTGGTTTTAGATATAGTCACTGATGCTTGTGAAGGGCTCCTTAAAAAAATAAAATGAAAAAATAAAATGAGTTAATGATAAATGAGCGAAGAAAAAAACTATATTACCCCTCTTGGTTTTAAGCGTCTTCAAGATGAGTGGGAGTACTATACAAAAGTTGAACGTCCTGAAGTCACCCGCGTCGTTTCTTGGGCCGCAGGCAATGGTGATCGCTCTGAGAATGCAGATTATCAGTACGGAAAAAAGCGCTTGCGCGAAATCGATAAACGTCTTCGTTTTCTTTCACGAAGAATTAATGAAGCTGAGATCGTTGATCCCACAAAAATAAAAACCGACAAAGTGCAATTTGGCGCAACTGTGACACTGATTGATGAAGATGATCATGAAAAGAAATATTCGATTGTGGGCGTGGATGAAGTTGATACAAAAAAGGCGTGGATATCGTGGAAATCTCCAATAGGGCGCTCCCTTTTAGGAAAGAAAAAAAGGGATACTATTACAGTCGTCACTCCAGTCATGGAAAACGAATATGTGATAAATAAGATAGAATATAAAGCAATTATGATTTCTGAATTTAAACCAATGGGAGAAGAAAAATGAATGTGATGTGTTCAGTTTCTTTAGGGGAATTAGTTGATAAAATATCTATTCTTGTTATCAAATCCCGTCATATTAAAGACGAAAAAAAAATGGCGCATATTTTAAAAGAGGAAAAAACTCTACGTACGAGTATGGATCATTTAAAGCTCGAAGGAATTTCTACTTTCTTAGATAAGCTTATTGAAATTAATTCTGCTCTCTGGAAGATCGAAGATGATATTCGTGAAAAAGAATTAAATAAAAAATTTGACGAGGAATTTATCCAACTCGCCCGTGCTGTTTACGTTACAAACGACAAACGGTTTGCCGTCAAAAATGAAATCAATGAACGTTTTGGATCAGATCTTCGAGAAGTAAAATCTTATAAAAAATATTAAGAGGCAATCATATCGAAAACAAGATGCGGGGCCATCTTTTTTAGTTTTTCTTCTGCTTCTAAATGAACGTCTCCGAGAAGAAGAATATGAGGGGCCAGTTTTAGTTTTTCGGAACTCATAATATTAAGCGAAGAAATAATTTGGTTCATTTTTTCATCTTTATTAAATTGGACGATAAAAAAAGGGTGGCCAAAACTTTGTGCCATAACTAGGTTTTTTGAATCTGTTATATCGTTACTCACAAGCTGGCTTAGGGCCCCATTGACAAGATAATCGAGGGCCTGAAAATACGGAAGATCTTTGTGGATTTTTTCTTGAGTAAACCAAATAATTCCACTGAACTTTTCAGTGATAATGTTTTGAATTGTTCTTAATTCTTGATTGATTATTTGTTCTTGATCCAAGCTCGTCATTATTTTCTCCTTTATTTTTTACGGAGATCTTTTGCCATCTGATCTAAAATACCATTGGCAAAAGAATAGGATTCAGCAGTTCCATAGCACTTGGCCATTTCGACATATTCATTAATGATAACTTTTTCGGGGATGTCCATTTCATTTTTCATTTCATGGGTTCCCATTAATAAAATAGTGAGATCGACTTTATCAAGTTTTTCAATTTTCCATTTACGAAGATAAGTTTTAAGTGTTTCTTCAATGCTTGGAAAAGAACTTAAAACTTTGATGACTAATTGATTAGCGAAAGTTTTTATTTCCAAATCAAAATCATTCTCTGGATGTTCTTTATCTTTTTCAATGTAGGTGAGGTCAAATTCTGTCATGAGTTTTTCGGTTAACTCAAGGTCGAAATTATTTTTATCGTCGATGAAGCCAGGTAAGTTATAGCGGTAGAGAAATTTGAAAGCATATTGACGAGCGATACTTCTTTTGCTTTTTGTTTCCATTATTATTCCTTAATGCTTATCTTAGGATTGTCTTAGCGCCCAAGATCTTAAAATCATTTATTTTTTAGACTTTGTAGCGGGCCTTATGACGAAAAGCAAGTCTTGAAGCAGATTTTTTAGGGTGAAATCTTGACGGTTAAGATTCCTCGAGTTAACTTGCGCCGTCTACAAAATTAAAGAGGATTTTTATGAGATTTGTCACACAGCTAGCGTTTGTCATTTTTTTCGTTTTAATCGCAGGACAAGTTTTTAATTAAGAATTATCGCCTTTATTTTTTTCATCAAAATTTTCAAAAGTAATTGTACATTTTCTTATAGGCAAACGATTTGGCTTATTGGATTTCCATAACTAGATTGAGTCTCTCCATCTTTAAAGACAACAATAGTTTGCTTTTTTTCTAAACCACTTTTTCCGCTGAAATATATAGCTTTTTCAAATCCGAGAGACTGACAAACGGCATCTGTATCTGACCAACCGTCAAATGGCATGTCAGTGCCTGGGTAGATCAATTCGGGCCCTTTAAAAAGATAAGACTTTTTCAAGGGAATATTCATCTTATTTATGCATGAAATTTGAGTCATTTTGTTCTTAGTGACCATCACTGTAATCTCTCCCTTTTCATCGACAAGCAAACTGTCGATTTTCTCATTGGAAGGCCGTGCGCTACCTTGAATGCCCTTTTCGTAACCCATTGCGCGGCAAACTCCGTTAGTATCTGTTTCGTAAGCAAATGGCAGTTTACTTCCTGGATGTGCAGGGTTTTTTATAATTGTGGCCAACTTTCTTATCTTCGATAATTTTTTGATAGAAAGGCCTAAAACGACTTTTGGAAAAAAATAATCGCTAAGTTGTTTTGAAATTGAATAATCAGATGAGGCGCCTTCATTATCTTCAAGTCCAGCGAGGCCTGCATATTCATGGTGAATTAGCGTATATTGATCAGAAAAAGAACTGCTCTTGAAACGGTTAAGGTTACAAATGATATGTGGGCGAAAATCTTTTTTTGAAAGAAATCCTCGGCATGTTTTTAGAACTCCATCAATACTCACTCTTAACTCATCGTCAGTGTCACTTTCTTTTTCGACCATACTAATTACGACAAAATGTTGCTCTAGTACTTCCTTCATCTTTAAGGAGTAGTCATCATAAGTAATACCGTGAGAGAAAATTAAGTCCTTTCCTCCACCATCGTTAATCCACTTTAAAATCTCTTCCCTGATATCATCTACGGGTATTTCTTTTGTGTCGCCACCACCGCCAGAATCACCACCCAAAGTTAGGGCGAGGGCGCTCATTGCTGTGAACTGAAGAGCTAATATCCCTAAGACTAAGATGAGTTTTTTCATTTTTTTGCTCCATAAGAGGCTATTTTAATTTTAGATTATTAACGCAATGCGCTATTCTTGTCAATCCTGAGTTTGCCTTCTCGTTTTATTTGTGACTAAAAGGAGAGGGTTGAGATGAGTTTCTGTGGAGCGCTGTGAAGTTACGTGTAATTATTATGCAATGCGTTTTTCGCGTCGTATTTTTTATTCAATCCATTTTTTTTTATGAAAATTCATACTCTTATATACTCAATGTTAATTTAAAAATAAATTATATGACTAATTTATCTCATTTTTTATGTATTTAATTATTTTTAAAAAGATTAATTTCCGTCTAACGCAAAGCAAATAATTGCTTAAATAACAGGAGAAAATTTATGATGATGAAAAATTTAACGACGATTTCTACGGGCATTGCTTTTTTTGTATTAGCTTTGACTAGTTTTGCTGCACAGGGTGCAAGTTTTGAGAATGATGATAAGAACTGTTACAAAATTTTTGCCGATCCCGGCGTATCTGGCTTAGAGATGTTAATTGAAGAAGATTTTGCCTTTACGGAAATAGATCTCGATGTGCTAAAATCTTCCCCTAATTATTCCACACAATATTCATTTTTTATTTTTGATTCTTGGGTCAGAGATTACGAACAAAAGAAAGAAAGTTTTGGGCAGCTTTTTAACTTCTTGAGCGCAGGTGGGTTGGATTATGCTGTTGGGCATGGATATGTAGGCATGAGAAAAAGCAACAGTGACTATATTGATATCATTAAAACAAAAGCTAGCTCGCATTATGCCGAATATGAGTATGGCACAGCAGATAAGCTAACAGATGAAAAATCAGTTAGGGAACTTATTCGATATATTAAAAAACATAAAATCTCAGTGTGTAAATAATTTAATTTTTCAAAATATTTTAAGGAGTAATTTATGAAAACAATTTTTTCAGTAGCCCTCATGACCTGTCTTTCAACCCTCGCTTTGGCAAATTCAAGCTTTGAAGATTCTGTAATGGTCCCTAATAATATGTCTGGCGTAGGTATTAATAATGAACGGCCTCAGTACTTTGTTTATCGAAATGGTTGGATCGCTGGACTTAAGGCCGGTACGGTTATTAGCAAAGATGGAAAACTTGATTCGAAATCTTTTCTTGGAAGATCTTCAGCAGGACTTAGTATTCAAAAACTAAATCTTGAGCTTCTTAGTAAAATGTTTCGCGATGAGAATCTCTCCTCGAATGCGGGGCAAGTTTTAGCAAAATACTTAAATGAAGTTAAAAAAAATGCTGCATTTTTAGCTTTAACTGCTGCTGAAAAAAACCTCATGGCCATCGCTTCCCTTTCATTTCTTTCGACGATTGCAGATTTTTCAGGTTACGTTCCACTGACATTTAACTTTGAATCACTTGTAAATTCTGACTTATTTAAGTTAGATGACATTAAGAAACTCTCTCAAAATTTATCAGTCATTTCTTACGGACGTGAGGATGTTAATGTTTATTTTAATTTAAAGCGCGGGACAATTGATATACTTGATAATGAAAAAAATAAAATTATACCAAGTGTCCCTTTTTATAATCTAAAGACTGCTGAAAGATTAACTTGGGAAACCCTTAATTCATTTGAGGGAAAAAGTACGGAAGAAAATACGGGTGAAACATTAGATATTCAATTAGATATTAATTATGGACACTCTGATTCTAGTCCAAGATTCGGAATTGATAATGTTAATGTGAGTTTGCTGACTAACAGTAAAAGTATTTTACTTGCCTCAGGACATACACTTTTAGGAAGAACATTCGGAGAGCATACTGCGCGTAATTCTTTTTCATTATTTGGCGATGAAAGAAATGCTGTTCATGTGAAAGTTGGTGCGAATATGTTTGGTGGGAAATATCAAGGAAAAGATTTTTTTGAACTACTTCATAGCAATAATGTTGATTTGAGGCGGCCTGATAATTATACGCCAACTGTTCTTTTTTCTGACAAAGCTTCTAGGACGGCCATTGCCGATAGTAATGATATATCGAAAATGCTCGATGACGATATGGCGCTTTGGCCTGAAGAAAAAAATGGAAATAATGATTTATTAGAGATAGCAAAAACAATTAAACCAGTTGATTTATTTGTGGGTGATCTCCTCATTCTTGCTAATAAAAATAATGGATGGGTTCAATCTGAAAAAGACGTAAACGACTTGAAACTGTTTTTCTTCGGTGCTCCTTGTTTAAAAGTTACTCAGCAAGGTTTTAATGCGAAGTATGTTTGTCATGTTTCCTTAGCGAATCGTATGTACAAACGAAATGGTCAAAAAAGTACTCATGGTATTAATGAAAACATTTTGAAGATTTTAGAAACAAGTGAGGATGGGCAATTTTGTTTGTTTTATAAGTCTCTGGTAAAAGATCCTGAATTCAAAAAAGAAGTAGGGAAAGTCTGCCCATAAAATTAGTGTTAAACTAAAATGGCCCCAGATTTCGCTGAGGCCATTTTACTATTTTCGTTTTAAAAAATAATTACGGATAAACAGGAAATTCTTTGCAAAGTGCGGTCACTTCTTTTTTGATCGTATGAAGAATTTCTGTATTTTCGCTATTTTTAAGCGCTTTACAAATCCATCCTGCTAAGAGCTTCATATGTTCTTCCTTAAAACCTCTTGTCGTGATCGCAGGTGTTCCTAGGCGAATACCAGAGGTAATAAAGGGTGAGCGTTTGTCGTTTGGAATCATATTTTTATTAGTCGTAATTCCTGCTTCTTCTAAGGCCTTCTCAGATTTTTTCCCAGAAAGATCAAAGGAGTCCGTTTTAAGAAGCATGAGGTGGTTGTCTGTGCCACCAGAGACTAGCTTGGCTCCACCATTCATAAGCTCTTTAGCGAGGGCCTGAGCGTTTTTAATGACCTGCTGCTGGTAGGTCTTATACGCAGGTTCTAACGCTTCTTTGAACGCTACGGCCTTCGCTGCGATGACGTGCTCAAGTGGGCCTCCTTGAATGCCAGGGAAGATATTGAAATTGATTTCTTTAATAAGATCTTCTCTGTTTGTAAGAATAAGGCCACCACGAGGGCCACGTAAGGTTTTGTGAGTTGTTGAAGTCACAAAATCAGCGATGCCCACTGGACTTGGGTGAAGGCCCGCGGCCACAAGGCCTGCGATGTGGGCCATATCGACCATCAAATAGGCCCCAACACTGTCGGCAACTTCACGAAATTTTTTGAAGTCAATAGTGCGAGGGTAAGCAGAAGCTCCGGCCACAATCATTTTTGGCATTTCTTTTTTAGCGAGCTCGGCCAATTGATCGTAGTCGATCGTTTCTGTTTCAAGATTTAATCCGTACGGGATCACTTGATAAAGTTTGCCAGAAAAATTCACAGGTGAGCCGTGAGTGAGGTGTCCCCCTTCGGCGAGGTTCATACCAAGGATTTTATCGCCTGGTTTTAAAACGCTCATATAACAGCCCATATTGGCCTGAGAACCGCTATGCGGTTGAACGTTAGCAAATGTTGCTCCAAAGAGTTTACAAGCTCTGTCTATGGCCAATTGCTCGACAGTGTCGACGTGCTCGCAGCCACCGTAATAGCGCTTTCCTGGATAACCTTCGGCATATTTATTGGTAAGAATTGAACCTTGTGCTTCCATAACGGCACGAGACGTGTAGTTTTCTGAAGCGATAAGTTCAAGGCCTTCTTCTTGTCTTGTTCTTTCTTTACCAACAAGTGCAAAAATTTCTGGGTCCATGGACTCTAGCTTTTTAGAGTTTGGATGAAACATAATAAACCCCCTTAAGTTTATTTCTTTATTTATACTTATTCTTTTTATTATTTGTAGTGTTTAAAAATAAGCGATGAGTTTGTTCCGCCAAAACCAAATGAATTATTAAGCGCGTATTCAATAGAAATTTTCTTGGCCACATTCGCCGTATAATTGAGGTCGCACTCGGGATCTTGGTTATCAAGATTGATCGTTGGTGGAATAATGCCGTTTTTAAGAGCGAGAATACAGAAGATGGATTCTAGGCCACCGGCCGCCCCAAGAAGGTGTCCCGTCATTGACTTTGTTGAACTCACATTGAGTTTATAAGCATGGTCACCAAAAGTTTTTTTAACGGCCTTTGTTTCCGCGATATCGCCAAGGGGAGTTGAAGTGCCATGAGCGTTGATATAACCAACGGCTTCTGGGTGAATTCCTGCTTGATCTAGAGATTGGCGCATACAACGAGAAGCACCTTCGCCGTCTTCGTGTGGGGCCGTGATATGGAAAGCATCAGAAGTTGATCCGTGGCCTACGACTTCGGCCAAAATGGTAGCGCCGCGAGCTTTGGCCTTTTCAAAATTTTCTAAAATAATAATTCCGGCGCCTTCACCAATAACAAAACCGTCACGATCTTTATCCCAAGGGCGCGATGCTTTTGCGGGAGCGTCCGCACGTTTTGAAAGGGCCTTCATTGAGGCAAAGCCAGAAATAGGAAGATCACAAAGGACACTTTCGGCCCCTCCAGAGACCATGACATCTTGACGGCCTAACATAATTTCAAAAGCAGCGGCCGAAAGAGCGTGGCCTGCCGAAGCACAGGCGCTAGAAATAGAGTAATTCACACCTTTAAGATTAAAAGCGATACTGGCCATTCCAGTTGACATGTTTGGAATGATGCCTGGGATGAAAAAAGGAGAGACACGACGTGGCCCTTTTTCCATATAGGTTTTATGTGTTTCTTCAATAATAGGAAAGCCCCCCATTCCAACTCCCATAATGGAGCCCATGCGTTCGTGAGGGTAGACTGTGTTATTTAAAAGCCCTGCTTGCTTAAGAGCTTCCTCTGTAGCGTGGAGGGTGAAATGAATAAATTTATCATAACGAGCGGCCTCTTTGGCCGCAAGAAGATGTTCAGCAATCGAAAAATTTTTAACTTCGCCGCCGAATCCCACAGGAAGATTGGCCACATTGGGGGTGTGTTCAAGATTGCTGACTCCTGATTTACCCTCGATAGCATTGGCCCAGATGGTGTTAATATCGTTACCGAGACCACAAATGGCCCCGATTCCAGTGACGGCAACTCTATTCATAATCTCTCCATTAATCGTCGTTGCTTAACATCATGTCAATAAAAAGCCCCAGGTTTCCCCGGGGCCTCATTTATTTTTGCAAAATTATTTTACGCCTTTTTTCTCAAGATAGGCCACAACGTCTTTTACTTTGCGAAGGCCTTCTGCTTCACTTTCTGGAATTTCAACACCGAATTCATCTTCCATCTTCATCATAAGTTCTACGATGTCGAGAGAGTCAAGGTTGAGATCATCAACGAAACTTGTTTCGGTGTTGATTTTCGCCATGTCGATTTTAGTAGCGTCGCTGATTAGTTTTACTACTCTTTTTTGCATCTTTTTTACTCCTTAATAAGTGTGTTCTAAAATCTTAGATTTTAGATATACAAACCGCCATCTATTTTTATTGTTTCTCCAGTAATATATGAAGAAGTGGAACTTAGCAAGAAACAGATAAGATTTGACACTTCTTCGGTCGAACCAAATCGCTTCAAGGGGATTGTTTTAAAATAATTTTCTTTGACTTCAGGAGAGAGAGCATCAGTCATTGCAGTCTCAATAAAGCCTGGACAAATAGCGTTACAACGCACGTTTTTGGCGGCCATTTCTTTGGCATAAGATTTTGTAAAGCCGATAAGTCCTGCTTTTGAAGCGGCGTAAGAATGTTGAGCAATGTTGCCCATGAGACCCACTACTGAACTAATGTTAACGATGGAAACATTTTCAGCTTTAAGAAATCCTCGGGTAAGTGCCACTGTCACACGCATAGCTCCAGTAAGATTAATATCAAGTGTGCGAGTGATGTCTTCTTCTTTGAGACGAAGGGCCAGCGAATCTTTTGAGATACCGGCATTATTGACAAGCCCACTGATATCGCCGAATTCTTTTGTGAAATTATCAATGGCCGTTTTAATTTGTTCGTTTTGAGTGACATCAAAAATAACAGGAGTTGCTTTTCCACCAATTGTTTCAAAGTGGGCCGTAAGTTCTGGGATAAGGCCTTCTTCCATGGGAAGAACGTTGAAAACAACATGCGCGCCTTGTTTGGCCAAGGCCTCACAAATTGTTTTACCAATCCCGCGGCTTGCTCCCGTGATCAGAATTTTTTTGTCTTTTAAATCAGGAAAAATGGCCATCATAAAAGCTCCTCAAGTTCAGTCCATGAATTGTCGTCATCAAGACAGACGACTTTTAGTTCAGGGTTAATTTTTGCAATAAGGCCCTTTAAAACTTTTCCGGGGCCTGATTCGATGACGAGAGTATTCGCATTTAGTTTTTTAATAGAATGTGTCCAAAGAACAGAACCAGTCACTTGATCAATGAGATTTTTTTTGAGGGTCTCAGTGTCAGTTCCTACGGCGTATTCAGTGGCATCGATGTTGGCAATATAAGGCGTGGTATTTTTATTCCATGTCAATTGAGTGAATGCTTTTGAAAGCGCCTGCGCCGCAGGTTTCATAAAGGAACTATGAAAAGGGGCAGAGACATTGAGTTCGATGGCCCTAAAACGTTCTGGGTGATTGGCCTCCATCCATTTTATAGCACGAGTGCAAGCTTCAGCTTCACCTGAGATCACTATTTGGTTAGGCTCATTAAAATTGGCCGGCATAACGAGAGTGCCTTCTTTGCTCGCTTCTTGACAGGCCTTGCGGATAATTTCTTCAGGAACCTTCATGACGGCGTACATTTTTCCTTCGCCTGGGGCAACGGCTTCTTGCATGAATTTCCCACGCAAATGAACGGCCTTAAGGGCGTCTTCATAAGAAAGAACTTTGGCCGCAGCAAGGGCCGCATATTCACCAACAGAGTGGCCAAGAACTTTAGAAACTTTTTGATTTTTATTTTGAAGAATAGTTTCTAATTTTGCAAAGAGGGCCAACGAGTGAGCGATAATGGCTGGTTGAGCATTTTTTGTGAGTTTTAGTTGATCTTCAGGGCCTTCAAACATGAGTGTGGTGAGTGAAAAATCTAACGTTTGATCTGCTTTATTAAAGAGATTAAAAGCTGCATCTGCTTCGAGTTTTTTTCCCATTCCCACGTATTGTGAGCCTTGGCCTGGAAAAACGACAACGATTTCTCGCATGAGTTACTCCTAAATAATTGATGAGTTAATATTTAAAGGCAAGTGAGCCAGAGGTAATTCCTGCGCCAAAGGCCGCAAACATGACAGTCTGTCCACGCTTAATACGTTCATCCATAACGGCCTCATGGAAAGCTATTGGGATAGTGGCCGAAGAATTATTTCCGTATTTTTCAATGGTCACAATAACTTTATTCATATCCATTTCTAAAAATTTGGCGACAGTTTCGATAATACGAATATTCGCTTGGTGAGGAATGAGCCAATCAATTTGAGATTTTTGAAGATTGGCCTTTTCAAGAACTTGACGAGAATTTTCGGCCATGGCCCGAGTGGCCAGCTTGAAAATATCTCGTCCTTTCATTTGAATATATTGCTCTCTACGCTCTAAAATATCATGAGTGATAGGCGTTGTTGTTCCGCCAGCTTTTACATAGAGAAGATCTTTTCCTGAGCCATCAGCACCCAAATGAGAGGCGAGGATCGTTGATTGACTTCCTTCAGGGGCACGGCCTAACACCATAGCGCCCACACCGTCTCCGAAGAGAATGCAGGTTGTGCGGTCTTTCCAATCGACAAGAGGACTTAAAATTTCGCCGCCTACTACGAGTATTGTTTTCATTTGCCCTGTTTGAATAAGGGCGTTGGCGACAGTTAAAGCATAAATAAAACCAGAGCAAGCGGCATCCATATCAACGCAAGCGCAGTAATTTGTGATGCCCAGTTTATTTTGTAAGATAGTGGCCGCATTTGGGAGGGGCTGATCTTGAGTGAGAGTCGCAAAAATAATCATGTCGACGCTTTGACGATCTATTCCTGCATTTTTAATGGCCATTTCGGCAGCATTTTTCCCGAGGTCAGTAAGTTCTTCACCATTTTGAGGATCTGCAATACGACGTTCTTTAATCCCTGAGCGCTCCATGATCCATTCGTCGCTCGTTTCGACCATTTTTTCAAGATCTGAATTATTAAGGACACGTTTAGGAAGATAAGCACCAGTCCCTAAAATTTGTGATTGAAACAATTGCATAAAGACCCCTTAATAAAACGTAAAAAGCTTCCGCTCTCGCTGTAGCAAGAGGGAAGCTTTGAGGGTTCAACTGATATTTTTTTTGAAAAATTTCAAGATAAATTAAGCTTGAACGTTTTCCTGATCTTCTTTTTTAACTTTAGCTTTGACGATTTCTTTACCTTTGTAGTGACCGCAAGCAGAGCACACGCAATGAGGTAAAACACTTTCTCCACAATTGGGGCAACCAACAGGGTGTGTTCTATAAAGTTTATGATGCTGCCCTGCGCGACGAAGGCCTTTTCTTGATACGCTTGTTTTCTTCTTAGGAACTGCCATATTTACTCCATTTGTCACTTATCTTAACGCAAAATTAGATCCATCCTTTTACGCTATTTGTTTTTATGTGGCAAGATTTTTTTTAAGTCTTTTCCGTATGTTAATTGTGCTTGCAGGTTTCGGTATTTAGGTCGACGCCACAGGTTCCGCAAAGTCCCTTACAGTTTTCGCTATGAAGGGGAAAGAGATCCATACAGAGGTGGATTTGTTCATAAACAATTTGGGCCAGATCCATTTTTCCTTTTTTGTCATAAAAATGAAGATCCATTTCCTCCCCCTCACAATAAACATCTGTGGCATCTTTAAAGACTTCGTCTTCTTCTAAGGCCGGTGGGAGGTAGCAATAGGCGAAATCCTGATCTAATTCTTGTTTCATAACTTTTAAGCAACGAACACAGTGGCAATTAAAATTCGCCTGAAAATGGCCTCTGGCAATAATGTGATCGCGAAGTTCATCATTATCCTGTCGTAGAATTTCATAGCAAACACTAAGTGTTGAAGGAGCAAGATCATCATCTTTAAGTTCAGGATCAATTTCTTCTTCAATTTCGTTTAGGATTTTTTGAATCCATTCTGTTTTTTCATCTAAGTCGTAAGACTCTTCCTGATTTAAACTGTAGTCTTTAAGGTTAATAGTACTTTGTAATAAGCGCGTGCGTTTTTTTTCTTGCATAAAATATCCTCTAGGGCAAAACTTGTTGTGATATACATCAAGGCCATCTTTATTACAACAAAAGAGGGGCGGCGAATTAAGGATCAAGTAGGATTTTGAAAATGCCAAAACAAATTTATCTTTGCGGATTCATGGGCTCAGGGAAAAGCACAATTTTAAAGCGCCTGAGGACTTCTCAAGAAATAAATGGGTACGATTTAGATGAACTGATTTTAGAAAAAACTCAATTTTCTTCTGTCGGGGCACTTGTCCACGCTAAAGGTTGGGATTTTTTTCGTGCCTTAGAACAAGAAATTATTAAAGAGTTTTATTCAACTCCTGCGACTTCTTCTCAGTCTTTTGTGTTGGCCTTGGGAGGAGGTGCCTTAAATGCGCCCTTAGCAAAAATATTAAATGAAAGAGGCGAACTTATTTGGCTTAATACTCCGTTCGAGCTTTGTTATGAGCGCATCCTCGCTCAAGGAGAAACAAGGCCGCTTTTAGCTTTAGGGAAGGTGGGCCTACAGAAATTATTTGATGAGCGTGTCTCTCAATATGGCCTAAGCAAGCATCATTTTTCAGTCGAAATTCAAGAAAAAATAGTCGATCTCACTTCATTAAGAAATTTTCTTTAAAAAATTAGAGTATAGACGAAGCCTTTTGGAATGGGGCATAATTATTCTAGTCTATAGCTATGGAGACGAGACAATGGATAAAACGACACACCCTTTAGAGGTGGCCCTTCTTCTTGCTGACATGAACGATGTTCAGGATATTTCGGGCGTTTTTCGTCAGGCGGGTGTCATTCCCCATTATTATGAGAGTCTTAAAAGCTTCTGGTCTGGAGTGACGCTCAAAATCCCAACTCTTTGTGTTGTGGATGTTCGTCGAATGAGCGAAGGGGAACTTCTTTTTAAAGATCATCCTCTTGTACTTAAACAAGCTCTTCCGGTCGTCTTTATTTACGATAATGAAACAACGCCGCTTCTTTATTCGACTTATGGGATTTTTAATTACGGTTTACTGAATACGTCTTTAAATTTTACGGGACAAATTAAAAGTCTTCTTTGGAGAGTGAATAAAGAACTTGATCTTGAAAATAAAATTCGCTCTTTGGAGTACAAGGAAACAAAAGCACAAAGTCAATTGGGAGTTCTTGATAATGCCTACGTCGATTTGAAAGAAAGTCGTTATTATGATGAACGCCTCAAAGAAATTTGTCATGATTTTGAGCGGGCCAAAGTTAATGGGCCTGATTTTTTTGATGTGTGTGAAAAAGTTTTTTCGCGGATAAAAGAAATCGCGGAGTTTTCTTATCTGGAATTAAATCATGCCGGCCAAAAACTTCTTTCTCCGAAGTCATTTACGAGTAAGTTTAAAATGATTCCTCCTCTTTGGCTTGGTAAAACATCGACTGGGGGAATTGAGCATTTTGCGCAGAAGATGGCCTCACAGGTGGCCGTTGAGGCCTTTGGCCCAGATCTTGTGCAGATTCAAATTAGAGGGACAGGTGATCTTCCTGAAAAACTTCTTTTTATTCGAGTCGGGGATGAACAGTTTTTAAAAGAGTTTAATTGGAGTTTTTTTGAATTATTTTTAAATGGCATTTATGGGTATTTTAAAATTCGAAATCACCAAGCGATGGATACAAGTCGGTTCGTAGGGCCATGGGAACTTTTTTCAGTCATGGATAGTTATTTGTTTGGACAAATTCCAGGGCAAAATCTGACAAATGAAAAGGAAATTGCTCTTATTGACGTCGATTTTTCTTTAATGATTCATGTGATTAAATCCAAACCTCATCTGCGCTTTCATTGGAAGAATTTTATTTATGATTTTGTTTCGCGCTTAGAAGGACATCAAAAAATAGATTTTCGAGTGAGTTGTATGGGGGTTGAGCATTTAGGATTGGTTGTTGAAAAGCGAGTGAGTGAAGTCTTTTTTAAAAATTTAAAAAACTTTGTGGAGCGTTTTTCTTATTGGCGCTATTTTGAAGATTCAGAACTTATTCTTACAAAAGAGATGATTCCACTTGTGAAAATGGTTCCTTTGTCGGCAAACGCTTATATGCGTTTAATGGATGGGCATACCGTGTTTTCAATTGAAACTGAAAAAATGCCTATGGCCCCAACTGTAAAAATTGAAAAAATAGTTTCACCTTCCCTCGAGTTACAATGAGATTTCGAACACGACTCTATGTTGATTTAGGTCTCCTTGCTAAAAACCATGCTCTTTTAAGAGAGCTTTGCCCAAAGAATGAAATTCTTTTTATGGTCAAATCGGGGGGCTATGGGCACGGGATGGCCCCTTTGGTGCGTTTTGCGACGGCAGAACTTGGCATTAAAGAATTTGGATGTGCGACTTTAGGAGAGGCCAAAAGTTTACGCGAAGAGCTTCCTCATGAGCGCTTTGATGTTTATGTTTTTTCTGATATTCAATTTGACCTTCAGTCTTGCTCGGATCTTTATCTTCATCGGCGTATTATCCCTGTTCTTTCTAATATGGCCGATCTTGATTTTGTTCTTAAGGGACAAGAGTTTCGTCATTTCCCCCTTTGTTTAAAATTTAATACGGGTATGAATCGTTTGGGTTTTAAAAAAGAGGAACTTGAAATTATCGTCAGCAAACTAAAAAAATATGATCGCCTGAGTATCACTCATTTGTTTTCTCATTTTGCGTGCACGTCGGCCTCGGTTGAAAGTCATCCTATGAACAAATTGCAATATGACGAATTTTTGGAAATCAAAAAATACTTTAGAGACAGTGGCATCGAGCTAAGAAAAACGTCGATGGCCAATTCAGGGGCCATTGAACAAGGTTTTGCCTTAGATGAAACGCACATTCGCCCAGGACTTATGATGTATGGGCCCACTTCACTTGATAAAGATTTGCGCGAAAAAAGTCTTTGGAAAGGAAAAGTGATTTCTCGTCTTGAAACTTACATCCTTTCTGTTTTTCCTGTGAAAAAAAACGATGTGGCCGGCTATGGGGCCCGTCCTGTTTTAGAAGAAGGACATTTGGCCTTAATTGCTTTAGGCTACGGTGATGGTTTTACAAATCACTTTTGTGGGGCAAAAATTCCCTTTCATGATACTTTTGGGGAAATTTTTGGAAGAGTGAATATGGATATGACATATCTTTTTTTTAAAGGTGAAAAACCTTCCCATCTTAAGGTGGGAGAAAAAATAACAATATGGGGGCATGGAAATGAAATTCTTGATTTCGCCGATCAAATTCCAACAATTCCCTATGAACTTTTTTGTCATATCACAAATCGTGTTCCTCGCATTTATGGTATCGAGTAGAGGATGATATAATTATGTTAGCAAGAATTGATTGGTACAGTAAACATTATGTGGCGGTCTTTGGGGCCATCTTAATTTATTTTCTTCGAGAACTTGGAAAGTTCACAAGTTTTATGGGGCGATTTTTTTATTGGGTGATTAGGCCTCCTTTTCGTTGGAATCTTTTTTTTGAACAATTTTATTTTATTGGCAATAAAAGTTTAATGATCATTTGTCTTGCGGGGGCCTTCACTGGAATGGTGATGGCCTATCAAGTTTATTTTGGTTTTAAAATGATCAATGTGGATTCCCTTGTCGGGCCAGTTGTGACGATTGCTCTTGCTAAAGAATTAGGCCCAGTTCTTACAGGATTAATTGTGGCCGGTCGAGCAGGGGCCGCGATGGCCGCTCAAATTGGGACGATGAAAGTGACGGAGCAAGTGGACGCCTTAGAGGTGATGGGAGTTGATAGTTATCAATACCTCGCTGTCCCTCGTATTTTGGCCGCCACGATTTCTGTTCCTATGCTTAATATGATTTTTTTATTAGTCGGAAACGGCGGATCGTGGTTCGTTGGGACAAAAGCTTTAATGATCGATGAGGCCCTTTATCTTTCAAAATTAAGCCAATTTGTCTATATGGAAGATTTGCTTCAGGGAATGATTAAGTCCATCGTTTTTGGTTTTGTTGTGGCCACAATTGGAACTTATTTTGGTTTTGAAGTGAGTAAAGGGGCCGAAGGAGTTGGGAAGGGCACGAATCAGGCCGTTGTTTGGGGGATGATGATTGTTTTAATTCTTGATTATTTCCTAACAAGTTTTTTAATCCGCTTACTGTGAGGAAAAATGGTTTTAGAATTTCGTGATGATGATGTGGCCATTTCAGTTAAAAACCTAACAAAGGCCTTTGATAATCATATTATTTTAAGTGGCCTTAATTTTGATATTCCTAAAAATAAAATCACAACTATTCTTGGTTTTTCGGGTGCAGGAAAATCAACTCTACTTAAACACCTTTTAGGCCTTTTACGTCCAACTTCAGGAACAGTCCATGTGCTGGGAAAAAATATTTTCGAGTTTGGCCCGATGGAGCTTCGAGAATTTCGAAGAAATTTTGGAATGCTTTTTCAATATGCGGCCCTTTTTGATTCTTTTACGGCGTTTGAAAATGTGGCCTTTCCTCTTCGTGAGTTTACTGATTTTGATGAAGCTCAAATTACAAAAACCGTTTCCGAACTTTTAAAAGCAACAGGCATTAAGGATGAAGCTTTTCATCGTTTGCCAGGACAACTTTCTGGTGGAATGAGAAAGAGAGTTGGCCTTGCAAGAGCTTTGGCGTTGGGCCCACGAATTATGCTTTATGATGAACCGACAACAGGACTTGATCCTATTACGACAAAAATGGTCAACGATTTAATTGTGAGTACAGCAAAGTATCATCGTGAACGAGGGCTGACCTCTCTTATAATTTCGCACGATGTAAAAGCAAGTCTTGCTATTTCTGACTTTGTTGCCTTTCTGGATCGTGGTAGAATTGTTGAGTTCTTACCTGCTAAAGAGTTTATTCGCTCCACTAATCCTTTGGTGCAGGAGTTCATTAACCTCTAGTCTTTGACTAAGGACTTTATTATGAATGAATTGCGAGTTGGTATTTTTGCTTTAGTGACCATCGCTGCGGTCATCTATATGTCACTTAAAATTACGTCAAACCAATCGGGATTTGGTGATTATGTAAAATACCGCACCATAGTTGAAGATGCTTCGGGCATTTTTCCAAAGACCCCTATTAAAATTGCAGGGATTACGGCCGGACGTATTCGTGATATCGAATTGCAAGGTAATCGAGCTCTGATTACTTTTGAAGTTTTAAAAAGAATTGCGGTTCCTGTTGGCTCAAGATTAAGAATTAAATCAGTGGGATTTTTAGGTGATAAATACTTAGAAGTTTTTGTGGGTCAAGCTAAGGAGCTCATGGAAGAAAATGCTTTGATTGAATCAGAACAATCTGGCGGTGTTGAACAATTAGCAAAAAATGCGGCCGATTTATTGATTGAAATTAAAGATGTGGTGACTTCTGTTAAAGAATCTCTTGTTCCAAAAGGAAAACCTTCTCCTCTCACTACAATCTTAGCAGACATGCAAGTGATGATGTCTAATGCTAAAGATGCCACCATTATGATCAAACAACTCGTGGCCGGAAATGAAGGCCGCTTAAATAATCTCATTGCTAATTTTGAGAAATTTTCAGAAGAACTTTCTTATGAGCTTGATCGGGCCGAAAAAGGAAATACTATTTCTAATGTCGCTCAAATTTTAGAAAATGCTAAAAAAGTGACGGGAGATTTGCAGGCCCTTATTTCTGATATTCGAAGCGGAAAGGGGACAGTAGGACAAATTCTTGTTGAAGATAAAATTGCAGATGAAGTTAAGCAAACTCTTTCGAGTGTTCAAAAAATTGTAGGAAGAGTTGATGCGATTCGAACTGAGTTAGAAGCTTTTACAGGAGCAGATTCGCGTAACGGCGGTTATACAAGTGGCGCTCTTAAAATTTATCCTTCTCCTGAACGTTTTTACACCTTCGGAGTGACAACCTCAAAATTTGGCCCAGAAAAAGAAAGATCTACGACAACAATTACCAACGGTGTGACCTCTAATGAAATTAAAAAAGAGCGTGATAAAAATTCCTATCTTTTTAATGCTCAGTTAGGACGAAAACTTCATGACTGGTCTTTTCGCGGAGGTTTAATTGAGTCGACGGGAGGCCTAGGAGTTGATTACGATATAACACGTTTGGGAACTCGTTTTAGTAGCGAACTTTATGATTATAGAACAGATGTTGGAATAAATGTAAGACTGAGTGCTGAGGCCCATATTTGGAATGTCTTTTATGGAAAAATCTCAGGTGATGATTTGGCCCAAAAGAAAACGCGTAGTCTTACCGTCGGCGCAGGACTTCGCTTTAACGATGAAGACTTAAAAGGCCTTCTAGGTTTTGTTTTGTAATTTTTTAATATGGAAAAAAACTGGCTTATTCGTACACAAAATAAAAAAATTCTTGGGCCAGTGTCTAAGTCAAAGATTATTGAACTCGTTCAAAAAAAATCACTAACAGAAAATGATGAGATTTGTCCAGGCAATGGACATTGGTTTTTTATTCGCGAAAAAGAGTTGGCCGATCAGTTTTTATGGGGAGATTTACCTTCCTCTTTTAATCCTGTTTCTGAAGCCCCTTGTCTTTTTATGGGGCGTGATTTTTCTTTCATTGAAAGTTTTCTTTTGCAAATAGAAAAAGGGAAAATGCGTCCTTCAACTGTGGGGCCTAAAGCTGCGAGTGATTCAACGAGTGTGCTTAACTTAGCTCAATATCACGAAAGCAAAGAAATAAGTAAAGAGACAAATAAAGAGACAAAAGAAATAAAAGAAAATATTCCCTTCCCTCCTTTTAAACAGATAGACAATACTCAGGGAGACGATGCCGCTGTTGCGGATGTTTTACCTAGTGAGGAAGATCTTGAATATCCAAGCCTGGAAGGATTAGCGGACACGGGCCAACCGGTCATGGTGACAACAAGTGAGGCAAAATCTCATCCCTATAAATTTGCAGAACCAGTCATTGATGAAATGGAAATCAAATTACCAGAAAAGGATGATCTTGAGTATCCAAGCTTAGAAATTGAGAGCGCTCCTGCCGCTCCTGTTGCACCTGTTGTTCAAACAATTGAACCACTGGCAGAACCACCACCTTCCGTGATAGCAAAACCAAGCATCAAAAAAATGCCGACTTCATCAGCAGTGACACCTTCTCCTTCCTCTACTTCTATGAATAAACCAAAGGCCATTGATCCTATGGTTTTACTTAGGCTTTCAAAAAAACCAGAAAGGCCAATGCCAGCTTATAAAAAAAGGAATGATCTTTTTTTAATTGTTTTATTTTTTATGATTGTGATTGTTATTGTCTATTTGTTTTATCATTATACTCAGACCGTACAAAAAACAATTTAATAATAAACTATGATTAATCATCAAACTTATATTTATCCGACTGACACCGTTTGGGGGATAGGCGGGAGTATTTACTCTGAAATTTCTTATAAAGAAATTGCGCGAATTAAAAATACAACGGAAGATAAACCACTTTCTATTTTATTTTCTACCCAAGAAGAACTTTTTACTTATTTTAAGTTTCCTAATAGCATTTCAAGTTCTTGGCTAAAAGATTTTTTTTCATTTGAATCTTCGCTTCTTCTTCCTCTTCAATTTCAAAAAAAAGAAATTCCAAGCTGGATTTTTCAAGGAAGTTCATTCGTCTCAGTTCGTTGCTTAGATTTTCCTATCATTCACGATTTAGTAAAGGCCTTAAATTCTCCGATAACAACAACAAGTCTTAATAAAACAGGTTTTTCTCCGATTGCTTCTTTTGAGGAGGCAAAACTTTTTTATGAACAAAATTGTCCTCAGGTCAACTTTGTTATGGGAAAAGAAATGAGCTTATCTGGAAATTCTTCGACGATGATTTCTCTTGATGACTCTGGTCAATTTAAAATGATACGAAATGGTCTTTATGCCAGGGAGCTTTCTAAACTTTGTGGATTATCATCAACCTAAATTTTATCATTTTTCTGAAGACTCGCTTCAACTCGTTCACTGGGCCAGTGAAAATATTTCTTTAGATTTGCCTCTTAAATGCCTTGATCTTTGCGCTGGTTGCGGCGTTATTGGTTTGGAACTTATGCTCAAATCAACGAATTTTCAAATGGATTTTTGTGAAATTCAAACTCCCTTTTATGATGACTTTGAAAAAAATTTCAAGCAACTTTTCCCCCATGGCCATCCTGGGCGAGGTATTTTTTTTAAGGAAGATTTCAATATCCTTTCGACACGTTTAGATCTTTTTCAAACTTACGATTATATTTTTTGTAATCCACCTTATTTTTCACCAAGAAAAGGACGTCTTTCCTCTTGTCCTCAAAAAAGAATTTGTCGTTTTTTTTCTGAGGAAAACTGGGCACAATTGTTTGTAAGCTTTACCAGACTTTTAAAACCTAAAGGGAAGGCCTATTTTTTGGCCCGGGAAAATGACTTTAAAGATCATTCTTCTGTTTTTTTTGTGGCCCAATTAAAGGGTGCTGTCATCTTGTGCTTTGATTTGAATGTTTTGAAGATAAATTGAAGTGAGCATTTTTTTTAACTCTTCATCTTTGATTAAAACAAAAAGTTCTTCTGCTTCAAGCATTGATTTTTTGTAGAGAGGAGATTGAGGATGCAAAGTTGTTATGGCCAATTTATCTTCTGAACTTTGTTCTTCAATGATTTTTGGCCTTAGTTCTTCAAAAACTTTTCTTTCACATTGTTCAAATTTAAGCTCTTTTATTTCACTGCGAAGTGAGGGGAAGACTGAAAAAATTTTTTGCTTAAGAACTTCCCCCATAAAGCTTAGCTGCTCTGCATAGGCCGGATGATCTGTTAAAATATAGAGGATTTTATTTTTATTTTTAAGAGGGAAGGTGTGATCAACCAGTTTCTCTCCTACAATTTCTCCCCATTTAGTCATTAGAGATAGAAAATCAAAAACATCTCTTTTTAGGCCTCGCCGCCTTTCGCCTGGAAGCTCTTTACTGTAAAAGCGAGCTCTTCCTGGAGTATTAAATTCCGTTAAGAGGCTTTTTAAATGATATTTTTCAAATTTTTTTGGTTTTCCAAACATGAGTATGTTTTATGGCCTTTAAAGGGAGTAGGCAAGTGCTTCAGTTATTTGCTAAACTTCTTAAGATGCACAGGATTTATTTTTTGTTTATTTTGGCCGCCTTTATAAGTTGCAGTGGATATCACTTCAAAAGAAGAGATAATCCTTTAGGCTCTTTTGAAATTTATTCTGTGGCCATTCCCATGTTTTTAAATCGTTCGGCCGTGGCCGATGTTGGAACTTATCTTAATAAAGAGATAACACTCATTCTTTCAAGTTACCAAGGCCTAAAAGTTTATTCAGGTGAAAATAATGATGCTGATGCAGTACTCGTGGGAATTGTTTTAAGTGATGATCATGTCAGCTCTGTTTATAAAAGTGAGGAGCTTTTTACTGATGGGACGTTTAAGGATTCAATTAAAGATCGTAAGCCTTTTTATGTTCCCAGTTCGACGTCTTATGCTCTTAAACTTCAGCTTGTTTTAATCAAACGTCCAACAAAAGAAGAACGGCTTTTAATTGAGTCAAATATAGGGCCGTATCTTAATGCTCATCCTCGTATTGTTCTTAATGAAACCTTGAGTTTAACAGGAAGCTTTACACGCGAGGTCTCTCCTAATGATGGGCCTGATAGTGGTGGGCGAGTTAACTTTACCAAAAATAGAGGCCTCATGGATAAGAGTCTTCAAAATATGGCCAAGGCCGTTGCTCGAAGTTTTGAGCAGGAGGTCTTAGATGCCTTCTAAAGAGATGCCTTCTAAAGAGAAAGCTTATAATAAGTCGCTTTCTAAATGGACCGCCTGGGACTATATAAAACAATGCCCTCAAATTATTACGCCAACAGCTTCCAGCGGACTTAATGGTTTTTTTATCGCTGATTCTTATCTTGAAAGATTTTTCCTTGATCGTTTAAAATCTCATCTGGGAAATGCTCAAAAGCGAATCTTACTTGGAAATGAAATCACTATTGGTTGGCTTGAAAATAATTTATTGGGCCTTGATCTTTTTGGGAGTAACGAACACATTATTGTTCTTCATGCCGATGAAATATCTTCAAATGTGCTTGAGTACTGGGAAAAAAATGCGCCGACCTTAGAAGATCGTCATGTCATTTTCTTTTTTAGAAAAGCTGGGAAAAATTCGCAGTTTGATCAATGGGCAAAAAAAAGTGAGGGAGAGTTTGTTAAAATTGAAGAAGCTACTTTTTGGCAAGGCAAAGATCTTTTAAATTTCCTTTCGGATGAGATGCACGTTCCCGTGTCTTTCGAGGTGCGAGATTATCTTTTAACTCATCTTGATCATGAAACAACTCATTTTGTTTCGGCCCTAGAAATTATTCGAAATAGTTTTGAAGATTCGAGTAAAGTTCAAAAAAAAGAGATTGAAGAATTTATTGTTCCAAAGCGTTTTGATAAATTTAAAATGGCCTCATTGATGGCGAGTAAAGATTATAAAATTTTTTGGAGTAAGACTTATACTTTAGAAGATGATCAGATTCGTGAGCTTTTTAATTTTCTTCAAAGTCATCTTCTCAAAGTTGCTTTTCCAGATCTTCTTGTGGGAAAGGCCCGGGATAGTAAATACGGGAAAGAAATTTTGGCCCAGTCTAAATTTTGGAAGTCACAAGAAATTACGGCCGTTATTCGTGCTTGTGCTGAAATTGAAGTTGATGCAAAAAATGTGAAAAATAGTTTTTTAAGAGAACGTTTGAGACGCGCTTACCTTAGAATAATGAAATAAAGCGCCCTAGATAAAAATTTGGTGGAGGTAACAAGGATTGAACTTGCGACCCTCAGAATGCCATCCTGATGCTCTCCCAACTGAGCTATACCCCCACGGCAAAATGCATTTTAATCTAAAATGCTTGGTTTTAACTGTCAAGTCATAAAACTGGATTTTTAAGTAGAGAGCGTTTAATATTTAGATATGCAAAGGCCAAACTGTTTTAAATGCAAACACTACTTTGTCTCTTGGGACCCTAAAATGCCAAGAGGCTGCAAGCTTTTTGAAATCAAAAGTTCATTTTGGCCGGCCCAAATTGTAAAAGAGGCAAGCGGTGAAGAGTGTAAGGACTTTGATGAAAAAAAAAGTCCGTCTAAGGAGACAGACTCGTTTGATTTTAATCATCCCCGATTTTGGGACGAAAAAAAATAAAGTAAGTTAATTTTGGAAAGTATTTTTTCTATTGCCTAATTGCTGATTGAGATTTTCTGTTTCATCATTTTCAAATTGATGAATGACACTTTCCATGGCCTCAAAATTATAAAGTTTAAACACTCTTAAAAATTCTGTTTTAACATTGCAAAGTTTGATTTGATTTTTTTTATTATTGAGGAGTTTTATCGTTTCCGCAAAAATACCAATCCCTGATGATCCGACAAAATCCATTCCATCCATATCAACAGTGATGTTGGAATTGGGGTGGCTTCTCATTAAATACTCAAGTTCATTTCGAAGTGGAATGTTGTTGTCGTAATCTAGATCGCCTTTCATGTGTATCGTAATATTGCCACTAGCGTCTGTGCTGATGTGTGCTTTCATACAAGACCCCTTCAAAAAAGCGGCACCGTGCCGATTAATTTATTTTACTCTCGATGATCATTTATGATGAGAGGGCAATTATTTCTTAAAAATGATTTTTAAAAGATGAATTTAGTTTTATACTGATGTTATTTATATGAGGTTTTAGAATGGGAAAATTGATTTTGATTGGACTTCCTATTGGTAATAAGGACGATTTGACCATTCGAGCGAGACAACAGCTTGAAAAAGGTGAGATCTTTTTTGTCGAGGATACCCGATCATTTTTCTCATTTATGAGTATCTTAGGTATTCAGTGTGAGTCAAAAAAAGTTTTTTCTTTTCATGATCAAAGTATTGACGGGCAACTTGATAAAATACTGGAGTTTTTAAATCAGGGAATTGATGTAAGTTTACTTTCAGAAGCAGGCAGTCCTGTTATTTCTGATCCTGCTTATCCGGCCATCAAGGCAATACTTTCTAAGGGCCATGAACTGGAAACTCTTCCGGGAGTGAGTTCAGTTGTGGTGGCCTTAGAACTTTCTGGCCTACCTCCTCATCCTTTTTATTTTCATGCTTTTTTAACTCGTGATGAGAAGCAATTTCCTTTTTTGGCCATGAAGGGAACTCATCTTTTTTTTGAATCTCCTGAAAGAGTTTTGGCCACGGTTGAACGTTTAGTCAATGTTTGGCCTAAAACAGATCTTGCGATAGCAAGAGAACTTACAAAAAAATTTGAAACAGTTCATCGGTTTAAGGCCCATGATTGGTTGCAAATTAAAGATCAAATAAAATGCAAAGGTGAATTTGTTGTGGCGGTTTATAGTGAAGGTAAAGAAGATGCTTTTTTAGATGAGAAAATAAAAGAATTAGCAGAATCCTGCCTAGAAAATAGTCGTGCCAAAAATTTATCGAAACTTCTTTCCGTCCTTTTAAAAAAAGATAGCAAAGAAATTTATACACAACTACTAAGTCAAAATAGGGAGTAGCTCATGAGGCCAACGGATCTTTTAAAAAAATACTTGCTTTGGAGCGTTTATTTCGTACTAATAATGACTCCTCTTATCTTTTTGCCTTTTGTCTATCGTCAATTTGATATTGGAAAATCGGTTCCCTTTAAGATTGCAATGGGGATCATCATTATCGTTTTTTCTCTCTGGCAAATGATTAAACCTGATCCAGAGTTGTGGACAAAAAAAATTCGGGCCTTCTTTCCTTTTTTAATACCGACAGCTCTTCTTAGTTTTAATTATCTTTTTTCAACATTTATGTGTGACGATATTTGGATGAGTGTCGTGGGCCTTTATGAAAGGCAAATTGGAACCAGTGGATTTTTTCTTTGTGTTTCTTTTGCTTTTTTTATTATTTTGCTTGCGACAAAAAATGAAGGTTATAGTCTCGGTTTAAGAGTCTTAAAAATAATGACTTTTATTCTTGGAATGGCCTCAGTCCTTCAGTATTTTCAAATTTATGATTTTATGCTCAGAGACCCTCCGGCAGGGCGTTCAAATGCTTTACTTGGAAATGCTAATTTTTTAGGTGATCAAATCGTTTTTTTTACTCCGTTTTTTTTAAGTTTTTATTTTTTAGCAAAAACAAAATATGGGAAATTCTTTAATGCTTTTGCTTATGGGATTTGCTCTTTAGGAATTTTTGTAACAGGAACACGTAGTGCTTATCTTGGCCTTGCCGTAAGTTTTCTTGCGTTTCTTTTTGTTCTTCTCATCATTAATGATGCTCCCGAAAAACGAAAAGTGAATAAAATTTTTCTGAATCTTTTTTTTGGAATTTTAATTTTTGTGCTGGCCTCATTGCTCGCCATACAATGGGATAATTATCTTTTGATTTTGGCCGTACTGCCCTTGATGGCCTTTCTGGTTTGGGGGTATTTTCGGTTTGCTCGACGAAGCGTTGGTGAAACTTGGCGACAATGTGTTTTTTGGTTCTTGGCCCTTGTTTTGGCCTCATCTGTTGTTGCTGCTGTAGGGGCCAGTTTTAGGCAAGATGCTCCTGCGCTTAATCGTTATTATTCTCTTTTTTATTTTAGTGGCAAAGCCACTCCACGTTTTTCAATTTGGAAAGATGGCTTAACTTTTATTCGCGACATCCCTTTTTGGGGAGTCGGGCCAGAAATGTTTCGTGAAAAATTTATGTCTTATAAAAGTAAAGAAACAGAGGAGCTAGAACCTCATACTCACTACGATAATCCTCATAATAATTATCTCTACATTCTTTTTTCATTAGGGCCAATTGGATTACTTTTGCATCTTTGGATTTTAGGCCGTTTTTTAAAAATGAATTTTTCTTTAATCACAGATATTAAGCGTGAGCGCAAAACTCGATTAATTGCAGCGGGTTTTTTGACGACAATGATTTCTTACGCTGTCTGGACTATTCCTGGATTTGAGTTTCTTTCTTCGATAGCTTCTTTTTGGGCCTTGATTGGTATTTTTTGTATTTTTTATGCTTCTGTAAAAGAAGAAGAACAATTTTTTGATTTAAATTTATTTGCCCGTTTTAAAAACGTTCTTAATATATTCAAACAAAAATTCGTTTCGATGGCCTGTTATACAACTCTGATCATTTTAAGTGCCTGGCTTATTTTTGATAATTATTGCATTTTTATGGGGGATATTCATTTCGTTGATGGCCTTATTAATAGAGGTCGTGGACAATTTCGCTCGTCTATTGATGATTTTGAAAAGGCCCTTACTTACAATCCAAGGGAGAGTTATTATTTTCTTCATGTTGGAAAAAGCTATGCTGATCTTATTCAGCGTGAAACTGATTTTGAAATGAAAAAACGCTACGCAGTTCATGCAGAAGAAGCTTTAGATAAAGGCCTTCTTCATGCTTGGTCGCCTGACCTTATTTATGCAACAAAGGCCAATGTTCGACTTGGTTTAGGAGATAGGGAGGGCGCTATTGCGGCGATGAACAGGGTTATTGAAGTTTATCCGGCCACGATCGAATATCGAAAATTTTTAAATTATATTATTAATGATCCTGGCAAATGATGCCGAAAGGGTGGTGTAGTTAAATTAAAACAAAGGTGAGACGAGCGTGGTCAAAACAAAAGACTCATTTGATTATTCTCCTTTTGAAAAAGTTAATGGTGATCATCCTCTAAAAAAAGCAGTTCCTAACGCTTTTATCGAATATGGCGCAAGAAAACGCCACGGGGGACGAGTTGCTTTTTTTAATTTTGCTCTTGCTCGTGAGATGGGACTTCTTCCTTCAAATCACCCAGACTCTTTGACTGTGGATCTAGAAAAAAAAATACTCGAGACTTTTTCTCTGGTAATTATTAATGAATACGATTTAATGAATAATGTCCATTTTCCTAAAGAAGATATTCTTCCCAATAAATACATGGCCACCCGTTACCTTCAGTTACAACATCCCAATAAAAATGGAAAAACCTCAGGCGATGGACGAAGTATATGGAATGGGTTTTTAACACATGAAGGAGTGACTTGGGATATTTCAAGTTGCGGCACGGGAGCAACTTGTCTTTCTCCGGCAACGAATATTCATAAGAAATTTTATCAAACAGGCGACCCTACCGTTTCTTATGGTTGTGGGTATAGCGAAATAGACGAAGGACTTTCATCTCTTTTTTTTAGTGAAGTTCTTTGGAGAAATAATATTGAAACAGAAAGGGTTTTAGGAATTATTGAATTTGCTAAGGGAATTTCCATTAATATTAGGGCCCACCGCAATCTTTTAAGGCCTAGCCATTTTTTTCGTTTTTTAAAACTTTCTGATAGGGAAGGACTTAAACAAATCACTGATTATTATATTCATCGTCAAAAACAAAACGGCGATTGGAAAAATATTCCTTCTAAAAAAGAATATGAGTTTTTTTTAGAACGAGTCACAGAATCATTTGCCAAAACAGTGGCCCAGTTTGAAAACGAGTATATTTTTTGTTGGCTAGATTGGGATGGGGATAATATTTTAATGGATGGTGGAATTATTGATTATGGTTCTGTCAGACAGTTTGGACTTTTTCATCATGAATATCGTTATGATGATGTTGAGCGATTTTCTACAACTATTTTAGAGCAAAAAAATAAGGCCAGATGTATTATTCAAAGCTTTGCTCAGGCCACTGATTATCTGCAAACTGGAATCAAAAGAAAAATGAATGATTTTAAAACGCATCCAATTTTAAAACAGTTTGATGAGCATTTTACTTATTATAAAAATAAAGGATTACTTTATAAAATTGGATTTAATTTATCAGAACAAGAGTATTTACTAAAAAATTGCGGAAAAGATATAGAAGAGTATAAAAAAAGTTTTACCTATTTTGAACGGGCCAAATCGAGTCAGGGGAAAATTGAAGTTCCTGATGGAATTACTTGTAATGCGATTTATTGCATGCGCGATATTTTAAGAGAATTGCCTCAGCTTTACTTGGCCAAAAATAGGCCTTTAAATGTTGGGGAATTTATTCAAGTGATTCGTTCAAGTTATGCTACTAAAAATGATCTTACTCTTTCGTCTTCTCGGGATAGAAAAATAGCTCTCTTTCAGTTTGAGTATTTTTATCTTCTTGAAAAAGTTTCCAAGTTTTTTAAGAAAAGTTCAAGAGACATTATTTTAAATGTAATGACTCGATCTTCTATTATTAATAAATATGATCGCATTACAGGCGATTCCATTATTAATATCACTCGCAAGGTGATGAAGTTTCGTCCTAAATTAAAATGTGATGAGCTGTATGATCTCATGAGACAGTTTGCGGGGTTTCAAAATTTTTGTCCTGAAAAAGAAAAAATCATTACGATAAAAAACTCGCGCCAAAAAAAATATATTGGGGGAATGCTAAAAATTGTGAGAGAGCATCGCGAGGGCCTGTGAAATTAGTTTTGTACAGTGGAGGATTTCCTCGCGAAAATTTACTCCTTGATCGTGCCCTTTTTAAAATGGTGAAAAATAAATCACCACTTTTTAGTTTTATTCCTTCGCAGTCTTATGAATCCGAACTTGATTTTGTGGCCTATGTAAAAAGATATCAGCGTTTTGGAGTGGGCCGATTTTTACATTTTCCAATTGATATTCCGACTGATGAGGCCTTACTTGATGAAGTTTTTAGAAGTGATGTGATTCATCTCGGTGGAGGCAATACCTTTTATTTTTTAAAACATTTACGAAAACAAGGAATTCTTTCTAAGCTGCGCACTTTCGTGAAAAATGGGGGGATTCTTACAGGACTTTCGGCCGGGGCCATTATGATGACTCCTTCGATCACGACGGCCTCATTTCCTACGTTTGATTGTGATGACAATGATGAAAATTTAAAAAATTTAAAGGCCTTAAATTTGGTTTCTTTTGAATTTTTTCCTCATTACAAACACACGTCCCGTTATATTGAAGAAATGAAACGCTATTCATTAAAAATAGCTGTTCCTTTGTATGCGTGTCCAGATGGTTCAGGGATTGTGGTGAATGAGGAGAGGGTGCAGTTTGTGGGTAAGGTTTATTCTTTTGAACGAGGGAATTTATATAAAACTTTTTTGTAAATACTCATGCCCTTTCTTTTTGTTCTGTCGAAATAACGATTTTTTTAAAATTTAACCTTTTCACTTAAAGCTTTTAATCCAGTGAAATGTTTTTTAGTGACATTTGGGGATACATTTTAATTGGCAACTCTGATGCCGTTTTACATTTGATCCTTGAATCCGCCGGGCCATAATTGTTTGATCAGAATCTATACAACGACACAATATTTTGAACAATTTTTAGGGATGGAAATGAAATGTCTTTAGCGGATTATTTTTTAAACGGCTGATTTTGTAGGGAAATTATCTAGAATCGCTGAGACGTTTTTGTCTTTGCGTCTCTGGCGCAGTCTTTGCTAATTAGTGGTTATCATCTATTAGGGGGAAGTATGAATTACATTTTTATAAATATTTTTTGGATCTTAATTTCATTTTCTGCACTTGCTCAAGATTGTTCATCTGAGGCACAATTGAAACTTGCTAAAATAATGATTTTGACACAGAAATCGGCGAGTCGATTATCGTTAGAAGTTGATAAATATAAAAATGGTTCGTTCGATGCCATTCATAAAATAATTGATATTTCAAAATGCATCGAGAAAACAAGTCATGAAATTTATTTTCATTGCGTTGATGATGAAAAAGACCATCCTGATGCGATGGCCAAAACTAGCAAAAAGTCGAAATTCTTTTTTTGGAAAAAAAATCCTCCTCTTCTAAAATTATTTCCTTTATTTTGGCAAGTCATTCCAAAACTACAAGTTGGTACTCTTATTCATGAGATCTCTCACCTTTGTGGAACAGAAGATCTTGCGTATTTTGATGGATTGATCTTGGAAGAATCTTTTAAAGATAATCAATTTGATCCATATTTTATTAATTTTCACGAAACTGAAATGTTTGATTATTTTTTAAACTCAAAAGCTGAAAAGTATTATATTAACGCTGACAATTACAGAATATGGTCAACTTATTCATTTTGTATTCCTGGTGAGGATTGCCGGGAAAAATATCTTTCTTCAAAAGGCCGGTCGGAAATCATGGTGAAAAATGTACTTGATATTAAAAAAAATTATCCAATAGGAATCGAAACTCTCGTGAGAAGCAGAGAAGATATTAGAACATTTTTAAATCAAAGACCTCGTTACGGAAATAAGTTATCAGAACAAGAAATTGAAGATATTTTAAAACCTTTAGAATAGCAAAGTTTTATGGGCATAGATTTTAGGATCAAATACTTTCTTGGGATAAAAAAAGTATGGTAAAAAAAATTATATTATCTCTTCTTTTAATCTTTCCAATCCTTGTGATCGCTTCTGATAAACAATGCAGTGATGTTCAAATTTCTAGTTCAGGAAAACTTACAACAAGGAAACAAAGCTGTCTTAACGAAATTGAAAGTCAAATCAATCGATTTAATAATCTACTAGGCGAAAAAGCTATCACAATTAAATTTTCTACTGGATTTTTTGGTTATACGATTAATCTTCTCGATTACCTTCCGAAATTTGTTCAAGATGAATTAAATAGTGAAGCAAGTTATCATGGTCCAAACTGTGTCAACTTAGCATTACGCTTCTGGGGTGAGTCTGATTATAAGCTTATAGATGGTTTTAATAAATTAACTGCACTTATGATTAATAAGAACTTTTTTGCCTCGAATGAACCCTCTTTTGGAAGTCTTAGTGTATTATTAGTGCCAGAGAGGAATCAACCATTGCCCTTTAAAATAAATACAAGCAATATGGA
>Ga0247844_1002159_pt1 | contig 33013 bp, 25 predicted proteins | sample LaCtaG_FD_192421 | JGI IMG/M metagenome (GOLD analysis project Ga0247844, IMG submission 192421) | Freshwater microbial communities from meromictic Lake La Cruz, Castile-La Mancha, Spain - LaCruzMarch201714.5m_1 | ecosystem: Environmental > Aquatic > Freshwater > Lake | place: Spain: Castile-La...
GATAATCTTTCGGGTCGTCTGATTTTGCATCAAAAACCTTCATAAGTTCCATGTTCTTGTACGGTCCGGAAAAGCGCAGAAATAGATCAGCCAATTGTTTGCGATAAAAACGGTGGAAACTCAGCGCGTTGGGATTGGTGAAAAAACCAATGGCAAACAGCAGCACAATATTGATCAAACTATCCACGATGTGCTCTACCGTTACACTTTCATGTGCCTCTACTATTTGTAAAATCCACAACACAGCATCCCAACCATATAACACGAGGGCCAACACGATGGCCAGCACCAATTCTGCATAGTTGAAGACCTTAGAGATCCCCAAGTTGAAATTGAGGATGATATTGGCCAACAAATGCACGACAATAAAACACAGCACCCCCGTCATAGCCCACCAGCTAAGGTCTTTTGGAAAGAAGCCATGTATTGCGTCCGAATTTACCCCGGAGTACACGAAACTTAACAAATCAGTAAAAATCAAAAAACCATGATACAATATTCCTCCTACGATCAAAGGGCTGGCCAAAGACATGATCCAACTCACCATAAACGCGACCATTAGCAATAACAGGTTGCCATTTTTGCCTAAAATGCCGTTGTGCGGCACCCAGTATTCCCCATGCTCGCGCATGGCATCAATATGATCTACATTGAAAAGTTTGGCAAAATCGCCCGTGACCCTGGCCGTGGCTTGAACATACGCATTGGTATACCCTCCTCCTGAAACCGTACTCATGTAATCGGCCTTCTGCAAAATACCGTATTTATTGAGCGTTTTCAGGATGCCCAAATTGATAGTGGCCGAGCGAATGCCTCCGCCAGAGAGGGCGATGCCAAACCAGTTGGGATTGTCCGTTGTGCCGTGCTCCATGCCGAGTTTTTTGCGGCGAAGGAGCAGCTGTTCTTGTTCCTTTTGGATGACTTCATTGCAAGAGATTGGTTCCATTGTTTAAACCGTTTAGGGTTGAGTGTTGAGGCTTGAGGGGTAAAAGACTGGAATTGTGAAAGCTTATTCGGCAAATTCCCGTTGCTGCCTATCTTGCGGCAAATTTGGGAAGAAAAAACAACTCTTGATAAAAGAATCCCTCCCCCCTAACCCCTCCCCCCTATGCGCGTCCTAGTTTTTGGAAAACAGTACAAAGAAAAAGATCAGCCCCAGGTGCAGGAAGCTTTCGACGCGCTCCAGGACGAGGGCATGCACATTAGTGTATTCGAGTCCTATTTAAAGGATATCGAGGAACATATCCTAATGCCCAAAAACTGCGAGTCATTTGCTGGATACGAAAACTTTCGCACCCAAAACATTGATTTTGTGATGGTTTTAGGGGGTGATGGCACCATGTTGGCAGCTACTACGCTGGTGCGCGACTCGGGAGTGCCCATGCTTGGCATAAATCTTGGGAGACTTGGTTTCCTCGCCAGCATTGATAAAACCCACATCCAACAAAGTGTAGCGATGCTTGCCAAAGGACAATACCGCATCAATGAACGCACCACCCTCTATCTTGAAAGCAATCCGAAAATTTTTGGAGACCTGCCTTTCGCGCTCAACGACTGCACCTTACTCAAGCGCGACACTTCTTCTATGATTACGATTCATACCTTTTTAAATGGAGATTATTTAAGCTCTTATTGGGCCGATGGTCTTATTGTGGCCACTCCCACAGGCAGCACGGGCTATTCACTGAGCTGTGGGGGCCCTATAATTTTCCCGAATTCAGGAAATTTTGTCATCACCCCCGTTGCGCCGCACAACCTGAATGTCCGCCCCTTGGTACTTTCTGATGAATCGGTCATTTCATTTGAAATCGAAGGCCGAGCCGACAATTTTATCTGCTCGCTCGATTCCCGTTTCGAATTGGTTGGAAACCATCATCAGCTGGCAGTTCGCAAAAATGATTTCCCCATCAAACTGATCCAATTGCAAGACACCACCTTCCTCAATACCATCCGCGCGAAATTGGGATGGGGGGAGGATGTGAGAAATTGAATAATAACTCAGACTCATGGACATTTTGACATTAGACACTGGACATGCACTCTAAAAGATTGAAAATCATGTGTTTGCTGAATCGTTCCAAACGCCCAATATCAAAATATTCGGTAGCCTTGCTAATCACCAATCACTATTCACCACCATGCAAAACGCCCAAACCCTAGTCCTCGAAACTGTCAACGGCCTGATTGAAGAAAATGAAATCGAAAAGGCCCTCGACACCCTTAAAGATCTGGACAAACAGACTGGCGCCGACATCTGGCAAGACCTGACCTTGCAGTACGGCAACTTTCGCTCCGCTAAAAAAGCCCAAATCGAAGGTCGCATTGATTACAATGAGTTCCGCCGCTACGAGGCTCAAGCCAAGTACGCACTGACGGAAATCATGAAAAGCCTTCCACGCAAAGTAGCGTTGAATGCAAAAATCCACAGCGTCGGAGCTTTTAACTTTGAAATCCCTGACGGAGCAAGACTGGAAAAGCTGCTTGGCCCAAAAAGTAACTTGCTCACCGTGGATTGGCTCGAAAAAGCCCGCGCAGCTGCCAACGCCGTTTGCCGGGTCGTTTCTGGCGACGATGTTGGAACCGGTTTCCTTACCAAAGACGGCTATGTTTTTACCAACAACCACGTCATTCGCTCTGTAGAAGCCGCCCAAACTACCCGTCTGGAATTCAATTATGAGGTGGGTAAGACCGTCACATCCTACCAGGTGGATGCATCGGATTTCATATCGAGCCCGCCCGACAAACTTGATTTTGCTCGTGTAAAGGTGATTGACCGCGCGGATGCACCGCTCAGCAATTGGGGTTTTGTGGAATTTGAAACTGAATCGTTGCCCTTGGTTGGCGAGGATGTTACCATCATACAGCACCCAAAAGGAGAGGTGAAGAAATTCAAGTCGGATGAAGTATTGGGACAATTAAACCAACACCTTTTTTATACCACTGAGACTGAACCTGGCAGCAGTGGCTCGCCCGTGCTCAACAAGGATTGCAAGGTGATTGCCCTCCACCACGCGGGCAAAACGATGGCCGAAGGAGGTTTGGTCATCAACGCCAAAGGCGACCGAGCCGGGGCCAACCGGGGCATTCTTTTTCGTGAAATTTTTACTTTTCTTGGAAAATAGTGTTGTGTTTCTGTTGAGGTTCAAGTCATCCGATGACTCAGAGTCATAGTTGGTTAAATACCTTGGCTGGCAATTTATGTCCAGTGATTTTTTTGTTTTGATGAGGCAAATTTTGCGGACTTTCGCCTTAATTTTTTGGACTTAATTTTTAGACAACTAGAGGTTCTTGAAAATTACCTGAATTTCACTATCAATTAAAACCTAATTTAGTGCCTCATTCTTATCACATAATACTTGATAACTAAAACACTAAATGCAATGAAATCACCTATTAAAGTTCTAATTCTAAGTATCTATTCCAAAGAAGAAGATGAGATACTTGGTGAATTCTCCAATCTTTTTCCAACATTTGAAGGCTCACACAACCTAACTATAGTAACAAGGTTAAAAATTGGCTTTGACGAAGAGATTGAAGTGTTCTTTAATCGTGAATCTGAGGAGGCGGATATTATTATCGTGCTAGTTTCGGCAAACCTACTTGGCTCAAAATTTATCCACAAAGGATCAATTAATCAGGCAATTAGTTCAGAAAACAAATCTGTAATCCCATTATTAATTCAATCCTGTATATGGGATGATATTGATTGGATAGGAGAAAAAGGTTTGTTCCCAAGAAGTGGAACTCCATTATTTTCACTCAATAAAGAGGAGCGAGAAACGGAATATACCACAATATTTCAAATGATTGTTCGACAAAGCGAAAAAATAATTGGTAAAAATATTTCAAAAAATTCAATACAAAAAGAAATAGTTGTATTTATTTCTCATAGTCATGAAGATGGTGATTTCGCCGATTTGCTAAAACTAAAATTTAAAGACTTCGGTATTAAATCATGGCTTGACGTTGATAATATTTTAATTGGCCAAGAATGGATGGAATCCATAGACTATGCAATTACCAAATCAGACGCCATAATTGTTATTTTAAGCCCGTCCTCCAAAGCATCGGAGTATGTAATTTATGAATGGGCTTTTGCCCTTGGAAAAAACAAAATTATTATTCCAATTAAGTTAGAGGCAGGGGATGTTCATCCAATTTTAATGAAAAAGCAAAGTATAGATTTTTCAAACAGAGGCCTAAGGCCTTGGAACGAGTTGGTTCGACAAATTAAAGAATCAATTGATCGTAACAATGAAAAAGCAAACAATAACAAAGTTTTAGTTAGCCAAAGTTGACTAAAATAATTTTCAATAGTGAATGCCCTATCAGTTTTTGAATAATTTTTAATGAAATGCACGATGCAAAACGCCCAAACATTACTGCTCGAGACTGTTGAGGGACTGCTCGAAGAGAATGAAGTAGAAAAAGCCCTTGACACTTTACTCGAACTTGACAGACAAACCGAGGCAGGCATCCGCCAAGACGTGATTTTGGCTTCTGGAAGTTTTCGAGAAGCTGCCAAACAGTATCAACGCCAATTGATCAGCTTCGAGGAGTACGCTCGTTTTTCAGCACGGACACGTTACGCTTTGAGTGAGCTGATGAAAGAAGTTCCTCGCAAAGTGGTCCTGAACGCCAGAGTGCGCAGCCTTTCCTCTTACCAATTTGATGTGCCGGACAACGCGAGACTCGAGAAAATACTAGGACCAACAAGTCACCTTTTGAGAATCAATTGGTTAGAGAAAGCATTGGCTGCCTCTAAGGCTGTTTGTCGTGTCATTTGCTCAGATGGGACCTTAGGCACTGGCTTTTTGACAAAAGAGGGATACATCTTTACTAATAATCATGTCATTAGTTCACCAGAAGTAGCAAAAACAGCACGAGTGGAGTTCAATTATGAACTTGGGTTGGACGGCAATGCCAAATCTCGCACGAGTTATGAACTAGACCACATAGATTTTCTAAGTAGCCCCCAAAATGATCTCGATTTTACTCGTGTAAAGGTTTTAAATCGCGTAGATGCGCCGCTCAGCCAGTGGGGATATGTAGAGTTTGATCCAGAAGCAATTCCTTCTGTGGGTGAAGCCGTCACTATCGTTCAGCATCCAAAAGGGGAAGATAAGCAAATCGCTCTGAATGCAAACGATGTAGTTGGCCAACTCAACCAACACCTTTTTTATATGACCGACACTGAACTTGGCAGCAGCGGCTCGCCGGTGTTCAACAAGGATTGGAAAGCAGTAGCTATCCACCATGCAGGCAAAACCAAAGAAGAAGATGGTTTGGTTATAAATGCCAAAGGCGAGCGGCGTGGCGCTAATCGAGGTGTACTCTTCCGCGATATTTTTTTATTTATTGCCGGTGAAAAAGCGGTGTCGAAAGTCGGTGGCAGTACTGGACAGGAATCATTTGCGATAAAAGACCCACTAGCCAAAAGCTCCGAACCACCTCCAACACAAGCCGGAGCTTCAAAAGCGCAACACCCGCAAGCTGCCATCCCTAAATTTGTAGTTATTTATGATGTGAACGACGCGGTACAGTGCCAGATGCTCAACAGACATCTGAACGTATTGAAAATTATCAAGAAAATCCGAGTTTACAACGTCTACGATGCATTGCCTGGAGAAGACCTTGTAGCACGAGCTACCTCTGAACTTGCCGATGCAGATTATATTTTGGCGTTGGTGACCGCTAATCTTTTTAACTCAGAATGGTTTGGAATGGTTTCTTCATCCATTGATGAAGGCCGTCGCATCATCCCAATACGCATCGAAAAAGCCGATTTTGAAGGCACTGGGCTGGAAAAACTTAAATCATTGCCCTCTATGGGCAAGGCCGTATCGGATTTTGCCAATGCCGATTCGGCATACGCAGACATTGTAGGTGAGTTGAAGAAATTGCTCCCAAAATGACGAATTTTCATTCTCTACCTTTGATTTCCCCCGTGTTCTGTACATTTGCGGACTTTTTTCGGAAGGGTCTCACGACCTCCGTAGCACAAAAACACCCGCTCACTTAATAACTCACTCATTTTCAAGAGGTATGCAAAGCAAAGGAGTAGTACGTTTTTTCCTCATAGCACTCACGATCGTGTGCCTGTACCAGTACCTGCTCGTCATTCCGACGAACAGCATTGAATCCGATGCGCGAGCCTACGCGAACGATTGTTCTGGCAAAAACTCCAAAATCGGCTGGCAGGGATGCTATGCCAAGTATCTGGATTCCATCTCTACAGAGACGGTTTTTGAAATCCCCCTCATCAAAAAATTCACCTATGCCGACCTGAAAAAAAGCCAATTGGCCATGGGTCTTGACCTCAAGGGCGGTATGAGCGTATTGCTCCAGGTAGACTTGAAGGATTTCTTGATAAGCCTCTCGGGTAATAGTTCCGACCCGGCGTTCGCCAAAGCGCTCAACCGTGCCAGCGAACTTCAAAAAACGCAACAAGGCGACTACATCACCCTTTTTGCGCAAGCATGGAAAGAATTAGGTGAAGGCCGCTCGCTGGCATCCATTTTTGCCCGCAACGAAGCCAGCGGGATCAAATTTGATGCCCCCGACGCGGACGCGATCAACACCATTCGAACCCTTGCCAACGGCACGGTAGATGAGACGTACAAACGCCTCAAGCAGCGTATTGATAAGCTCGGTGTGGTACAGCCCAACATCAGCCTCGACGCCGCCCGCGACCTTATACAGGTCGAGCTGCCCGGCATCGACAACCCGGCACGTGCCCGCGAAATGCTTCAAAGCCAGGCAAAATTGGAGTTTTGGGAAACCTACCGCATTCAGGATGAAGGCATTATTAATGGCTTCACCAGTGCGGACGACCTCCTGAAGGCCAACAAAGCCGCCGTTAGCGGACAGGTGATCGAAAAAGATACCATGTATGAATATCCAAGAGGCGCTAATGGACAAATTGACAGCACTCAGGAAAAAGTGCCTGTGATCACAGATCGCTTGAACACCGACTCTGTGGCCGGCCCACTTATTTCGTTGCTGAGCCTCAACGGCCAAGGTGGCTCTGTGTTGGCTTGGGCGGATAAGAACAAGATGGCCCAAATTGATACGTTCTTAAATCGCCCTGAAATAAAGGCCAAGTTCCCGGCCGACCTCGGATTCCGCTGGAGCCGCAAGCCGGTGGACGATGCACAAGGTGCTACAGAAAGCCTCAACGGTAAATACGAACTCTACGCGGTAAAAAAACGCTCTGGTTCTGACAATGCACCCCTCGATGGCTCCATTGTCACCATGGCCCGAGCAGACCCTGACCCTACCAGTGGCGAAATTCAGGTGAGCCTGCAAATGAACAATGACGGCGCAAAAATCTGGGCCGACATGACCACTAAAGCGGCCAACGCCGGCAACCGCGAAGTCGCCATCCTGCTGGATGACGAGGTAGTAAGCGCACCCAGGGTAATCAATCCAATTACGGGTGGAAGCACCTCTATCACAGGTGGATTCCAGCTAGAAGAGGCACAGGACTTGGCTCAAATCCTTCAAGTGGGTAAACTCCCGGCGGGCACGCACATCGTCCAGGAAAGCCAAGTCGGGCCATCACTCGGCGCCGACAACATCAACAAGTCGTTGATGACCATGGCGTTGTGTGTATTTTTCCTCTGTGCCTTCATGGTGGTATACTACAACAAAGGTGGCTGGGTGAGCGTGATCGCATTGCTCGCCAACATCTTTTTTATCCTGGGCACATTGGCTTCCATGGGTACGGTACTCACGCTCCCCGGCATTGCAGGTATCGTATTGACCCTGGCTACAGCTGTGGATGCAAACGTTGTTATTTATGAACGGATTCGGGAAGAATTACGGAACGGGCTTACCATGGCCAAAGCGATTTCCACTGGTTTCACCCGTGCACTCCCGGCCATCATTGACGCAAACGTTACAGTACTGCTTACCGCTTGTGTGTTGATATACTTCGGTCTGGGTCCCATCAAAGGCTTTGGCACGGTGCTTTTGATCGGTGTTATCTGCTCGATGTTTACCGCTGTTCTCGTAGGTCGCTACATCACAGAATGGTGGATCAGCAAAGGCCGCGACATCAACTACAGCCGCCCTTGGTCAGAAAAATGGCTGGTAGGTTTCCACTATGATTGGATCGGTAAACGCAAATATGCATACGCTGTTTCACTTGCCATCCTAGCCATTGGGGTCGCTTCGTTCTTCATGCGTGGTTTCGAGTTGGGCGTAGACTTCAAAGGGGGATATTCTTACAATGTACAGTTTGACAAGCAGGTGGAAATTGAGCAATTGCGTGTTCCACTTGCCGCTGCTTTTGGCGGCAACCCGATCATCAAAGCAGTAAATACCGCGAATACCTACAATATCACCACCTCTTATCTGATTGATGAACAAGGTCCGACAGTTGTGGATCGTGTTTCTGCAAAATTACATGAAGGACTTGTAGCGGCTGGTATCTCAACGGATCTTGAATCTTTTAAAAATACAAGCAGCAGCGGTACGCACATTGTCTCATCCAGTCAGGTGAGCGCTACCGTTGCCGATGATATTCGGAACTCCTCTTTCTTGGCGGGAGCTTGGGCCTTGGGCCTGATTTTCTTGTTCTTGTTGATCCGCTTCCGTCGCTGGCAATTCTCGCTCGGCGCAGTACTGTCGCTGCTGCACGATGCCCTGATCATGCTCACATTCTTCACATTGCTGCATGGATTAGTGCCCTTCTCTCTAGAGATTGATCAAGCCATCATCGCGTGTATCCTAACGGTAATTGGTTACTCGGTGAACGACACGGTTATTGTATATGACCGTATCCGTGAGTTCATGGGGATTTTTGCAGGTCGCAAGAAAGAAGAAGTGTTCAACATGGCGATCAATACCACCCTGAGCCGTACGCTCATTACCTCTGGCACAGTGTTCATCGTTGTATTGCTCCTGTTCCTCTTTGGTGGTGGGGCTATTAAAGGTTTTGCCTTTGGTATGTTGGTAGGCGTTCTTTTCGGCACTTACTCTTCTGTTTTCGTGGCTTCTGCCTTGGTGGTAGATTTTATGAAAGAAGATGTGATCAGTGGCAAGGTTGTTCATGCCGCCACTCCTGCTGCCGAAAAGCCTGCTAAAGTCAAGAAGGAGAAGGTCTAACATTGGACATTGCCTGCCTGTCGGCAGACAGGGACATTGGACATTGGACATTGGACATTGGACATTGGACATTGGACATTGGACATTGGACATTGGACATTGGACATTGGACATTGGACATTGGACATTAAATAAAATCAAGCCCCCTGCTCGTAATGTGAGCAGGGGGCTTAATTTTTATCAATATCTATCAAAATTGACAAAAGGTTTATAGCCACGTAGTGGCGGCACCGTTTATAGCCACATAGTGGCGGCACCGTTTATAGCCACACAGTGGCGGCACCGTTGGCCAAATCGTGCCGAGGCTACGACTATTAGAAATTTTTTACTCAAAACGCATTTCGGGAAAACTTCTCTGCTACTTTCGCCAAAGGTTTTGGGGCTTTCGTCCATCCCACTTTCCAACTATTTCCTTTCATTCAAAACAAAACGTACTACCGCATGAATGCCTTTTTATCACTTGGTCGCTGGCTTTTCGCGCTTCCTTTTGCTGTGCTGGGCTTGATAAACTTTCTGAGTACCCAGACCATGATTGATTCTTTTGTGCCCAATTACATGCCTGCACCAGCCGTTTGGGTGTTGGTAGGGGGTGCTGGATTGGTAGCTGCCTCGATCAGTATGCTCATCGGAAAATACGACAAACTCGCCTGTACCTTGCTGGCGATCTACTTGTTGGCTATGGTAGCTTTGGTACATATTCCAGGAGCTATGGCCGGTAGCACCAGCGCTCAGTTTCTTTTATTTAAAGACCTTGCACTTGCTGGCGCAGCCATGATGTACGCACAACACCTCTCGAAAGACCGCTCGGTGATCGGGTGAGGAACTTGCTTAGACTCTATTATTTTTTTCGCGCCACGATGTGGCTCCTATTGACTTTTGGCCGTGCTGTTTGGCATTTCCAAGGTTCAGCCGCACGCTCACTCGACTTGCCCGAAGGATTGGCGATGGGAGCCAAAGAAAAACGCCGACTGAAGCACTATTTCTACGGGACGACTTATCTCGCTGCCCTGATGTGCTGCCTTCGCAATCAATCGCGCTCCCGCCGCGAAAAACACCTTTTTACCAATCTTTCAGCACTCGCTTACTCCTTTGACGATCTCGTAGATGTTTTTCGAGACGACGAGCTGAACGTGATTTGGAAAGACAACCCCGAAGACTACGGCCTTGCGAACGACCAGCGTGGACTCGCCTTGCACTTATTACACAATATTTACCGGGCATTGCCTGAACAGGATTTGGGACAATTCCGGGTGTACATGCATCAAGTTTTCAACCTGGAGACGACCGGAAGACAACGGAACCAGCAATTTTCGCCCACCGAAGCTTCAGCAAATCAGGCGGGAAATGCGAAGAAGCTCCCCCCTGAGAGTCGGGTAACTGAATTGAAAAAAATAACCGCAGAAAAAGGAGGGTATTCGGTGTTGCTTTTTCGCAGCGTTTTAAGTCACCCGCTTTCGGAGGAAGAAAAAAGCGCACTATACCATTTTGGATATCTAATTCAATGCTGCGACGATATTTTCGATCTCTGGCACGATCGCCAAGCGGGAATTTCGACCCTGCCAACTTGCCTCGCCGAGCGAAATGAAATAGGACTTTTAATAAAAATCTTCGAGCAACAAGTGAGCGCCACCCAAAAAGCTTTTCGCCAAACAAGCTATTCCTCCCCAAAGGTTGAAACGGCTTTAAATATCATTCATTATTTGGTCAGTATCACCCGCGTGTGCCTGCGGCACTATTCAGATTTGAAACGTAAATGCGGAACATTGCCTCTGGACGATCGTACCACAATGGTGGTAGATATGGAGCGTTGGACCAATCGCTTCCGGGCTATCCGTTATTTATTACGCCCGCTTTAGTAGATTTTGGACAGAAATGTTTGTGTTTCTACATTAAGTTTCGACTTTCGCACCAGCATTTTTTCCCGACCTATCGGGACGGTTAACCAATCAAGATTAGCAATCCATTCTATTGTATGAACGGCGCCGGCTGCTGAAAAGCAGTCGGCGTTTTTTATTTGGTAACACGAAATATATTTGACCTTGCACGCCATCTTATTTTTTACCAGACGCTAAATGATTAAATAAATTTCGCTTGGACGAAACCTTCTTTGTCCAAATTCGATTACTGAATCTTTAAGAGCGTATTCGCACGAACTACCATAAACTATGCTGCAAAAACTCTACACTCACTGGCTCGAATCGTACAGAGGCATCCCGCGCGTTATCTGGTACATCTCAATCGTGAGCCTCGTTAACCGTTGCGGGGCTTTTGTAATCTCTTTTCTGGCCATTTATATGACCAAAAAATTGGGATATCCCCTGGAGCAAGCGGGTTATGTGATGACTTGTTTTGGTGTTGGAGCCCTCACTGGCGCGTTTGTGGGTGGAAAGCTCACCGACAGACTGGGCTATCATCCCGTTCAATTCTGGAGCTTAATGCTCAATGGCATCGTGCTTTTGCTGATGATGCTGGTGCGCGATATCTGGATCATGGGCCTGGCCGTTTTCGCCATGAGCTTTTCTTCAGAAGTATTCCGGCCGGCCAACTCGGTAGCCATGGCGCAACACTGCGAGCCTCATACGCGCACACGCTCCATTTCGCTTTACCGGATGGCAGTGAACCTCGGCTGGACGCTCGCGCCCGCCCTCGGCGGCATGCTGGTGGCCTTTGGCTGGGACTGGCTTTTTTGGGTAGATGGCCTGACCTGCATCGCGGCGGCACTGACACTTCTTTGGCTCTTGCCGCGCAAGCAGCAGCAACCCTTGGCCCCAAATGCAGCAGAGACGGAACTGAGCAAGATTGTCAGCGTCTCGCCTTATCGGGACCGAAATTTTCTGGTATTTGCAGGGTTAACCATGCTGGGCGCTGTAGTTTTTATGCAAATAATGTGGACAATACCGCTGTTTTGGGAAAAAACATACGGATGGTCGGAGGGGCAAATTGGGAGAATGCTGGCACTCAACGGCCTCTTGGTTTTCTTTGTCGAAATGCCCCTGGTGCATCGCCTTGAAGGGCGTTCGTCAGCCTTGGGTTATGTGCGGTTTGGATTGATCCTGTATGCCATCTCGTTTGCTTTGTGCTTGCTCCCGGCAGGTTTGGTAGCGGCCTTGTTGTTCACCCTGGTCATTTCGTTTGGAGAAATGTTCGTGATGCCCTTCAGCAGCAATTTCGTCTTTGGCCGCTCAGAAGGAAGTAAACAAGGGCAGTATATGGCACTTTATACCATGGCCTATTCTGTGGCTAACATTATCGCGCCATTGATGGGCACCCAGGTTATTGCGGCCTGGGGATACCCTGTGCTCTGGTATCTGGTGACGGGCTTAGCCCTCATTACCTGCGTTGGGTTTTGGTTGATGGGGGAAAAGTTGAAAGTGACAAGTTTAAACTTATCGGTCCCGGTCAGCCCGAAGGTTCAGGAACATCTTGAAGCCAAAGTTGGCGGAAATGATTTTTGAATTGACGTGATAATTGGCATCCAGGAAAACCTCGGTGTTTTTGAACACATCGCGGATGAAGAAATAGCCTAGTTCAGCACCGACGGTAACATCAAATTTGTCCGGCACCTCGCCTTCTGGCTCCAGGGCTTCGCTGATAAAGGCGTAACGAACGCCTGCTTTGGCCATTGCCGTAAAAGCCTTTGATTTGGTTTTGCTGCATTGATTGCCATTGGTGCGATACTTGCCCGCACCGACTTCCATCAGCACATAAGGCGTGGTGACAAAAGTTTCCTGTACATCTCTGGATTGTGGGTCCATACTAAAGACTGCACCACCACCAACACGTGCCGTGCTCCAGTGTGTGGCAAAATTCATGGCTGTACCCAACCCAAGGCCAACACGGTTGGCCACCAGGGTAACGTCCGGGGATGCAAGGTGAACAATCGGGATGTCAAGGAAAAGACGTGGAAGCTTAGCGGTCTGCTGCGCAATGGCAGAAGCTGAGAATGCCACATAAGCGGCAAAAAGGAGGAACTGTTTTTTCATGAAGTCTGTCAATTTTTCGTGTGAATTTCGGCCTTCGATTGCCCAACGTGGACAAACCTTTGGCGGCCAACGGCGGGCAAGATACCGCGTTGTTATGATTTCGCTGCCCCACAAGCCTTTTACGATTTTGGATTTACGATTTACGATTGGGGATTTACTACATTGGAATCTAAGTTTTGAGGTATTCTGAATTGTGTTGGTTTAGGGTTACATAATGCCTGTTAAGTTTAGAGCGGGCAGCTTGGACAGAGAACTCTATTTTAATCATGTTAAGCCAACTGGCCGATTTTGGGGTGAAGTAAAATTCAAACCTCTGTGCCAGTTCGAAGGCTTGTTGTGCAGGGAAAACCTCGTAGAAAGCAGCGATTGAATGTGCGTTGAGGTTGTCCTGAACGAGACGAATTTTAGTTGCCTGTGGGTACATTTCAGCTAAAGATTGCATGAAAGGGGCATATTCCCGTTTGGTTCTTCGGCTGTACACTTGGGCCAAACGCTGGGCAGTAAGAGGTTCTATAGCCGCCAAGAGTGCACATGAACCGTTTTTGTCAAACGAATAGTGCTCTTTGACAACCTTACCGCGCTGCATGGCCAAGGGCTTGGTAATTGGAGCGCCAGCGCGATACTGTCTGGTACCCAACCCCTAGCAATTGGCCAATTTCTATGGAAGACTTGCCTTCGTTCAAAAATAGCAAACCCTTTGCTCGTTTAAAAATCTTGACTTTCAATGAACCCTTTTTTAGCAGCCCTTCCAGGTACGCAAGGTCTGCAACGCTCAATCTGAATTGCTTTTTCATTGTATTCCCGTTTTTGGCGGGAAATTACAAATATCTCAAAATTTAGATTCCAATGTAGTAAATCCAAAATCGTAAATTCAAAATCAAATCCTACGGGTTTACCCCTAAAAACCTGCCCGTAGAAAGCCTGATTTTAAGGCTTTGTTCGCATTTTGGCCCACCTTCACCCACCAATTTTCTGTAATAAGTCGTTAACTTGGCCTTCACAAACATTCATCTTAATACCTGTTTTTCATGCATAATTTGAAATTCTTACTGTCCTTTGTATTACTCGCCAGTGTCTTTGTAGCCTGCAACAAAGACGGTTTTTTCTCCAGTAGTCCATCTGTCAACGCCGCATTTGCTGGCCGGGTCATTGACGAAGATGGCCAAGCCGTCAGCGGAGCCCAAGTCCGTGTAGAAGGCGAACTTACCACCACCGATGAAAATGGCGTTTTCCGGCTTCGTTCCATGCGCGTCCCATCCGATGACGCCAAATTGATGGTCAGCAAAATTGGCTATTTTGAATTCAGCCGTGCCTACTACGTTGAAGATGACGCACTTCAAATCGTCACGATCCAGCTGCTCTCCAAAGACCAGATCGGTACAGTAAATGCCGCATCGGGTGGCACGGTTCAATTGTCAGGGGGCGCTACGATCGTGTTTCCGGCTGGTGCCTTCGTGGACGAACGCAACAATGCCTACAACGGTACAGTGCGTGTCTTCGCCCGTCGCCTCGACCCATCTTCACCCGATTTAGCGTTGAATATGCCTGGCGATTTGCGCGGCATCAATCAGGCAGGTGAACCACAATCCCTTGGCAATTACGGCATGGTGGGTGTAGAACTGCAAGGCCAATCAGGGCAAGAAGTGCGTATCCGCGAAGGCAAGGAGGCGGAAATCCATTTGCCCATTACTTCTGGCCAATTTGCCACCGCGCCTTCAGAAATCACCCTTTGGCATTACGATGTACTGCAAGCCCGATGGATGGAGGAAGGCACCGCACAGCGTGTTGGTAATGAATACGTTGGCTATGTTAAACACTTTTCGTTTTGGAGTTTTAGTACCGCTTTCAACCTCGTGCAACTGGAGGGCAAAGTGATCTTGTCGTACAACTTGCAGCCGATGAAAGGCGCGGTGGTTCGCCTAACGATGACGTCCGATTCCACGAAGGGATATGCGTCTTCCAATGCAAATGGCGTGTTTAAAGGAGGTGTCCCGATGGGTGAAACCTTTGTCATGGATATCCTGAATGAATGTGGCGAAGTCCTTTTTACACAAAATGTGGGTCCCTTTGATCAGTCAACCACGATCCCGGATGTGCTGGTCCCTACCACGGGCTCACAAACGGTAGAGTTGACCGGTCGCCTGCTCGACTGCTCGGGGTTACCCATCAAAAATGGTTATGCCCAAGTGCTTTTGGGCAATTTTAAATGGGTAGGCTTCACGGGCACGGATGGCTCTTTTTCTATTAGCAAAATTCGCTGCGACACGAGTGTGGGAGTCGGCGTGATCATCGGTTTTGACTTGCAAAACCAAAAACAAAGCGCACCCGACACGATCTCCGTGCCACCCAACGCAGCGGTCATTGGCGATCTTGCGGTCTGCGATTCACTTGCAGAATACATCAGTTTCAGCCTTGATTTTAACGATTATATCATTGCCGTTCCAGTGGGTGGCGTAAAAGACAATGGTGGTATGCGTACCTTCCTGAACGGCTACAGCACGGTACAGCACGACGTGGGCATTTCAATGGAATTCCCCAACGATGGACAGCCGGGCACGTTCTCCCTTACGAATCTGTATGTGAACACCCTGACCTGGAATTCCGGTGTGAGCGGCGTGAGCGTCGAGGTGATCGAACCCGGATTCGCCGTGGGAGACCCGATCATCGGCACATTTGACGGCACCTTTGTGGACCAACTGGGCGTGACGCACACGATTTCCGGGAAATACCAGGTTAAACGAGACTATTGACCTCTGAGAGTTTTTTTTTAACATACCGTAGAGATATACTAATCCTTTGAATGCGGCACGGCGATAAGCTGTGTCGCATTTTTTGTGCTAAACCTCGTAGGTTTCAAAAACCTACGAGGTTTCAGGCAAAGTGAAAAACTTTCTCCACGAAGCCCTCTACCTTCGCCGTCACAAACATATTCAGACACATGAAAAACACTGTACTCCTCCTTGTACTCTTCGCTTGGGGCTGCGCCCAAAAGCCCTCCCAAACCATTGATATTAAGCCTCTTGTGCCAGTTTCTGTGATCCAGAGTGGTAACGCAGCTTTGCAAAACGGCCCCATGCTGGGCTATGTTGAAATGACCGAGGCGCTGGTGTGGGTGCAGACCAAAACTTTTGCCGGGGTCCAAGTGGAATATTGGGAGCTCGGGAAACCTGAACAAAAATGGCGCACCCAAACCGTGCAGACCTACAAAATCAGTGCCTTTACGGCCAAGTGTATTGCCACTGATTTGAAGCCGGGCATCACCTATGAGTATCGCGTGGAAATAAACAGCGATTCAGTTTTGCTGCCTTATCCTGCCACTTTCAAGACACAACCACTCTGGCAATGGCGGGTTGAACCGCCCACTTTCACTTTAGCCACGGGCAGTTGCGCCTATATCAACGAAACAGAATACGACCGCCCCGGCAAGCCCTACGGCTCTAATTATCAAACCTTTACTCAAATCGCCCAGCAAAAGCCCGACCTGATGCTTTGGCTCGGCGACAATGTGTATTTCCGTGAAGTGGACTGGTACACCCGCTCCGGGATGCAGCATCGCTACACCCACGATCGAGCAACCCCAGAACTTCAGCCATTGCTCGCCTCTACCCCACAATATGCCATTTGGGACGATCACGACTTCGGCCCCGATGATTCGGATGGTTCCTGGATCCACAAAGAAACAGCGTGGGAGGTGTTTCGTGAATTTTGGGGAAACCCGACGTATGGGGTGAATGGCCAAAAAGGCTGTACCACCAAGTTTCAATACGCCGACGTTGATTTTTTCTTGTTGGACAACCGCTATTTCCGAACCCCGAACTATTGCAAAACCTGCCCTGACCGAAGTTTGTTAGGAAAAGAACAATTACGGTGGTTCCTGGCATCTTTGGCCGGGAGTCGCGCGCCCTTCAAATTGGTGGCTATTGGCGGCCAGGTGTTGACTTCTAGTCCAAACAATGAAACCGCCTTCCATTTCTTTCCGGCAGAACGCGACACGATTTTGAAATTTATCGAAAGGGAAAACATCAAAGGGGTGATATTCCTGACCGGCGACCGGCATTTCAGCGAACTCAGCGCCCTAAAAAACGGCGCAGGAAACTGGGTGTACGATCTCACGGCCTCGCCCTTCACCTCTGGGGCTTATACCGACGCGCCCACCAAAGAAGTGAACGAATACCGGGTGCCGGGCACGGCCGTGGGCGAGCACAATTTTGGTCTGTTGCGATTTTCCGGGCCGCGCAAACAACGCGAAGTGGAGGTGAAAATCATCAATTCGGAAGGGAAAGAAATGTGGACGAAGGTGCTGACACAGGAGGGGGTGAAATGAAATTAGTCGTCATTGCTCGTCATTAGTGTCATTAGTCGTTATTGCAAAGTTTAGTCTGTAGATAACAAATCAACATATCTCCCATGACATCCACCGTAACCTACCTCGGCGAACTCCGCACCGAAGCCACGCACCTCTACTCTGGCACCAAAATCATCACCGACGCACCGCTAGACAACCAAGGCAAAGCCGAGGCTTTTTCGCCCACGGATCTTTGCGCCACTTCACTGGCTTCTTGCGCCATGACCCTCATGGGCATCAGTGCCCGGAATCACGCGTTGGATATGACCGGAGCACACGCCGAAGTCACCAAAATTATGGCCGCCGACCCACGTCGTATTGCAAAGGTGGTCATCCGCTTCGTGATGCCGCAAAATGATTACACAGAGACGCAGAAGCAGATTCTGGAAAAAGCGGCCAGGACTTGCCCGGTGTCGTTCAGTCTGGCAGAAGGAGTGGAGCAGGCGATGGAGTTTGTGTGGTGAAGTTGACTGTTGACTATTGACCGTTGACTATTGACCGTTGACTATTGACTATTGACCGTTGACCGTTGACTATTGACCGTTGACCGTTGACTATTGACCGTTGACTATTGACCGTTGACTATTGAGCATTGACCAAACTTCCCGAAAGTTTCAAACTTTCGGGAAGTTGAGCGATGGCTAACGCTACTTTTGGGCATTAAAAACGCCCTTGTTATGCGCCACTTCCTTATCGCGTTCTTCGCAACCCTTTCGTTTTCAACAGTCAACGGTCAACAGTCAACGGTCAACAGTCAAAAGTCAATAGTCAACGGTCAACGGTCAACGGTCAACAGTCAACAGTCAACAGTCAACGGTCAACAGTCAACAGTCACCCGTTACGTCAACCCCTTCATTGGCACCGGCGGCCATGGCCACACTTACCCAGGCGCTACCGCCCCGTTTGGTATGGTGCAACTCAGTCCCGACACCCGCACTTCGATGCTTGATTGGGACGGCTGCTCCGGCTACCATTATTCGGATTCCCTGATTTATGGCTTCTCGCATACCCACTTGAGCGGTACGGGCGTGGCGGATTATTGCGATATTCTATTCATGCCACTGGTGAATGGTGCTCGTCTTGAGCCCTCCGAATATGCCGCGCCCTTCAAGAAAAAAAAGGAACGGGCAGAACCGGGTTATTATTCGGTTGTCCTCGAGCGCGACCGGATCAAGTGTGAACTCACGGCCACAGAACGTGTTGGTGTACACCGCTATACTTTTCCGGAAAATGCTGAAAAATGGGAAGTTTTAGTGGATTTGCGCCACCGCGATGAGGTGCTGGATGCGCAGTTGAGCTTAATCAGCAGCAATGAAATAGCTGGTTACCGTATTTCTAAAGCCTGGGCGAAGGAGCAACACGTCTATTTTGTGGCGCGGTTTTCCAAGCAGATTTTTAGCAGCGTTTTGCTCGACATGTCAAAAAGTCCACGCGAAGCAACTCCCACGGTCAACAGCAAAGCGATCCTTGGGCTGTTAGATTTTTATAACGATGGAACCCCTCTGGTCATCTCGGTCGGTATTTCTGGCACGAGCATCGAAGCTGCGAGAAAGAACCTGGAAGCGGAGTGCCCCCATTTTGATTTTGAAAAAATTAAGTCCGAAACCCAGGCGAAGTGGACACAGCAACTTTCCAAAATCGAGGTCGAAGGCGGCTCTGAGGAACAAAAAACGGCTTTTTATACAGCACTCTACCACACCATGGTGGTGCCCAATCTTTGGAGCGACGTGGATGGTCAGTATCGTGGGCGCGACCAAAAAATCCATAATTCAAGCGCAAGTCAGCAATACACGGTCTTCTCACTCTGGGACACTTATCGGGCTTGTAACCCACTGTACACCATTCTGGAACCCCAGCGAGTCAACGATTTCATCCAAACCTTTCTAAATCAATACAATGAAAGCGGGTTGCTGCCGGTGTGGGAACTTGCCGCCAACGAAACCGACTGCATGGTTGGCAACCACGCCATTCCCGTCATTGCCGATGCATGGGCGAAAGGTATCCGTGGGTACGATGGCAAATTGGCTTTGGAAGCCATGATGAAAAACGCCAACTCCGACCGCTACGGCCTTCGCTGGTATCGGGAAATGGGTTTTGTACCCAGCGACCAGGAGGCGGAGTCTGTGTCTAAAACCCTCGAATACGCTTATGATGACTGGTGTATCAGCCAAATGGCGCGGAGTCTTGGACAAAATGATGTTGCTGGAACATTTGCCCGTCGGGCGCAGTCGTACAAAAACCTGTTTGACCCTCAGAGCAGCTTTTTTCGCGCACGGCGTGGGGCTTCCTGGCATTCCCCCTTCGATCCATTTGAGGTGAATTTTAATTACACGGAAGCCAACGCCTGGCAATACCGTTTTGCCGCACCGCAGGATGTGAGTGGGATGATGAAACTCCTCGGTGGGCGCGAAGCCTTTGCAAATCAATTGGATAGCCTGTTTACCGCCCATGCTAAAACCACCGGTCGAGAACAAGCCGACATCACGGGACTCATTGGTCAATATGTACATGGCAACGAACCCAGCCATCACATGGCCTACCTGTACAACTATGCCGGACAGCCCTGGAAAACCCAGCAGCGGGTGCGACAAATCATGGATTCGATGTACTCCGACCAGCCCGATGGACTGAGCGGGAACGAGGATTGTGGGCAAATGTCGGCCTGGCTCGTGCTTTCGGCGATGGGCATTTACCCCGTTGTGCCCGGGGGCGACCCATCGTATGCCATCGGGACGCCCTGGTTTGAAAAAACGACGATTCATCTGGATAATGGGAAGACCATGGTGTTGAAAGCGCCTGACGTTTCTTCTAAGAAATTTTATGTCAAAGGCTTGACATTCAATGGAAAAGCATGGCCAAAATCCTGGTTGAGCCACGATATGCTGACGAATGGCGGCATCCTGGAATTTGACATGGATACGAAGCCGGGCACCTGGGGTTCCGCAGAAAGCGATTGCCCGGTTTCGGCCATAAATGACCGCCCTATTGTGCCAGTGCCGTATGTAAAATCTGGCGCCACCATCTTCAAAGACCGCACGGAAGTGGAACTTGGTTGCGCAGATCCAGACGCCAAGGTGCGCTATATGTTTGCCGACATAACAGGCAAGGTACAATGGCGTGATTACACAGGCCCCTTCAAGGTGGACCGCAGCCAACGGATGTTCGTGACCGCTGAACGGGGCAATGAAAAAAGCAATACGGTATTGGTAGAATTTCGGCGTATCCCCAGCAACATGAAAGTGTTGGGCTACAAAAATCCCTATTCCCCACAATACACCGCCGGTGGCGATGATGGGTTGGTGGACGGCGTTCGGGGGGGGACAGATTTCCGCACAGGCGGCTGGCAGGGATTTGAGGGTGCCAATCTGGATATGGTGATTGATCTGGGTAAACAGCAGAAAATCAATCGAGTACGCGCTAATTTCCTGCAAGACGAGAACTCCTGGATTTTCTTCCCGACTAAGTTGATGGTGGAGGTTTCAGAGGATGGAAAAACCTTCGTGCCTGCCGGGGAAGTTCTCTGTGATACTCCACCTTCAGCACTGGGTATTTTGCAAAAAGAACTCAGCATTGATTTAGCTGGAAAAAAAGCGAGATACCTTCGGGTGGTCGGTGTTTCACTGGGGCAATGTCCGGCAACGCATAAAGGGGCAGGGCATGCTTGTTGGGTTTTTGCGGATGAGGTGGGGGTGGAGTAAATACAATATCCAATGTCCAACAAGGAATTTCCAATGTCCAAGTGAGCGCTGATTTTAGCTTTACTGAAAAGGGGAGGATTGATTTGGAATTGCCTATAATTATTGTTATTTTTGCAAACGCAATCCCCGAAAAACTAAAATCATCCTACAATATGGAAGTTTTAGAGCAAAAAATGACCTACGCCGACCTAATGGAATTTGATATTCCGGAGGGCGACACGGGTATTTATGAACTCCTAAACGGTGAAATCGTGAGACGTTCTTCCCCTAACACGCCCCATCAGCGGGCATCAATGAAACTGCTCGTTCAACTTGCCAGGTTTATCGAAGAGAAAAATCTGGGCGAACTCTTTCATGCCCCCTATGACGTTTATCTCGACGAATACAATGCAGGTATTCAACCTGATCTCTTGTTCGTTAGCCATGAACGAGACTTTGTTATAAAAGAAAACAACGGTGTAGTGGGTGCGCCCGATTTAGTCGTCGAAATCCTTTCCAAAGGCACGACAAACAGAGATAGAGGCATTAAAAAAGACATCTACGAGCAGTTTGCCGTGCGCGAATACTGGATAGTAGACCCACAAAACCGCAGTATCGAAGTGTATCGTATGGAGAACAACCGCTTTCGATTGTATTCGTTTGCAGCGGAAGAAGGCATGGTGAAATCTTCGGTTTTGGAGGGATTGGAATTGGAGGTGGGGACGGTTTTTGGGGGATAGGGAATGTCCAATATCCAACAAGGAATTTCCAATGTCCAAATTTGCAATGCGCACGCCCACCCACGTTGACGTTTTGACTTAAAGAGCTACGAATCCCAAACGCAGCGCCAACTTGGAAATTGGAAATTCCTTGTTTGATATTGGATATTCCCCTCTACTCCCCGCCAACCCTTCCAGCTTCCGTTTCCATCCCCGTACTACGCCTCCTCGATTTCACATTGTCATTCCCAAAACGATAGCCAACGCTCAGGCTCACACGTCGGCTGTCCCAACGACCCCCACCGTAGGACAATAAGCCGTTGAAATCGGAATAGCCATCCCAGCCCGTTTCGTAGAAAATATCGTCGGCACTGAGGCGCACATTGAGTCGCTCGCGGAGGAATTTGCGCTGTAGGCCAACATTTAAACCCCAATTGGACTCGTACAAGAACACGCCGCCCCAGATGCCAGGGCCAGAATAGTAGCCGGATATCTCGCCTTTAATACCCAGCGGCAAATTGAAGGTGTGTTGTTGGTAAATGTTGTAGGTGAATGCCTGTACATCCACCACGCCGCTCTCGCCGTAATCCGCTTGGTTGTCCTGGTGGGCGGCACTGGCGTTGCAATAGACATTCCACCACTTGAAGATTTGCACCGGAACGCTGACATTGAAACTGAAGACGGTTTGGCTGGCCAGATTGTCCCATGTGATGTACCCTGCCCGGAGGTCTGAGGTGTCGGGCGCAATAAGCCGGGTAATCTGATCGGTGGTGCGACTGTAGGCCAATTTGAAATTGTAACGATGGGCCAGCGTATAGCCCAATTCCAGGTTGTTCACGATTTCTGGCCGGAGAAATGGATTTCCTTTTTCGTAGGAAAGTTGACTGAGTTGGTTGTTGAAGGGGTTGAGCACGTTGTAATCCGGGCGGTTGATCCGCCGGCCCCCGTTCAGCGCAAGACTGTGGTTTTCAGAAACATCCCAGGTCAAGCCCGCACTTGGAAACCAGCTCAGGTAGTTGAACAAAACGGGCGGTTCTTCCAACTCAGGCAAAAAGGTGGTCAGGTCGCCCTTGGCATCGGTTTGTTCCGCGCGTAACCCGACCGAGAAATTCCATTTTTTACCCAGGGCACGGGCGTAGTTTATATAGCCGGCATAGACTTTTTCGTCGTATTTAAACAGGTTGGAACTGCTGTCATTTCGAACAGGAAATCCATTGGGTTCATCAAAAAACAGGAAGGTATTGTCTGAAACAACCTTGCTGAATTTCGTTCCAACGCCCAAGGTTCCGCCCCAAAGTTTGTCCTCAAAATCCACCTGAAATGTGAAGATGTCAATGTCGCTCGGGGTGTCGAAACTGTTGATCACCTCCGTGAGCACATCGTCTTCCGCAGCATTGAAATATCGGTTGGGCTGATAGCGCGTGTTGTCGTTCACATAATTGCCGTAGTCCAGGTCCATGTTGAGGCTGCGGCCTTTGGTGTTGTCGAAACGGTAATTGAGGTTGTAGGTTTGTTGCTGGCGGCGGCTGTCTTCGGAGGTATTGGCCACTAAAATACTGTCAATCAAGGTGGGTGTGGTATCCTGTGCCAGGGTAATTCGGTTCATGCCGCGGCCAATGCGGTGATTGTCTGCGCCGCTGACCAAAAAACCGAGGGTGTGTTTGTCCGCAAGGAAAAAATCGGCCCCCACGCGGTAATTGTAGTTGTCCCACTCGTTGTTGCGCTTGTTTGTTTCGTCCTGTACTATACCGTTCAGGTAACTGAAAAAATCCATGTTGTTGAATCCGGCGCCATTGCCCACGCCCGCAGTGCCAAAGGTGTTGAAACGTTTGTTGCGATAATTGCCACTGCCGCTGAGATTGGCGCGGTGGTAGACTCCCTGGCTGTAAGTCGCATTCACCGAGCCGTTGGCGCCGATGTTTTTGTCTCTTTTCAGCCGAATGTCAATGATACCGGCGTTACCTTCCGCTTCGTATTTCGCCCCGGGGTTGGTGATGATTTCGATGCGGTCAATTTGCTCGGCGGGCAGGCTTTGGAGGTAATTGGTAAGGTCTTCGCCCGTCAACGGAAGGCGTTTCCCGTCCACATAAAGTAGTACCCCGGCTCGACCTAACACGCTGATATTGTCGTTGTTATCTACCGTAACGTTGGGGGCTTTTCGCAACAAGGTAATGGCATCGGAGCCAGCGCTGTTGATGGTACCTTCCACGTTGAAAATGGTACGGTCGGGCTTGATTTCCACCATGACCCGCGAGGCGGAGACGGTGACTTCTTCCAGTTTGACATCGGTAGTTGTGAGCGATAGCACGCCCAAATCCAGGCGTATGTTTTCTTGTAATTGGATGCCCTGTTGTTCAAAATTGCCAAATCCCAATACACTTCCTTTCAAAAAGTAAGTTCCGGCGCCTAAACCGGACAAATCGAATATGCCGGCTTCGTCGCTCGTTCCGGCTTTGTAGAGATTGCTATCGGCGGCGGAGTAAAGACCCAGATTGGCAAAAGCAACGGCTTCTCCCGTTTTGCTTTGTAATTGTCCGCGAATACTGGCCGTTTGGGCCGACAGGGAAAGGGTGGCGCTGAGCCACAGGAGGGTGGTTAATGTTTTCATGCTTAATTTACTGTGCTTTGAATATGCTCGAAGCGGACAACAAAGTGAGGGGATGGTTGCGGGTGGGGGAGGGTTTTTCGACAAAAGATGGGGTGTGGGTGAGTCAAACACCAAATGCAGCGGGAATTCGCTTGACACGATTTATGAGTTGAAGTACTTACCTTTGTAAAAAAAATTATTATGTCCCCTGTAACTGCAACTTCCGAACGCATCATTCTGACTGTTGACAAATCCAAGAAAAAGGCATTTGTCGCCATGCTCAAGTTGTTTGATTTCGTTCGAGTTGAAACACCCGAAGATGTTTTGGAGCGATTTATCCAAGGCGCTCCGAAAAATGTGCCTTTGACCGAAGAAGATATTTTGAATGAGGTAATGGAACATCGTTATGGCGCAGCCCAATAAGTCACCTCACTCCTTCATCTCCGCCACCGCAATCTTATCATCCCCCGCTCCATAATACAACAACCACCTTCCATTAATCCACACCATGCCTTCGAGGAAACAGACATTGTTCACCTCGCCTACCTGTTCAAAATCGCGCTCGGCCGTGAGCAGGTATTTGTCTGAACGCGCTACCAGTTTCGAAGGGTCTTTGGCTGAAAACAAGGCCTGACCCACGGAATAAGCATCCGCGCCCAGGGTTTTGTCGCCGCTGCTGGCACTGTTTGCACTGTTGTAAAGCAATACAATACCTTCCTTTCGAATCAAGGCAAAAGGCCCCGGCTCTACCAATCGGCTGTCGAACAAGCCCGGACGGGGCATCATCACACGCGACAGGTTTCCTTTTTTATCCTCTATGGGACGCCAGGAGACCAGATCGTCGGAGGTAGCCATGAACATATCCGTGTCGCCCCAGTACATCCAATATTTTCCTTTTACTTTTTTGGCCCTGATTTGGTTGCCGTCGCGTTCGCAGACGATGGCGCCGGATTTTGACCAGTGGTTGCGGTATTTTCGGTCGGTGAGCACCACCCCGTGTTTTTCCCAATTGATCAAATCGCGGGAACTGGCGAGGCAAAGCCGGGCGACTTTTTTATCGTAGGCCGTGTAAGTCATCACGTACAGCCCGTCGTCGCGGCGCACAATGCGTGGGTCCTCGCAGCCGCCTTCCCATTCAAAATCCTCCATGGTATCGTGGTCGGGGTGAAGCACAGGCAACGGGTTTTTGCGGAATTCCGTGCCGTTGCGGCTGTTGGCAATACCGATGCGTGAGGTGCCATATTTGTCTTGTGCTCGGTAAAGCATCCACACGCGGCTGTCTTTCATAACAGCCGTGGGGTTAAAGACTGATTTTCCCTCCCAATCCACCTTTTTTTTGCGCATAGGGCAGTAAAATTCCGACTTGGAATCAGGCGCCATCAAGGGGTTGTACTCATCCAGCCGTTCGATGGATTTGAACATCCAGGCCGTGCCTTTAACGGCTTTTTGTCCGCCAGAACAGGATATTAAAAAGGTGAGTAGAAGGGAAAAGGAAATCAGTTTTTTCATGGAGGATATCTTTTAGAAAGGACACTTTGTCAAAAAGTGTCACTTCTTTATTTCCAGCAAACGTAGGAAGAATTTGAACAAGCCAGATTTAACCAATGACATTACCCTGGTTTGCACCCTAAAAATCCGTTCTAATCCGTGTCTCACCCGTGGCCCATTGTGTAGGGATGCTGACACGGATTTACAGTTTCGGCCCGATCAAATCCCACAAATTCCCGTACAAATCCTGAAAAACGACCACCGTGCCATACACTTCTTCGGAAGGTGCCCGGACAAAAACAACCTCATTTTCGATCAGTTGGTGGTAGTCGCGCCAAAAATCGTCGGTGTGCAGGAATAGGAAAACACGACCTCCGGTTTGGTTTCCCACGCGACTTTGTTGCTCCTCATTGGCGGCTTTGGCGAGTAACAGCGAACATCCGCCACCACCTTTGGGTGCGACGATGACCCAACGTTTCGTTTCGCTCAAAGGGGTATCTTCAATCAATTCGAAACCCAATTTTTGGGTGTAAAACTTGATGGCTTCGTCGTAGTCTTTTACTACAATGGCGAGATGGGCAATGCGTTGGTTCATGTATTTAGATGTTGGACAGTTTGACTAGGGACTGTTGGATAAATTTACATCGGACTATCAGAGATTCAACCAATATACCACTTTCAACACCACGGCTTTATTTTTAGGTGAAAAAACGCTGACGGGCGAGTTCGGGATTTGCTCTGCATAGGAATTGTCCGTGTACACCAAAAACACATCCGAAACCGGCGCAAAACGCCATTGAACCCGAGCATTCAGGTTAAAATTGTTGGCTTGGGTGTTATACTGCATGAAAGCGCTGAGGAATAAATCGCGCCGGAACGACAACTCCACCCTGGGTCCTACAAGCCAGAAATCCGCCGAAGCATATGGTTCGGGCAATCGGATTCTATTGTAACTGTATTGTAATGAAAAGCGCCCCACAGGCTGCCAACGATAAGCCAGCAACCCATCGCTGCTAAAAATACTTCCGTTGAAAAAGCCCGCTTTCACCACTTCTACACTTCCTTGCCAATTGGTAGAGGTACCGGTGAAATATTCTACCCGCCCTCCATAGTTGTTGTATCCGCCCACGGGAAGCGCTGTCTGCCCCGTATTGCTAGGGTCAAAAGGACTAAATAGAAAGATGTAGTTGTTGAATGCTGCCATACCCAAATACGATTGGTCCTTGAAGTTTGCCCCGATATAGACGGACGCATCGCGGTCGGTACTTTTGCCGCTGAGGCCATACGTCAGGGAGCCATCAGCACCCATGTTGTAGTTGGTGATATGGCGCGAGGCCCAGCCTTTTTCGGGATAAATCCTCCAGCCGATTCCGGGGAAAAACGATTGCACCCCCGTTCGTGGCACAAAGCCTGCATCTGCAGAATAAGTTGAATCCACCCGCATATAACCCAAATTCGCGTTGAAATATCGGTCGCGATAGCCTTGAAAAACAGCAGCCGTGGAGCCACGTTGCGCTTTGTCCGGCGAGAACGAACGGTGGTAATAAGCTTCACCTTCCCAGCGATTGTCTTTTGAATAAAGGTTGTACTCAAGGCCCGCGACCCGATTCCAGGGCTGCCAACCGGCTCGTTGTGTCTCCCCCAGATCATTCAATAAATTCTGTTTATTCACCAAAAAACCACTCATGATGCTACGGCTGAACACTTTTTGCTGCACCGTGGCCACGCTGAAATTGGCCGCAGGCAATACGGACGTTGAATCCCAATCCTGACGTTTGGTCTGCATATTGAGCAATCCAATCCGCATGCCATCGGTCAGTTTACCGCTCAGTCGCGCACCTGCTACGATGGGGACTTTTTCGTTCCGCCCCGACACTGGATTGTAGGCCAATCCGATACGGCGGGAGAAAAATGGCCGGGTGTCGGGGAAACCATACATGGCAAAGAGGTCGCGGTTTTCGAGAAAAAACTGCCGTGTTTCAGGAAAAAAAAGTTCGAAGCGACTCAGGTTTGCCACCTGCCGATCCACTTCTACCTGACTGAAATCGGGGTTAATGGTCAGGTCCAGATTCAAGCCGGGGGTGAGTCCAATTTTGGCATCGCCCCCCAGCCCCCCGGTCCAATCCTGTTGTCGCTCTTTGATTTCCAATGAATTGGCATCGCGCAAATAATTCAAAGAAGCCCCACCAATTGCATAAGGGATCAGGCTGATGTTTGCGCCCGGCTTAGGTGGAGGAGTATCCCAAATCAGCCGTCCGACAAAAGAAAGATTGGTGTTGGAGAACTGAAATGGAACAGGCGCCCAGGAACTTGCTTCGAAATCTTTGACTTTGGCGCGTATAAATTGAAGCCCCCAGGAGTTTTCGCCTTCTGACACATTGTAGCGCAATGTTTTAAAAGGAATGGCCATTTCAACGGTCCAATAATCCTCGAAGTTTTGGGTGGCGGAATACCATTTGTTGTCCCATTCCAAAGACATGACTTCTCCCGTTGAGATGAGACCTTCGCGCTGAACATTGAGGGGGCTGACGCTGAAAATGAATCCATTGAGCCCATCCTTGCTTGGATCGAACATAACGTTGACGGCATCGGTGGTGCCTCCCGCATAATCGCGGCGCAGACTCTGTATGGTGTAATCTGCCCGGCGCTGATTACACACGATCCCGATGTACAGATTTCGGTCGTCAAAAGTCACGCGGGCCTGGGTTGTCCAGGGGCTGTAGGCAGTATCATTGGGAAAGCTGAGCTTAAAATGGTCGGCTTTTTCCAAGCCCGTTTGCCATGCTGCCTCGTCAAGGGCGCCATCGAGTTTGATGGCTACGCTGGATTTTTTTACTTTGATTTGGTAGTTTTCGGCGTTGTTTTGACTGAATAGCGGAGAGGTTGCCAGCAGAAAAAGGCAAAGCAGGAAGGGAGATTTCATAGCATTAATTTGTGGGGCGAAGGTAGGAAGCTGGTCAATTTGCAAAGGCAACCTTGGCGGGGAGGGAATGATATTTGGGCGGTTTATTTTTTCCCTTGCGCAGCCCGCTTCATCTCATCCGCCAATTCAGCCCCCAAATACCGATCAATCACATTATGGACCCAATAAATTACTGGGGTCATCACCAGCGCTACCAGGCCTTTGTACAGGTAATTCATCATAGAAATAGCCAGTACCAGCACGAAGGGCAACTGCTGCCCGATATACAGCGCGATGAACACCACCACAAAACTGTCCAGGAATTGTGATACCAGGGTACTGCCAGTGGCGCGCAACCAAAGTTTGCCTTCGCCTGTGCGCGATTTGATGCGGTGAAATACCGCCACGTCCACCACCTGAGAGATCAGAAATGCAAACAAGGAACCGATGATAATCCACAGACTTTGTCCAAAAACCACCGCGTAAGCCGTGTTGTAATCACCCACCTGGGCTCGCAAAACTGCGGCATCTTCAGGCGAAAGGCCAGGCTTAATGTGTGCCGTGCGCCAAAACTCAGCTGGTTCCAGTCCCATGGCAAAATACAACATAACGAATCCATACGCTATCAATCCTGCAGTCAGGTAAGAAATCAGTCGCACCCCGCGCGGACCAAAATATTCGTTCAACAAATCCGTCATAACAAACACGATCGGCCAAAGCAACACCCCCGCTGTGAGGGTGAATGACATTCCATTTTGACCCAAAAACGACCAGTCGACGGGTTGATAGCCCAGCGTTTTTTCCAAAGAAAAAAGTTTGACGCCCATAAACTCAGCCACCAAAGCATTGGCCACAAAAAAGCCCGCCATGATGGTCCAGAGGCGGGTTGGTTTGGAGGAAAAGAAATTTTGCATAAATTGATCTATTTTAATATCCAATATCCAACAAGGAATTTCCAATGTCCAAGTTGGCCCTGCTCTTGGCAATGGTCGTTGTTAAAGATTTTAATTTCAATGTGAGTGACTAAGCGCGAAGCCTCCTTGGACATTGGAAATTCCTTGTTGGATATTGGAAATTTCTTACCCTTCATCCTCGTCGCTGTCACAGTGATAATGTTGCTTGGGACGGCTCGGTTTTTCGCCGCCTTCGCCGCCTTTTTTCTCTGACTGGAGTTTTTGAATAAGCCGGGCGCGTTCTTGCTGCACCGCTTCCTGTCGTTTTATATCCTCCTCACGGTCAAAGAAAAGAATGCCGTCAACCCAGGTTTTTTCGGCTTTTGCGTAAACGGAGAGGGGATGGTCGTTCCATAGCACCACATCAGCGTCTTTCCCGGCTTTGACACTGCCCGTTCGGTCGTCCACATGCAGCAGTTTGGCAGGATTGATGGTCACCATTTTCCAGGCATCGTGTTCCTTCATACCAGCATACATGACGGATTTAGCGGCTTCCTGGTTGAGGCGGCGGGCCATCTCCGCGTCGTCGGAGTTGATGGCAACGATGATACCACGGTCGGCCATGATTTTTGGATTGTATGGAATGGCATCGTACACCTCGAATTTGTAAGCCCACCAATCAGAAAAGGAGGAGGCGCCTGCACCGTGTGCGGCCATTTTATCCGCCACCTTGTAGCCTTCCAAAATATGCGTGAAGGTGTTGACTTTGAACTTGTATTGCTCCGCCACACGCATCAACATAGTGATTTCAGATTGCACGTAGGAGTGGCAGGTGATGAATCTTTTGGAGTCCAAAATCTCGGCCAAGGCTTCGAGTTCAAGGTCTTTGCGGAAGGGTTTGCCGGTAGCTTTGAGTTGGGTGTATTCTTGAGCGCGAGCGAAATAATCCACGTATACCTGCTCCACACCCATACGGCTTTGAGGATAACGACTGCCACCTTCACGGCCCCAGTTGCTTTGTTTCACGTTTTCGCCCAAGGCGAATTTGATAAAACCGGGCCAATTTTGGAATTTCATTTCCTCTGGAGTATAACCCCAGCGCAGTTTGAGCAACTGCGTTTGCCCGCCAATGGGGTTGGCCGAACCGTGCAGGATATGGCTGCTCGTTACCCCTCCTGCCAATTGACGGTATATGTCAATGTCTTCAGAATCAATGACATCGCCCACACGAACCTCGGCGGAAGACTCTTGAGTACCCTCGTTAATGCTGCGGGTAGCAGCGATGTGAGAATGCTCGTCAATGATGCCCGCCGTGAGGTGTTTACCCGTGCCGTTGATGACGATGGCGTTGTCTTGTACATTGAGTTTGCGGCCTATTTTCTGGATTTTACCCTTGGAGATCAGTACATCGGTGTTGGTCAGGATGCCTTCTTTTTCGCCCGTCCAAACGGTGGTGTTTTGGATTAAAACCGTTTGTTGGCGCGGTTTTTCTTTCCAGCCGAATGCGGTAAAAGGGTAGGTGACATCGCCCAGGCTGGGAGGCATCGGAATGGATTCTTGTTTCTTGGGCTTCTCGGGTTCGCCGGTTTTGCTAAAAGTGGCCGACCAGACAACCCATGACCCATCCTGAAGCGTACCATTCCCGGTCCAACCATTGTTGACGATTGTGCCAGAAAGTCCGATGAAGCCTTTTTTAAGGGTATCTGGCTGAAATGAAAGCGATACCAGACCGCTGGGATTGTATGAAAAATTGGCTTTCACTTTTGAACTGTCAGCCTTCAGGATTTGCGCTTCTGGCGCTTCAGGTTTGCCTTTGATAATCAAAGTGTAAGCGTCAGACCCGATTTTCAAATCGTAATTTCCCAGGCTGCTTTTCGGGAATGATTTATCCACCGAAACATCGAATGGGCGGCCTTTCACCCAGTGCTGTTGAATCTTGGTTTCGGCCTTGAATATGTTGCCATTGGTGAGGATGAAATTGGCGACTTTGCCTGCTTCCAAACTCCCGACTTGTGCGTAAGCGTCCACAAAACTAGCCGGATTGAAGGTCAATGCTTTCAAGGCTGTCTCTTCATCCATTCCATATTCGATGGCCTTGCGGAGGTTTTCCCAGAATTTGGATTTGTCCTTTAAACCATGGGTAGTCAGGCAAAAAGGAATGCCAGCGGATTGCAATCGGCTCGGGTTGGTCGGGGCAAGTTCCCAGTGTTTGAGGTCCTTGAGCGGAGTGTTGAGCGCGTCATAAGGATCGCGCACATCATAACCTTCGGGAAAATTAAGTGGCACAATGAGCGGATATCCCGTGAGCACCATTTCGCTCAGGCGCTGGTACTCGTTTCCGGCGGATTTGACAATGTATTTCGTTCCGAATTCCTGCCCGATACGGGCCAGTCGAAGAATGTCCAATTTGTCGCCCGCCTCAAAGATTTGCGGCAATCCCTGCAATGCATTCCAGGCGTCCAAGGAAAGGTTTTCTTCTTCTTTGTAGCCTTCCGTTTTGTACCACTGTCCGTCGAGGTAAGTCTGCCGAAGCAGGGCGATGATGCCCATGAGCGAGGAAGGATAATTCTGCGTGCTGTTGCCTTTGTTGAATGACAGGTGGTGGCTCGCTTTTTCGGCCAAAATCAATTCGTGTTCGCGCAGGTCGCCGGGCATTACCAGCGCGCCTGTGCCGCGTGAAATGCCATCGGCCCGGTGGGTGAGCAGTGTGCCAAAGCCAAGTTTGCGCCATTCTTCGGCGGCTTTTGGATCTATGTTGAACTCCGCTGCGGCATTGTACTCGGGGCGCAGGGCCTGGTTCCAGCTGTAGGCGCCTTTTTTGTTGGAAAGTGGTTGTGCTGGCCTTCCAAAGCCGCCGCCTTCGCCGCGTGGCGTCACGGTCAGACCAAAGTCCGTAGCGTATAAATCAATGAAAGAAGGGTAAATGGTTTTGCCTGTACAATCGTGTGTTGCGGCATCCTTAGGGACTGGCACATTAAGCCCAGCAGCCACTATTTTGCCATCCTGGATGAGGAGCGTAGCACCTTCGATGCGGGTTTTGTAGTCAACGTAAATGGTAGCGTTGGTGAATGCGTGTGAGCCCGTGCGCTCGTCGGCGGGAGCGGGGGTGGGGAAGGTTTGTTGGCCGTAATTTAAAACGGCAAAATGCAGGAAGCAAAATGCAAGGGCGAGCCGGGTCCAATTTGTCATAGAAAGAATAAAGATTTGCGGCGGTGAAGGTAGAAAAGGAATGGAATAGGCAAAATGTATGGTATTGGGCAAAAGGCGGAATTCCCGAATATTTACTTGATTGACGGATTACATTTGTG